>Ga0326727_10017755_pt1 | contig 14674 bp, 6 predicted proteins | sample MB2enrmetagenome_FD_207643 | JGI IMG/M metagenome (GOLD analysis project Ga0326727, IMG submission 207643) | Lab enriched peat soil microbial communities from McLean, Ithaca, NY, United States - MB29MY | ecosystem: Environmental > Terrestrial > Soil > Wetlands > Peat | place: USA: New York... | reverse complement strand
GAGTAGAAAATAGCGGATAGCGATTAGGAATTAGAGTTAGGGATTAGGGTCGGAGCCAAATCCTCGAGTAGAAATTCCTGATTCCGAATCCCGAATGCCTGATTCCGAACCGCGAATAGCGAACCCCGAATAGCGATTCCCGAACCCCTAATTCCTCGTCCATGATCCCGGAGCAGAAATTCCTTATCCCGAATCCTGAATGCCTAATTCCCAACCCCGAATGTCTAATGCCCAATCCCGAATTTCGAACCCCAATTCCCTATTCCCTATTCCCTACTCCCAATTCCCTGCTTCCTAGCCCCTGCTCAGTACGCCGCCAGCGCTTTTGCTGCTGCCACGATGTCTGCGGGCTGGGGTAGCACGGCGTCTTCCTGGATCGGATGGTACGGTACGAACACATCCTTGCTTGCCAATCTGCGGACCGGCGCATCGAGGTACTCAAAGAGTTCGTCGGCAATGCGGGCCGCTATCTCCGCGCCATAACCCCAGGAAAGATTGTCTTCATGAAGAACCAGCACGCGGTTGGTCTTTTTCACCGATGCCGCAATCAGCTCCCAATCGTAGGGATTCAGTGAACGCAAGTCCAGAATCTCCGGCTTGATTCCATCCTTCTCCAGAGTCTTGGCGGCCTGGACGGCGCGAACCACCAGCGAACCATACGTCACCATGGTCAGCGAGGTACCCTCGCGCACCAACTTGGCTTTGCCGAAGGGAATCATGTAATCGCTTCCCGGGTAGGGGGCGCGGTTGTGAGTCTGGCGATACAGGTGCTTGGGCTCGAGGAATAGCACGGGGTCGTCGCAGCGGATCGCCGTGCGCAGCAGGCCGTTGGCATCGAGGGCGGTAGAAGGCATCACCACACGCAACCCCGGCAGGTGCGTAAAAATCGATTCGCCCGACTGGCTATGATAGATGGCGCCCCCCGCCAGATAGCCGCCAATGGGCGCTCGAATGACCACCGGGCAGGAGAAGGCGTTGTTTGAGCGCCAGCGCAGGTTGGTCATTTCATCGCGGATTTGCATCATCGCCGGCCAGATGTAATCGAAAAACTGAATTTCCACCACCGGCTTCAGTCCACGTGAGGCCATGCCCACCGCCCGGCCCACGATGCAGGCCTCCGCCAGCGTGGAGTTATAGCAGCGCACACTGCCAAACTGCCTCTGCAAGCCATGGGTGACTTTGAAGACCCCACCCTTGCCCTTCACCTTGGTGGAATCGCTCTCGTGGCCGAAGTCGGCAACGTCCTCCCCAAAAACCACGACGCGTGGATCGCGAGCCATCTCATCCTTCAAGCAGACATTGATGAGATCCACCATCGTCTTGGGCTCGCCATGAAATTTCGGCGGATGATCAAACTGTTCGGAAGTGGGGTCCATCGCGGGGGAGTAAAGATACTGAAGAACGGTTTTTGAAGTCACGCGTTCGGCGGCTAAGGCCAGGTCCGCCGCCTCGCGAACTTCATGGTCAACGGTCGTCTCAATTTCCTTCAAATCCGTTTCCGCAAGACCCTTTTCATCCGCCAGGAGCCGGTGGAGTTGAGTCATGGGGTCGCGTTTCGCCTCCTGCTGACGCACTACCTCCGGTTTATAAAGCCGCTCGTCGTCGGAAAGCGAATGGGAAAGCGGGCGCACCACATGGGCGTGAATCAGTGCCGGTCCTTTCCGCTGCCGAACGTATTCAACTGCCTGGGCCGCCGCTTCGTAACTTTCCGGAAAATCCGTCCCTTCGCATTCAAGGATTAGCAGATGGGGAAAACTCCGAATCAAACCGGAAATTTTCCCCCCCGCGGTTTGCACATCGACTGGTACGGAGATGGCGTAGCCGTTGTCCTGCACGACGTAAAGGACGGGGAGCCTTCGGCCGCAAGCGTAATTCAGCGACTCCCAGAATTCACCCTCGCTCGAAGCTCCTTCGCCCAAGGAGACGTAGGCAATCTCATCATCGTGGAAACCGGAAGCAAGTTCCGCCGCTTCATGAATGTGAGAGAAATACCAGCTTGCTTCCGCTGACCCCACCGCGTGCAGGACGCGCGTTCCGGTGGGGCTGGAACCGGTCATAATGTGCAGTTTCTTCGATCCCCAATGCGAGGGCATCTGCCGGCCCCCACAGGCGGGGTCATCTTTGGCGCCCACCGAGGCCAGAAACATGTCATAGGGAGTCATGCCCACTTGCAAGCAGAAAGCCCGATCTCGGTAGTAGGGATAAAACCAGTCGTAAGCAGGCTTGAGGTTCAGGGCCACGGCCACACCAATGCATTCGTGCCCCACCCCATTAATCTGAAAAAATGCCCGATTCTGTCGTCTGAGTTGGATCTCTTTGTCATCTACACGCCGCGATGTGTACATGGTTCGGTAGGCACCCAGAAGTAACTCCTTCGAAAGCGTCGCGGCTCTCTGAAAGTGGTTTGTCGTCGTTGCCATAGACCCTCGCAAAAGGCAATATCATGCCAGAAATTCAGTGTCGGCAGGAAGACTTTTGCTCTCGCATTGGTAATTATCATGTTATGAAAAGACAAAGTCAATTAGCTCTCGATTAGAAATGCTTCAGCTTTTGCGGGGGCGTCTCCTGCCCATGCAATAAGCTCGACTTAGGGGCGTAGCGGCGAGCTTACCCGTCGGTTGAGGGACTCCAATGGGGGCAATACGCCACCCGGCATCAGTTCGGAACACCACCCCACGATCACGGCTGATCCTGGCTTGGAGGCGGTGCTCGATTGTGCTAAAGTAAGCGAATAAAAGGCGAAGTATCGTCGGGGATCGGATGATCGCGAGATCGGAAGAATTAAACCCATTCAGCCATTTGTTCTTTGTGGCACCCAATAGTGGATTGTCAACAATCCGAGCATCAAATCCCCCGCTTAAAGGAACCCAGGATGGAACCCAAACCCGACGCGTTGGCAGGCTTCCGGCCACACGGCCTTGCCCCAGTGGAAAGCGCACTCAAGGAAATTGAGGAGAAGTTCCGCACCTCGCGCGCCCAGGGCGGGGTGACGGCCATCCGCCACTTTCCTGCTCGCGAACCACGCACGGCGCCCTTCCCACCATCACTTTCGGCCCGCTTGGTGGAGGTACTGAAAGCTCGGGGCTATGCCTCACTCTACACTCATCAGGCGCTGGCCTTTACCCTGGCGAGCGAAGACAAGAATCTGGTGGTGGTCACGCCCACAGCGTCGGGCAAAACGTTGTGCTACAACCTTCCGATCCTGAGCGAGTTGATCGCGAACCCGGAGGCCCGCGCCCTTTATCTTTTTCCCACCAAGGCGCTTTCGCAGGACCAGCTTGTGGAACTCAATCGCTGGACTGAGAAGCTCGGCGACGAGGTGCGCACGTTTACTTACGACGGTGACACGCCGCAAGATGCGCGCAAAGCCATTCGCTCTCGCGGCAACCTGGTGATCAGTAATCCTGACATGCTACACGCGGGCATCCTGCCACATCACACCAAGTGGCAGCGCCTTTTTGAAAACCTCCGCTACGTGGTGATCGACGAGCTGCACTACTACCGCGGCGTTCTGGGCAGCCACCTGGCGAATGTTTTGCGCCGACTCAAACGCGTCGCGCGCTTTTATGGAAGCAACCCGCAGTTCATCTGCACCTCGGCCACGATTGCGAATCCTCAGGAACTCGCCACGCGCATTTTGGAGGAAGACGTAACGCTCATCGACGACAACGGCGCGCCCGCAGCGGAGAAGTACTTCGTTTGCTACAACCCGCCGGTGGTTAATCCGCAGCTGGGCATTCGCCGGTCATACTTGAATGAAACGCGGCGCCTGGCCAAAACCTTTCTTTCGCGTGGACTCCAGACCATCATCTTTGCCAACAGCCGTCTGGCCACCGAGATTCTGGTGACCTACCTTCAGGAAGATTTCTCCCAGGGTCCTGCTATGCCACAGACGGTGCGCGGTTACCGAGGCGGTTACCTGCCGCTCGAGCGCCGCGAGATTGAGCGTGACCTGCGCAGCGGCGGCTTGCGGGGAGTGGTCGCAACCAATGCCCTCGAACTTGGCATTGATGTGGGCAGCCTGGATGTGGCGCTGCTCTCAGGCTATCCCGGGACAATCGCCTCCACATGGCAGCGCGCCGGCCGTGCCGGTCGACGCCAGGGGACATCGGCCGCCGTGCTTGTCGCCTCGAGCGCTCCTCTCGATCAGTTTATGGTGCAAAACCCGGAATATTTCTTCGGCCGTTCGCCCGAGCATGGCTACGTGAACCCTGACAACCTACTAATACTCCTCAATCACCTTAAATGCGCAGCGTTTGAGCTGCCCCTGCGCGAAGACGAGAAGTTTGGCGCGCTCGACCTCCGGCGGCTTTGCCAGCACTTGGAGGAAACGGGCTTTTTGCACCATACTCAAGACGGCTGGCACTGGGTTTCGGAGAGCTATCCCGCTGACGCCCTCAGTCTGCGCTCCGTTTCTTCGGACAATTTCGTCATTGTTGACAACACCCACGAGCCGCGCGTGATTGGCGAGACCGACTTTTCCAGCGCCCTTACCACTCTTCATGAGAAAGCCATCTATATTCAGGACGGGGTGCAGTACCACGTGGAGCGCCTCGATTACGACGATCGCAAGGCCTACGTCCATCAGGTTGATTCTGAGTACTTTACCGACGCCATCTCTTACACCAAGATCAAGATCCTCGAAACCTTTGACTCCGCCACGGCAGGGGCCGCGCGCAAGAATCACGGGGAAGTTCAGGTGAACACGCAGGTGGTGGGTTTCAAAAAGATCAAGTTTTACACGATGGAGAACATCGGGTCGGGGGAACTCGCCTTGCCCGAACAGGAAATGCACACCACGGCGTTTTGGCTGACGCTGCCGCGCCCCATGATGGATGCGCTGCCTTACAACTCTGCCGAGCGGCTCGACGGCGTGAACGGCCTCGCGAACGCTCTCGGTGCTATTGCCACGCTGCTTGTCATGTGCGACGCTCGTGACTTGGGAACTTCCGTGGGCGAGAATGCCGAGCTGGAAATCTCCGAGGAACCCGAATCCGAGGGCGGGCAGCCGGGCAAACGCACGGTTGTGCGAAAGATATTTGAGCCCAACATCTATCTTTACGACTCCTACCCGGGAGGGGTAGGGTTGAGCGAACCCCTGTTCCGCCTGAGCGATTCGTTGCTGGAGAAAACTCACAAGCTGATCTCCGAGTGCCCATGCCCCACGGGTTGTCCTTCTTGCGTGGGACCGGCAGGGGAGATCGGGGAAAAAGGTAAGGAAGTGGCACTTGAAATCCTAAGCAAGATGGTGAGAGTTTCTCCTCCGATGCCATCGCGAACTTAAAGGCTGCAAAGTCTGTCTGTGGTCCGTTGTCCTTGGTCAGTTGCAACGGACAGTAAGCGTGTCCAAGGTCCCCTGTCCCTGGTGAGTTGCAGCGGGCGAAGGACCACTGACAAATGACTACGGACAGTTTTTATTGGCTGTATCCATGAACCTTGACGAAAAACTGCGCCAGCTTAAGAAAGCCTCGGCCCCTCGTGACCCCGATCGCGAGCTTGAGCAGACGCTCGATTTTCTGCGCCGCATGGAGAAGCCGGCTGCGTTACGCCCGCTTCCCGCGCAGCGAGCGGCCAAAGGCATCGAAGAATATGTGGAAGGGGTGATCGAGAAGAACGATCTTGGTGAGTACTTTATCGCCCGGCAGGCATTTCCCTTCGGCAGGCCTTACGGTAAGCTGCGCATCGGAGATCTTTCCGTCGCTGACCTGAGCCCCCTGAATCTGCTTTTCCCCGATGGCGCCTTGCCCGCGCAGGAACGGCTGGTCTACCTTGACACGGAAACGACAGGCCTGGCGGGCGGCACAGGCACTTGCGCATTCCTCATCGGCATCGGCACATTAGAAGGAACGCAATTCGTGGTCAGGCAATTCTTCTTGCGGGACTATCCGGAAGAGAAAGCCGTTCTGCACGCCCTGGCGGAAATTCTGGATTCCTTCGAAGGTCTGGTGACCTACAACGGCAAGACCTTCGATGTGCCCTTGCTCGAAACACGTTACGCGCTGGCGCGGTTGAAGTCACCCTTCACACGATTGTTGCACCTTGACGCGCTGCATCCTTCGCGGCGGCTGTGGAGGCTGCGCTTGGAAACCTGCAAGTTGACGGACCTGGAGAGCGCCGTCCTGGGCATCGAACGCGAAGGCGACGTGGCCGGCTCGGAAATTCCCGGCATTTACTTTGATTACCTGCGCTCGGGCGACGCACGCGGCCTGCAACCGGTGTTCTACCACAACGCGCTCGACATCATGACGCTCGCCGCCGTCACCGTGGAGTTGGCTCGGGCGATGGGCGACGCCACCACGCTCGACTCCCCCGTGGACCTCTTCAGCCTCAGCCGCATGTTTGAATTCGCAGGTTCAAGGGAACAGTCCATGGAGACTTGCCAGCGAGCGCTCTCCGGCGGATTGCCGGAAGAGATTGAGGCCAGAGCACTGCACCAGTTGGGCCTGCAGTACAAGCGGCAGCGCAAGCACGAATTAGCGGTGGAGACCTGGCTGGAACTCACCCGACGGGCATCACCGCTGGCGCTTGAAGCCTTTGAGGAATTGGCGATTCATTACGAGCACCACCAACGCGATCCCCAAGGTGCGATGGAATTTGCACTCGCCGCCCTCGAACGCCTGCGCGAACAGCCTTCCCCCCTGCTCCAAACCGAGCGGTTCACGCACCGCCTGGAGAGGCTGCAAAGAAAGGCCTCGCGCCTCCAAAACACGATCAAGCTTCCCGTTACATAGCCGTGACTTCTCGGCAAGTTCTCTGTACTTCTTGCATATCAGCGTATGTGCTACAATCGCGGTCAAACTCCGATAAGGATGTACACCGTAATGGGTAGATCCCAAGTATCGGACAGCTCTGTCAGGGTGGCAAGTGAAACATTCCGGGTTCCGGCCGTCGATCGGGCACTCAACCTGATCGAGCTGTTGGCCTCTACTCAGCGCGGGCTTACTCTCTCGGAATTGAGCCGCAAACTGCACCTTCCGAAGAGCTCCGCGCATTACCTTGTGAATACACTGGCCACGCGCGGCTACATCCAGCGCGCACTCGGCGGAAGTCACTACTTGCTCGGACCGTCGATTTGCAGCTTGCCAACAGTGAGCGCCGCAGAATTGGAATTGAGGACCGGCTCACTGGGCCTTCTCATGGAATTCGCTCAGAGGCTTGACCTGACCACAACCATCGCCGTACTCAGAGGGGCGGAGGCCGTCATCATTTCCCGGGCCAAGTCCCGTCATGACTCCGGCGGCGGCACTTGGTTCGGCCGTCACATTGACTTGCACTGTACGGCTCAAGGAAAAGCGCTCATCGCCTACCTTGCCGATGAGGATCTCGACCAGTTGTTGAAGGGACGCGAGTTGCTCCGATTCACACCGAATACTATCGTGTCTCTGCCCGAGCTGAAAGCGTGTCTTGTCCAAGTCCGATCCCAGGGGTACGCGGTGAACGATGAGGAGAACGTGATGGGCATCAGGGCTGTAGCCGCTCCCATATTTGACAAGCCCGGTTCCATCGCCGCCGTCGTTTCCGCACGTGGTCTTACCAGTCAGATTCCTCAAGGTTGTTGTATCGCAAAACTGGGTAACGAGCTGATCGGACTCGCGCGCAGCATTTCGGCACGCATTGACGGGTGCTCGGTTCACCAGGCCTGAGAGAACTGCAGCCCACGAGCCCGGTGGCAGACCCCCGAGCTTTGCCGGGGAGCCAGCAACACTTTGACGAAAGCGGTGATTGCTATCCTGGCGAGCGGCCAGCTTGGAGAGAGACCCGTTAATGTTGGCGCCGGTCTGAAAAAGAGCCAGTTTCGCCGGTTTGGAGGGAGCCACCCAGACGAGAAAGTTGCCTTCGGGCACACCAATACGCCCGGGCGGTGCGCAGGTGAACCGCTCCCACACTCTAAGCCCGGCAATTTCCGACCGAACATCAGCGCAAGCAACCACCCTCCGGCGCACCCAACAGGAAAAGCAATGTTGAAACACGGCGCAAGCGGTGGCTATCGCGGGTTAATCCCATGGCAGGGTCGTGGTGGCTTGCAGCGTACCCGAGATCCCGTCGGCCGGTGACACCAGGCGAAAAGCTACCAGCGTTTTCACCGCATTCCGTCCGCATGAGCACACGCAGAAATCGGCACTTCCGTGATTTTCCGCAGATGATGATCAAACGGCAAGAAGAATCGTCACGGGTCAATTTGAGCGCCAAGTCGGATGATTGGCCAGCTTGTCTGTAAACACGCCGTCAGGCGCGGGTGATGGTGCATAGCGGGCTGGCGCCTCCTAACTCGCACGGCCCCAAGGCACTTCCGCGGCAAGGCCGTTATCAGCCAAGTGGAAGACGCGACCGCACGAAGGTACTATTGGGCATTGGACATTCCTGGCGGCGAAGGTTATCGCCACCTGTCGCTCAGAACAAGCCGATAACTGCAGATGTGCGATTACGATTCGCAAACCATTCGCATCCCAGCGATGGCATCGCTGAACAACGCCAACTTGTCCCCAAGACATTATGTCTTGAGGTTATATTTTTCTGGGAATTGCATGATTGCAGGGCATATAATCCGCCGAGTGACGAAGCATTTAAGAGGTCAGCGCCGCATCGAGTCATTCAGTTGAAGCTTATATAAGTGAGCAGCTCCCATGAAGTTCCCCGCCTGTGTCGCACAAAGCTTTGCCGCCATCATCATGATCTCCGCCTTCCAGGGCGGAATCCTTTCGGGTCAACAGTCCTACCGGACGAAGCAAGCGTTTTCAAGAAATTCCCGGAATAGTCCTGGGAAGCCCCTGGGAAAACCCGTCGCGCAGCCGGCCCCGCGCTTTCGCGGGTTTAACTACGCGCGGAAGCACCAGCCCGAGTTTGTTGATTATTTCCTTTCGCGAGCCTCTCGGACCGGACTTGCGCCCGTGGTCCTGGGCCAGGGAAGACGCCTGGATTCGTCAAGTCCGCTCCCCGCCATCCTGCCCGGCCTGCAATTTCGGCCGACGGCGCCCGCCGGGGCACTGCCGACGGCGCTCGCCACAGGTGACTTCAACCGCGATGGCCATCTGGATTACGTCGTGGCGAATGGAGGAAGCAATGATTTGTACATGTATTTCGGGAACGGCGACGGGACGTTCCAGCTTCCCATCATCGTTCCGCTTATTGGCATCTCGCCGGTGGCATTGGCGGCTGTAGATTTGCGGGGGGCCGGCACCCTTGACCTTGCCGTAACGTACTCGGACTCTCAGACGTTGGGTATCCTTCTGGGCAACGGCGATGGGACCTTTGGTCCCGAGTCGGAGATCGTGTTTCCGCCGAGTGATATGCCGGTGGCCGTCGCTGCGGGCGACTTCAACGGTGACGGCAAGACGGATCTAGTGGTCGGGCTTAACACCTACGAGACGGGCTCGACCAACGCCTTCTACGTCTTTCTGGGGGATGGAACAGGCAAATTCCCGACGACGATAATAATTCCCATGGGTCCGCATGGCTGGGAGATTGCTAACAGCATTAGCGTAGGTGACATCAATAAAGACGGTAAACTCGATCTTCTCATCAATAATTGGAACGGAGAGACTTATGCCGAAATATGGCTTGGGAACGGGGACGGCACGTTCCAACCTGGCCAATCTATTACCGGTGGGCTAACGTGGGGCAACATTTTCGCCGCGGACATGGGTGACATCAATGGAGATGGCTGCCTGGATGTGGCTATTGCTGTGGACATTGGATATTCGTATGAATTCCTCGGGAATTGTGACGGTACGTTCCAGAACCCGGTCGCCGCGACTGGATCGTTCCCTATCGGCGACCTGACAGAAACCATCAGGCTGGCAGACTTCAACGCTGATGGCCACTTGGATATTGTGACCGCCGGGATTTATCAGCAATCTCAGTACGGCGTACCGGCGGGCAACCTGCTCTCAGTTCTATTTGGGGACGGCACAGGCAACTTCTCGCAGGCCCATGTGTACCGAGGCGAGCCCGACATGGTGGGGCTGGCGGTGGCGGATTTTCTCGGCACGGGTCATCCCGATGTGGTAACCGCCAACCAGAGCGATGACACCTCGACGGTGTTTCTGAACGACGGCCACGGCGGCTTTGGCGATCCCCAGGGTATGACACTTGACCAGACCACTCCGGCCGTCGGGTTGGCCATCTCAGGCTTACTGGCAGCCGACCTGAATGGCGACGGCAAGCAGGACCTTGTCGTAATGGAAGCGCCTGCTTCGGGAGCGGGTGTCAACCGGTTCGCGGCTCTGATCAACGATGGCACGGGCAAGCTCCTTCCCGCGCAAAGATACTCAACCGGGGCGAATTACCTTCCCGGCGGTGAATCGCCCGATTTCGTGCTGGCAGACTTCCGGCATACGGGACGTCCGGACGTGCTCGCTATCTACAGTTCCGGAACTACCTACATGTCTTTCCTGCCGAATAATGGCGATGGCACCTTCGGCACTGTTGTCGTGACTCCGTTGTCAGGAATCGGGTTTTCGCCAGTGTTGGGGGTGGGCGATTTTAATGGGGATGGAAAACTGGATCTCGTGGTCGCGAGCACTGCGCAATTTACCTATCAGCAGACCCTGAGCATTTTCCTGGGTAATGGCGACGGAACTTTCAATGCCGGCGGAACCATCACCTATGGCGGCACGACGCCGCAGTTCGCCAGCGCTATTTTCGTGGGTGATTTTAATCGCGACGGAAAGCAGGATGTGCTCGTCTGGTTAACCTACAATGTGGTCGGCTCATCGTTTCCTCTCTATGAATTCAGGGGGAAGGGCGATGGCACGTTCAACCCACCGCAGATGCTTTTCTCCAACCTCAACCCCTTCACGGTCCTGGATCTTAACCATGACGGCTGGCCCGACCTAATCGAAGAAGTATCCACCGATTCCAGCGACGATTGGTTGTTTCTGACATTCAACATCTATATTGGACAGGCGGACGGGACGTTCCTTTTGACCAATAGCTACCAACCCTATCAGACCAAAAAAAACGTCAGGACTCCCTATCCAGTGGTGGGAGACTTTAATGGGGATGGCAACGCGGACGTGGCCGTGACGGGTATGGCCTGGCCGGCGGCCGAGGAGATGGCGATCTGGATGTTGATGGGAAATGGTGATGGAACCTTCACGCCGACTTATGACACCTACCCGCTCGAGAAAATCCTCCAGCCCGATCAACTGCTCGCCGTCGACCTTAGGGGCAATGGCTCTACGGATTTGATTGAACTCGACAATATCTATGCATCCTACAATATAGTGAGGGCGGGCCCGGCCTCCGCTCTGCAATTGACCCTGACCGGAACCCCGGGAACGGGCCCCCTCGGAGGCCCCATCATCAGCTTGAACTTGCCGCCTGCGTCGACCGCGAATGTGACGCTGACCAGCAGCGATCCGGGCGTCATCGTGCCTCCCACCGTGGAGGTTCCCGCCGGAAGTCTCACCCAGACCTTCAGTTATATACCCGGCGCCGCATTAAACTCTCAGCGGGTTATCGCCGTCACCGCAACGCTGGGCACCGACACCGCAACGGCCTATGGTGTTTCGCCCTTTGCGCACGCGTCACTCGTCGCATCACTCTCTTTGCAGCCCTCCGGCACCATTACCTTTCCCAGTGTCGCGGCCGGGGCGTCGGGCACCCCGTTACCGGTCACCCTGACCAGCAGCGGCAATAGCGCAATGATTCTCGAAGGCTTCTCGATCTTTCCCGAAGCGTTTAGCGGCCAATGGAATTGCCCCCGGCTGCTCTACCCGGGCGCGTCGTGTACACTTCAGATTGCCTTCACGCCCCAATCTCCGGGTGCCGCTTCGGCGGTTTTGATGATTGACGATAATTCAGCAATAACGGACGAATTGGTGCTCGAGGGCCAGTCGCAAGGAATTGCCTCACCCGTGAATGTAACTAGCGTGACTTTTCCCGGCCAACCCGTAGGTACCACCAGCGCCGTCCAACCGGTTGTGCTGCAGAACACTTCGCAGGCATCCATCAGCATCACCAGCATTGCCGTCAGCGGCGCGCCGTTTGCTCAAACCAACAACTGCTCCACTTCGCTTTCAGGGCCAGGAAGTTGCACCATCAGCGTCACGTTCTCTCCCACTCAAACCGGACCCGCCTCGGGAACTTTGACCATCGTGGCGGGCGCCATCGGCAGTCCCTACGTTATTTCCCTCAGCGGCACCGGCCAGACACCGGCTCCCGTGCTGTCTGCTACCACCCTGCAATTCAATTCCGTGGGGGTCAATTCTACCAGTTCACCTCTCTCCCTTACCATAACTGCTAGCCAGGCAGCTCTTGCTCTCCAGAGCATTACCACCACCGGCGATTTTGCCCAGACCAACACTTGCCCGAGCTCTCTGGCAGTAGGCGCCTTTTGCACAGTTAATGTCACGTTTACGCCCACAACCACAGGCGCTCGCCAGGGAACGCTGGTGCTGTCGGACAACGGCTCGGGCAGTCCCCAGACGGTGCCTCTGAGTGGTACGGGGGTTGACTTCAACTTGACGCAAGGCTCCGGTTCCTCCACCAGCGCCACCGTCTCCCCCGGACAGTTGGCTACATATACCCTCAGTCTGGCAGGCAGCGGAGGCACCGTTTCCTTCAGTTGTACGGGAGCGCCCTCCGATTCAACCTGTAGCGTTTCCCCCACGCCGGTTACGCTGGGGACTTCTGCAACCCCCATTACGATTTCTGTGAGCACGACGGCCGCTTCGCTCGGCCCACCACGCTCCCGGCCGTTTCCACTCATTCCGCCAGCCTTCCTTCGCTTCACAAACTTCTTGATGCTTCTCGCTCTGCCTCTCATGTTCGTTGGGGCCACCGCATTCCGCCAGAGGCGCGGAGTAAATTACTGGCGCTATGCGCTTGTTCCGCTTGCGGGGCTGATGTTGGCTCTGTCTGCATGCGGGGGCGGAGGTGGCGGAGGTGGCAGTCCCACGAACCCGGGCACACCGGCCGGCACCTATTCGCTCACCGTTACTGGCACAATGCCGGTGGGAAGCTCGACCATAACTCACACGATGACGCTGAATCTCAACGTCAATTAATGGAGTCTGAACATGAGCCCGCGCCGGGCGGGAATCTGCATCTTTAAAGCCATGTGCCTGTCGAGTGTGAAGGCCACTTGAACCGAGTTTCTCCCCTTCGAGAGCACCGAGGGTCAGTCGGTTTCGCCGGGAACCTCTCATCGCGAAATCGCAGGGCGCCCACGACTGAGAAGGCACAGGCTCCCGACAGTGTTTGCTCGTAACGGGAGAGTAGTTACAATTCCACTTAGCCGATAAGTCGCTTCGCCGGAAACAGGCCGCTGCCAGGTACACGTCAGAATCCGCTCTCGATGGTCGCGTTATTTCTGAACCCGTGGTTTGCGATTCAATTCGGAGTGACCCACTACCTTGAAATCTGCGGAGTCTCTTATAGAGTTTTACCGCGTACCCGCCGATGAGGCCGTCGAAGGCTGGTCCCCTGAATGGTGTTGTTTTGGCTCCCCTTTAAGCCGGTGCTGACCCTTTGAGGGGCCGACTTCACAAAACCCCGTTTTGCCGGGGCATACTTACAGTCGAGTTGACTTGCTTGTGAGGGCTGCCCAAATAAAGCTGAGCAGGAACTCCGAATCTTCACTGGGCAGCGAATGGGTTTGTCCCAGTAACCTTCGTTGAATCGTTCCTCTGGTCATATCGGCGATGATCCACGCCACCTTTTCCGCGGGTACGCGACCTATCTCACCTCGTTCAGACGCATCCTTGATCGCCGAAGCCAGGCGGAGTACCGGTTCGCGAAGCCAATCACGATACTGGCTCCGCGTGAAAGACAAGCTTCCGGATTCGGTGTCCATGATTCGAAAGAACTCTTTCCTTGCCTCGGCGTTTTCCAGGCGCACCAGAGTGAACGCTCTGATCTTGTCTTTCAGATCCTTTGCGGCATCGATCCGTTCCACCGTTCCCTTGTTCAGAAACTCCATGTCATGGCCCAGTACAGCCCTGTAAATCTCCTTCTTCGATCGGAAATAGAGATAGATGGTTCCCTTGGCGATTCCCGCCTCTTTGGCGATTGCATCCATGATCCCATGCGCAAATCCTTTACGCGCGAATACCGATCGTGCGGCATCAACAATTTCCCTACAGCGAAATTCAGAGACGACTTGCCGTTTAGTTTTCATCAGGCTCCCGGTCCGGTACTACCGCTGCGAGCGCAACGCCTTCCACGGATATCATCCGTGGCCTCGAGTTTCTACATTTCCTGTTCAGCACCACCCCTCCTGTTCAGCACCACCCCCGTCGCCAGAGGCGCCGCCCCTCCTCATCTGAGGAGGGGAGCTTTTAGGAACTCCCCTCCTGAATCAGGAGGGGAGGCGCGGTCGCGCCGGGGTGGTTTCCGGCATGCAAATCAAGCGGGAAGAAAATGTAGAAACTCCAGTCCGCGGGTTTCACCCGTGGCTAATGACGTTCGGACCCTTCGGGGCCACGACACAGCCTCGACTTTGACGGGGCCTCGTCAACAATTCCCCGTCCAGCGCTCGTATGCTGACTCCATGGTATAATAACATGACTATATGGTCAGTTTTGAAGAAAACCCGGCAAACAACCCCAAATCGGCCCCCGTCTACGAGAGGGGTCATGCCGGCAGGACCTTCCCCGGAGCGCGATGGCCGCAGGGGGAAGGAACGCTTTTCAAGACGGACTCAATTCCAGCCTCCAGCTTCGGTAACGCG
>Ga0326727_10017754_pt1 | contig 14674 bp, 13 predicted proteins | sample MB2enrmetagenome_FD_207643 | JGI IMG/M metagenome (GOLD analysis project Ga0326727, IMG submission 207643) | Lab enriched peat soil microbial communities from McLean, Ithaca, NY, United States - MB29MY | ecosystem: Environmental > Terrestrial > Soil > Wetlands > Peat | place: USA: New York... | reverse complement strand
TTGTTGATGAATTCCAGCGGGGTGACGCAAACCGGGCAGCCGGGGCCGTGGATCAAGGTGATCAATCGGGGCAGCAATTCATCAATCCCAAACTTGACGATGGCATGGGTTTGCCCGCCGCAAACTTCCATGATCGCCCACGGACGCGTGGTTACGCGCGCGATCCGCCGCGCGAATTGGCGGGCCTGGGCGCCGTCGCGGTATTCGTCCAGGTATTTCACGGGCTGCCTTCCTTGAGTTCCAGCAATTCGTCCATCTGGCGCAGATACTCGAAGACCGCGTTGGCCTCGCTCTCGTCCACCCGGCTGAGGGCGAATCCGACATGGACAATGACGTAATCGCCGACGTTCGCCTCCGGCACGTAGGCGAGGCTGACATCCTTCTGGATGCCGCCGAAATCCACCTTGCCCATGCGCCAAAGCGGGTCCTCGCCCATGACGCTGGTGATTTTTCCTGGAATGGCCAGACACATTGCCCCAGATTCTACGGCCTGAACGCGCCCGCGGCAAGGATGGGTCCTGCGCCGGCCTTTTCATTCCTGGCCAATTCGTGAAGGTCCTGAGAGTTCATATTGCGTCGAATTTGGGTTGGTTTTGGACCGCAAATGCGAAAACCCGGCTTCAATTGCAGGGTAACAGCATGATGTGTTGGCGGGCATTGTGGTTCAAAAAACATCTTAATTTGCCTTGATTAGCCCTGATTCAGTTTGATTTGGAATGCTTGGTTTGGCTCGTAAAGTGTTCATGGATAGGCGCTTCCATTGATTTTCCGCAAAAATAGCCAAAACCCGGCACAGCAAGCCGCAACCAAAGGACTTGGACCACAGATTTCCCAGAGCGGCAAAGCCGCAACCAAAGGGATGAGTCTGAATTGAGAATTTGTCATTGAGCATTTGTCATTTGTCATTTGGGAACGCGATTCGGAAAATCTTGTCGGAAATGCGCGATTTTTTCCTATAGTGGTACGGATTTGACGGATTCCAGGTGGGGACGCCTCGCCGAGGCGTCCGGTCGTCTCGGCGAAACGACCCCACCATCCGTGCCATCTCCCGATTCGGAAACGGGATGGCAAAAACCTTCGCATGATGGAGGCCGGGGGCGGGATTCCGCCGCCGTTGCCATCTCCGCCCTGGCGATCCGGCCCAACCCCCCCTTCGTCCCGTCGCCGTCCGGCCCTATATGCCTTACTTTCACGCGCTCAAGATTAGCATATTAGCGCGTATTGTCAAGGGAAAAATGCCGGAATCCGCTTCCACCGGCACATCGGAAAGGCCTGACTTCGACAATTCAAGCCGGTTACGCTCCGCTCCATCCCCTGTATAAAAAGCGGTAATCGTCTATGTCGCGCCCAAACACCCATCGCATCACAGACGACAGGCCAGTGATTACTCAGCCAGCCAACACAGGGAACATGCCAGCCGTCCCGGGACGCCGGAAAACTTGTGCTAATGCACGCTTGCGTGAAAGTCCTGGCGGGATATGATGCCGATCCACCAACTATGCTGGGAGAAGCCGACACGCGCGCCAAACTGATTGATCCCGCGATACATGCGCGGGACTGGACGGAGAATCTTATTCGCCGTGAGGAGACGGCAGGCGCAATCGAAATCGTTGACGGCAAGCCGCGTAAGCGAGCGCGGGGGCGCGTTGATTACACGCTGCGCGTCGCGGTCAATTCCGAAAGCCAGCCTATCGCTGTGGCGCTCATCGAAGCAAAGGCGGAGAAATTGCCCCCAGGTCATGGACTTGAGCAGGGCAAACTATACGCCTCCTGCAAACGTTTGAATGTGCCTTTTGTTTTTTCCAGCAATGGCCATCTGTTTGTTGAGTTCGATTCGTTTACCGGCAGGACGACAGCACCGAAGCCGCTGTCAGGCTTTCCCACCCCTGCCGAATTGCGCGCCCGTTACGAAAAGGCAAAAGGCTTCAAATTGGACGACCCGGCAGCCAAACCGTTGCTCACGCGCTACACAGGCGGCGAGGCCATGCGCCGTTACTATCAGGACGCCGCCATCCGTTCCGTCTTGGAAAAACTGGCGCTGGGCAAGAAACGTGCGTTGCTGACGCTTGCCACAGGCGCGGGCAAGACCTTCATCGCCGTTCACCTGCTCAAGCGTATTGCCGATGCCGGGCAACTCCGCCGCGCCCTGTTCATTTGCGACAGGGACGAACTTCGCAGCCAGGGCTTGGGCGCGTTGCAAAACGTTTTCGGCTCGGAGGCCGCCGAAGTCTATCGTGAGCCTGACGGCTCAAATCACGCCCGCAATGCGCGGATTCACGTCGCCACATATCAGACGCTCGACGTGGACACCGAGGACGGGACGGCCAATTTTCTCACGACATTTTATCCCGAAGATTATTTCAGCCACATCATCATTGACGAGTGCCACCGCTCCGCCTGGGGCAGATGGTCGCAGGTTCTCACGCGCAACCCGGGCGCCGTGCAAGTCGGTCTCACCGCCACCCCACGCGAAATTGAAGTCACGGAAGAAACCAAGGAAGCCGCCGCCGATGAGCAAATCAGCGCCGACAACCTCAAACACTTCGGCGAGCCGGTTTATGAGTACGACATGGCCCAAGGGATTGAGGACGGCTATCTGGCTGCGTGCGAAATCCACCGCGCCGATCTCTTTCTTGGCGACAAAACGCATAGCGAACGTATCACTGGCGTCCTCCGTGAAGACTTGCGTGGCAAACGGCTGACGGATGCCGACACGGGTGCAATTGTCGCGGCTGCCGACGCGCGCCCCTATTACCGCGCGTCTGACCTCGACGACAAACTTCTCATTCCAGATCGCGTGGCCGCGATGACCCGATTTCTGTTTGGCCAACTTCTATCCACCGGCGGGCCGGAGCAGAAGACCATCATCTTTTGCGCCCGCGACCGGCACGCCGACGATGTTGCGACGGCAATGGGCAACCTTTACGCAGATTGGTGCGGAGAAACCGGCAAACTGCTGCTTGACCACTACGCCTTCAAATGCACGGCCAGCGTCGGCGGTGCGCAGTACCTTGCCGACTTGCGCGGCGCGTCCCGGTCCTATTTCATCGCCACCACCGTGGATTTGCTCCCCACCGGGGTTGACGTGCCGTGCGTCCAGAACATCGTCTTCTTCAAATACGTCCGCTCGCCCATTGCCTTTTATCAGATGGTCGGTCGCGGTACGCGGCTGAATCCGGCGACCGGCAAATTGATGTTCCGCGTTTATGACTTCACAAACGCCACCCGCTTGTTTGGCAAGGAATTTGCGAGCAAATGGCAGCCGCGCGAAAGGAGAGAAGGCCCTGAACCGCCGCCGCCGACTGAGCCAACGATTCAAGTTGAAGGTTTTGATGTGCGCGTGTCGGACGCCGGGCGGTACATCGTGACGCAGGTTGACGGCAAGGCAATGCCGGTGACTATCGAGGAATACAAGGAACGGCTCGCCGCCCGCTTGGTTGCCGAAGCGCCTACGTTGGAAAACTTCCGCGCCCGGTGGATAGAGCCGCCGCAACGCCGCGAGATGCTGGGCCGCCTGCCCGATGCGGGGCGCTCCGCGTTGCTGGTGCAAAGGCTCGAAGCGATGGAGGCTTACGACCTTTACGACGTGCTGGCCGAACTTGGCTACGGACTCGCTCCGCGTACACGTGCCGAGCGCGCCGAGGCGTTTGCCTACAAAAACCGGCGCTGGCTTGCCGGCCTGCCCGCGCCGACTGCCGCAACACTCACGGCGATGGCCTCGCAATTCACCCGCGCCGGCACGGACAGCTTGGAAAACCCGCAGATTTTTCAAACGCCTGAAGTCGTTCGCGTCGGTGGTTTGCCCGCGCTCAGAACTCTTGGCAGACCCGCCGACATCCTGCACGAAACGAAAGCGAGGATGTTCGCGGTATGACACCGACGGTAGAAATCTCGCGCGAAGATGCGGGGGCAACAATTGCGCAACTACCCGACGGCTGGCGATGGGTCAGACTTGGAGACATTTGCGGAGTTGCCACAGGCGGCACACCGAGCACAAACCACCCCGAATACTACGGCGGAGATGTTCGCTGGCTAAATCCGGCGACGTCAAGGGAACCTACATTCTCGAAGTCCCCAACCGAATCACGTCGTTGGGGCTTGCTAATTCAAACGCAAGAGTCCACCCGCCAGGAAGCGTGATGCTTGCGTTGTCTGGACAAGGCAAAACTAGAGGAACCTCGGCCATTTTGACGTTTCCGTGCGCGTGTAGTCAATCTGTGGCAGCACTTCTTCCCAGCAACGAGGCGATACCAGAAGTTATTCATTTTGCTTTGGTTTATTTTTACGAGGCTATCCGACTTCTCACGGGCGACAATGAACGCACTGGCCTCAATCTTAAAATAGTTCGGAATATAAAGATTCCTCTGCCGCCGCTTTCGGAGCAGAAGCGGATTGCGAGAATTTTGAAGGAGCAGATGGCGGCGGTGGAACGTGCGCGCCGCAGCGCCGAGGCGCAATTGCAAACGGCCGACGTCTTGCCCGCCGCCTATCTCCGCGCCGTCTTCTCCAAGCCCGAAGTGCAATCGTGGCCGAGAAAACCGTTTGGTGATTTGGTGGAGAATTTCGACGGTCGGCGCGTGCCGGTAAAGCTTGATGAACGTCGCAACAAGCAAGGTTCCTATCCCTATTACGGCGCGTCGGGCATCATAGACTACGTGGACGATTTCCTTTTCGACGGAGAATATCTGCTCATCGGCGAAGATGGCGCGAACTTGGTTCTCCGTTCATCGCCGATTGCGTTCAAGGCGAGCGGCAAGTTCTGGGTAAACAATCATGCACACGTCGTTCAACCTAAAGACGGAATCCCGCTCGATTATTTGCTGCACTTCTTTGCGGTGACGGATTTGAAGCTATACGTTACTGGTGCAGCCCAGCCAAAGCTAACGCAGGGTGATTTAAATTCGATTCCTATACCCGTGCCTCCACCTTCCAACCAAGGCCCCATCACCGCTCAACTTTCCTGGCATCTGTCGTCAGCGGAACTGCTGCGCCAGACGCTGGTCGAGCAACTGGACGCGATCAACAAACTGCCCGCCGCGCTGCTGCGTCGGGCGTTCAGTGGAGGACTATGAAACCCGACATCTCGGAATTTTCATACGCTTATGCCATCACGGAAGAATTGATTCGTGGTTATTTGCCCCCCATCATCGCTGCGCCGGTATTTCCATCACTCATTCAAGAAGGTCAGGCTGGCGGCGGTTACGATGTCATGCTGCAAACAGCCGGAATTCCCGTCTTTCTCCAATTCAAATTGTCCGATTATATGGTAAGAAACTCAGCGGAAGAAGTTGGAAGAAACCTTATAGAGACTCCCTTTTATCGGATGCACCTGCGCCCGGCGCGCCACTCGAAGCAACACCAAATGCTGCTCGTCCTCGAAAACGCAGACAATTTGGTTTACTACGTTGCGCCGGCTTTCCATATGCCAGCGGAATTGAACCAAAAATACATGGCGAGGCAGGTTGTCCAAAATTCAGTTTTCATTCCACCAAATGCAATCGGTACTCTGCCTGACGACGACGAGCACCACGTTGCATTCCGCAAAGGCGGTCCGGCTTGGCTTTTATCCACACCACGGCAGCTTCGTCACGAATTAGCAGCGGAGTCATTTGCCCAGGCTGTATCCAAGCGAATTGGAATATCCTCACGAGAACGGCAACTTCGCGAATTGGTCGGAAACATCGCCCAGCAAATGATCCGAATTATTCAAGAGCATTTCGGTCGCCCGCAATTTTTGAGTTCGCTTGATTTTGAGACATTTCAAACGGGGTTGCCTCCGATGCAACAAATTGCATACTTGTCGCGCACATTTTTCAATTGTGAATGCGTGATAGCGAGAATCGAAAATCGTGCATCGAAATAAGTAAACTCCAATGCGCAAAGCCAACGGAAACGGTAAACGCCACGCCACGCAGCAATCGGTCAACAGCGCGGTCAAGTCCATTTGCGACATCATGCGCCGCTCGAATTGCGCGGGCGCGCTGCAATACGTGCCGGAACTGACTTGGATTTTGTTTCTGCGAATCCTCGACGAACGCGAGACGCGCGAAGCCGAGGAATCCGAGGCGGTTGATTCGGATTTTACACCTTCGCTGGCCGCGCCGTATCGCTGGCAGGATTGGGCCGCGCCGGAAGGCGCAAAGCGGAAGGAATTGCAGAATGGCGCACTGGGCGCGTTTTTCAATTTCGTCAATGGCGACTTGATTCCGCGTTTGAAAAAACTGCGGGACCAGCCGAACGCTGCGCCGCGCCAGAAAGTCATCAGCGAGATTTTCTCAGGGGTGGACCGCACGCGCATTGACACGGAGCGGAATTTTTTGGACGTGCTGGATAAGGTCCACGAAATTAGCGCGGAGACGGTTGACCCGACGCATATGTTCACCATCTCTCAGGTGTATGAGGGGTTGCTGCTCAAAATGGGGGAGAAGGGCAACGACGGCGGGCAGTTTTTCACACCGCGCGAAATCATCCGCGCGATGGTGCGGGTGGTTGATCCCCAAATTGGCTGGACGGTTTATGACCCCGGCTGTGGCACAGGCGGATTTCTGGCGCAATCGTTTGAGCACATGGCCGGGCCGAACAACTCAAAAATCAAATCGCCCGACCAGTTGGAGACGTTGAAGCACCGGACGTTTTACGGACGCGAGAAGGACAACGCGATTTATCCCATCGCCCTGGCGAACCTGGTGCTGCACAACATTGACGAGCCGCACTTGTGGCACGGCAACACGCTGACCGGCGCGGAGACTTACGGCGGCTTGTTTCAGGACGCGCCGCAACTGCACGACATGGTTTTGATGAATCCGCCATTTGGCGGCAAGGAGGGCAAAGACGCGCAGACGCGATTCCCTTACAAAACGGGAGCAACCCAGTTGCTTTTTCTCCAACACGTCATTGACAGCCTCAAGCCAACCGGGCGGTGCGGGATCGTGCTCGATGAAGGCGTCTTGTTCCGCACCAATGAAACGGCGTTCGTCCAGACCAAACGCAAGCTGCTGGATGATTGCGACCTGTGGTGCATCGTGAGCCTGCCCGGCGGAGTGTTCACGGCAGCGGGCGCGGGCGTGAAAACGAACCTGCTGTTTTTCAACAAAGGCAGGCCGACGGAAAGAATATGGTATTATGACCTGTCGGACATCAAGGTCGGCAAGCGGACCCCATTCTTGCTGGAGAGGTTTGATGAATTTTTCCGATTGTTGCCAACGCGGGGAGACAGTGAGCGCAGTTGGACTGTGGTCCGCACTCAAATCGAAGCGAAGAATTATGACCTCAAAGCGGTCAATCCCAACCGCAAGAGCACCGAAGACACGCGCACGCCGGAGGAATTGCTCGCGGTGATCGAAGCCAAAGGCAGGGAAGTGGGCGAAGCGTTGGCTGCGCTGCGCAAATCAGATGGTTCAATTTGATAACGCTCGTCTGTCATGGTTCATGCCCGCCCGTCAACCCGGCATGAACCCCGCCAGCGGCGCGGCTTTCTTCGGCCGCATCCGGGCCGTCCCGCCATCCGGGGGCAAAATCTTCGCGAAAAAGAAGAAGTTTGTGCTTGTGGAATCGGCGGTTCTTTGCCACAACTGATCCACATTAACCGTCAACTCGGCCAATTCAAAAACTTGAACCGCATGAAAAGATCACAAATCGGCGTCGGGATGGCGTTGGTCTCTTTGCTCTGCGCGCTGGCCCATCCGGCCGCGCTGTTCGCCCTGGGCATCCGCCTGCCGGACCAGGACGCGTTTGCCACCGCCCGCGGCAATGCCTTCGCCGCCACGGCCGACGATCCCTCCGCGGTGTATTACAATCCCGCCGGCATCACCCAGTTGGAGGGGGCCAATTTGTCGCTGGGCATGTACGGCATCACCATGGCCTCGCGATTCAACAGCACGGCGGGGCCGTCCATCAACAGCCAGCAGGAATGGGCCGCGTTGCCGCAGATTTTCTCCACCATCAGCTTTACCAATAGTCATCTCACCCTCGGATTGGGAACTTATTCCCCCTACGGCCTGTCCATGGAATGGCCCTACAACGCCCCCTGGGTTGCACACGGACTTCCCAGGAGCGGGGAAATTGATTACTTCCGCGCCAACCCCGTCCTGGCCTGGCAGCCTTGCGACACCTTCTCCATCGCCGCCGGGGCGATGCTCGATTATTCCGAGGCCGAACTGCAACTCAACCCGCCGGGAGCACAGGTCCGCCTGCGCGGGCGCGACGACGATGCGGGCTTCAACCTCGGCCTGCTTTGGCATCCCTGGCAACAGCATTCCTTCGGGGTGACTTACCGCAGCGCCACGGATATGGATTACCAAGGCCACGCCAGGACGGCGACGGCGCTGGGCGCGGCGTCGCAGGCGACCTCGTTGAATTACCATTTTCCTCAAACCGTGACTGTGGGCTACTCCTACCGGCCCACTACGAACTGGAATTTTGAAGTGGACGCCGACTGGACGGATTGGACCAGCCTCCGCACCCTCACCGTCGTCGGAACGCCGCTGGCCTACCCGTTCAATTGGAAACCGAGCACCATGTACGAATTCGGCGCGACCCGCTTCCTGGGCAAGGGCTGGCGCGCCAGCGCCGGCTACATGTTCAGCGAAAACTCAGTCCCATCCGGTTTTCTCAACCCTTTGGTGCCGGATTCCGACCGCCATTTGTTCAGCGTGGGCGTGGGCAAAAGCTACAGCCATCTCAGTTGGGACGCCGCTTACCAGCTTGGTTACGGCCCGTCGCGCCCGGTTTCCGGAGACCCATACACACCCAACGGCAACTATGAATTCTTCAGCAATGCTCTCTCCCTCAACATCGGCTGGCATTTCTGAGCCGGCCCTGGCGGAGGCCGGCCCGCCGCGCGCAACCCTTCTCATCGTGGATGACGAGGAAGGGCCGCGGCAATCCTTGCGCGTTGTTTTCAAGGAAGATTACAACTTGCTGATCGCCGGAGACGGCCCGCGGGCCCTGGAACTGGCCCGGCAGAACAAAATCAACGCCGCCGTCGTGGACATCCGCATGACCGGCATGACCGGCACGGAAGTCCTGGAAAAACTCAAGGCCATCCAGCCCTCGGTCGAAGTCATCATGCTCACGGCTTACGAGACGGTGGACACCATCCGCCGCGCCCTGCGGCTGGGCGCGTGCGATTATCTCAACAAACCGTTCGACATCGCCACCATCCGCAAGGCCGTCGCCACGGCCATGGAGCGGCATTCCCTGACCGACGAAATCCACAGCAACAACGAAAAACTTCAGGCCCTCCAAGCCGAGCTGCACAATCAGAAACTCCAGGAGGAAATCGCCCGCACCCGCGGCGAAATCTACGCCAGCATCATCCACGACATCAATGGCCCGCTGACCATTATTTCCGGCTTCATCCAGATCATCAACCAGCGCGTGGGCGACTCCAAGCGGCTGGAAGGCGAAGACCTGGAAATGGTAAAGGACCGCCTGCGCCGGATCACCCGGCAGGTGAGCAACTGCATTGACATCTCGCATCGCTACCTGAATTTCATGCGGCAGCAGGGCAGCACCGCCTCCTGGGTCAGTGTCAACCAGATTTTGGATGACTTGCGCGAGTTGCTCAACGTCCATCCCAGCAAGGGGAGCAACCGGCTGAAAATCCAGGCGGTGGCCGAGAACATCGAACTGCAGATCAACGGCACCGACTTGATCCAAATCCTGCTCAACCTGGCCATCAACGCCCTGCAAAGCACTCCCGCTCCCCACGCCGTGGACGTCGCCGGCAAAGTCCTGCACGCCCCGGTTGACACCGCCCAATTTCACGATGGCCCCCACGAACGCTCCCTCAACGCCGACGGTTTCAAGAATGCGGTCCCGATTCTGCACCTGTCCGTCTGGGATGACGGCCCCGGCATTCCGCCGGAAGTGATGGCCAAACTCTTTAAGCCTTACTTCACCACCAAACCGCCGGGCAAGGGCACGGGCCTGGGCCTGGCGATAGTCCAGCGCCTGCTCAAAGAGGCCCGCGGCTGCTTGCACATCCAGTCCCAGCCCGGCCAGGGCACGCGCTTCAACATCTACCTTCCCGCCTTCGTCAAACGCTGATTTGCGATGACATAAATCGGCAGACTGCCAAGAGGATGCGTTAAACAAGGAGCCGCCGATCTAAAATGGCCCTTGTAGTGCTTTTGAATCCTTTTATTTTGAATTGTGCAACCTCATTAAAATAAGATATAAACCACTTGGTTCGTATTACACACAATTAAAACACGACGCACCAATGCCAAATCTTGTTTCATGCGCAGGACGTTTTGAGACGCAGCCGGGAGGATACCGGGCGTTCATTCCATCCCCGCTTTCCCCCGATCCACCCGTAGCCCGCGACACGGAACTCGACGCTTTGCTTTCCAAAGCCGACCTCGCGCTTGGGCGTCTTGATGGCTGTTCGTCAATCCTGCCCAACCCGGACTTTTTTGTGGCCATGTATGTGCGTTATGAAGCAGTGCTGAGTTCGCAGATTGAGGGGACCCAAAGCACTCTTGAAGATTTGCTGCAATTTGAGTCTGAAGGGCACGACGCAGCAAAAGACGTTGCCGAGGTGGTCAGCCGCTTGCGGCGACATGGGCGGCGGCGCATCTCAACACTATGCTTGCGAAGGACTGTCCGGTCAGCACATCCCGACTCGGAATCGGGACGCGCGCTCCCTCACGATTTCTTGTAGCGGCGGTGTGCCACCGTCGCAAACCTCAAAAGAGAAGTTCAGCGACGGTCACAGACCGCCGCTACATCCTGTTTGGCACTGCATCTTGGGGCTTTTCGCGGCGACGGTTCCTCAAAAAAGAATGGCTTACCCCATGTCCTTTGCGCATACTCTGGCAAATGAAATCCATGACCGGTTATGGGCGGGGCGAAGGCGCCCGGCACGGCCTGAAAATTACCGCGGAGGTCAGCTCTGTCAACCGCAAGCAAACCGAGGTCGCCGTCAATCTCCCCCGCGACCTGGAAGTCCTGGAAGCCCAAATCCGCGATGAAATTAACCGGCGCGTTTCCCGCGGCCGCGTCACCGTGCGCGTCACCGTCCAGAGCGCTCCTGGCGTCGCCGGGAAGACCCGCGTGGACCTGGCCCTGGCCAGGTCTTACGCCCGCGACCTCCGCCGCCTGGGCAAGGAGCTTGGCTTGGAGGAGGGCATTACTCTGGATTTGCTCGCCCGCCTTCCCGGCGTGGTCCAGCCGGCCGAGGATATTTCCGAGGCGGAGGAGCTTTGGCCCGCCACCGCCGCCGCCCTGAAGGCCGCCCTGGACATGATGCTGCAGATGCGCCAGCGCGAAGGCGCCTTTCTGGCCGGGGATTTGAAAAGGCGCATGAGCCAAATGCGGCGGGGCGTGGCCCGCGTCCAGCGCCTGGTGCCGGGGGCCGTCAAGCATTATCGCGCCCAGTTGCTGCAACGCATTCAGGAGGCCGGTTTGCCGGCCCCCGGCCTGGATGAGGAGCGACTGATCAAGGAAGTCTTCTATTTCGCCGACCGCTCCGACGTGACCGAGGAGTTGACCCGCCTGCAAAGCCATTTCCAACAGTTCGACGATTGCCTCAAATCCGCCGAACCGGTCGGCCGCACCCTGGATTTTCTCTCCCAGGAAATGAACCGCGAAATCAACACCCTTGGCGCCAAGGCCAACAACAGCCTGATTTCCCGCGAAGTTGTCCTTCTCAAAGCCGAGCTGGAAAAATTCCGCGAGCAAGTTCAAAACGTCGAATGACCCAGACCCCGCCAGAATCCGTCCCCCGCAATCCGGCGGCGCCCCTCCTGATTTTGATCTCCGCGCCCTCCGGCGGCGGAAAAACCACCCTGTGCCAGCGCCTTCTGGCCAAACATCCGGAAATGACCCGCGCCGTCACCTGCACCACCCGCGCCCCCCGCCCGGGCGAGCGCGACGGCGCGGACTACTATTTTCTCGATCCCGACGCCTTCGCGCGGCGCGTGGCGGCGGGCGGTTTTTTGGAGCACGCCGGCGTCTATGGCCATTGTTACGGCACCCCAAAATGCGAGGTCCTGGAACGCCTTCACCAGGGCAAGGATGTGCTGCTCACGGTGGATGTGCAGGGCGCCGCGGCGATTTGCTCGGCCAGCGCGCAGGACCCAGGCCTGCGGCGCGCCCTGGTCACGGTTTTTCTGGCCCCCGCCTCGCTGGCCGAACTGGAAGAGCGGCTGCGCAAGAGGGCCACCGACGCCGAGGAGGAGTTGCAGCAGCGCCTCGGCTTGGCGCGGGCGGAGATTGCGCAGTGGCGGAACTTTCAATACCTGATCCTCAGCACCACGATTGCCGAGGATCTGCGCCGCATGGAATGCGTCATCGAAGCCGAGCGCATGCGCCCCTCCCGCGCCCTGCCGCCCGGGTGAGGGCCGGGGCACAGACGGCAGGGATGAATGTTAGTTGTCAACTCACAATGATATTAAATGCATGAACAAAGTCTTTTGTTTGTCTGTATTGTGTGTATCACTCACTAGCGCAGTATTTAGGCCGTCCAGTGCGTTCTGCCAGCAAGAGCCGGCATATAACGGCAAGTCCGTAAGCGAGTGGGTAACTCAATTGGGATCAAGGAGTTCAGGAACCGAAAAAGCGCAAGCGAGCCAGGCCATACGGCAGCTTGGTACTAACGCACTGCCGTCTCTATTGTGGGAATTGCATGAACTTGTTGGGCTTTATGCGTCGAATTATTCAGTTATCGATCCAATCGCGACAAATGGAGCAAAGCCGCGCATTGTCGAGCTGGAACAAGCGTTTGAGGCCCTCGGTGAGAATGCCCACCCCGGAGCTCCCGAGTTGGCAAATCTTTTCAACCAGGGATCGTTCCCTGATATTGTCGGTTCGATGTTACTGCACGCTGACCGGAAGCTGGCGGAGGAAACTTTTGTTCACGCGCTGACGAACCAATCCATCGAGGTCCGTGAGACTGCCCTGGGGGACTTGGTTGGCGATCCCGGACCAAGCAACGCCCTCGTTGAGCTGGCTGGTTTGATCAAGTGTCTAAACGACGAAACTCCAGGCACGAACACATTCGGAAGATTCTCATATGCGGATATTGTGAGGGCCAAAGCAGCAAGGGCTTTAGGGGCGGAGGGAGGGAGGATGGATCCAGAGAAGAGAGTGCTTGCTCTGCTCGAACGCTTTCAGCGGGAAAAAGTATCTGTTGTACGGACTGCTATACTTTTTTCATTGGGACGGCTCGGAGCCAGTGCAAGATTGGCGTTGCCAGCAATGCGCCAGGCGACGAGCGATCCGGACCCGTATGTGGTCGAACAGGCGACTAAGTCCATCCAGGCCATCGAGTCCCGCGGCCGATAGAAGGTGATTGGTGCAAACGGCGGGGGCCGAACCCGGACACGCGAGGATTAGCTCGGTGTTTGCCTCCAATCTTTTTGTTCGCAAACCCGGACCCATGTTGTATATTGTCGCCCATGAGCGTCGAACAAATCGAATCACAGGTGCTGGCGCTGCCCATTGAGGAGCGGCGCAAATTCGCCCGCTGGCTTGACGAAAACCGGGACGAAATCGAGCAGCCATCCGCCTTGGCCCAAGCGCAACAACAGGAAATCGGACGGCGTCTGGCTGAAATGGAAGCCGATCCCGCCATGCGCGTTCCGTTCGCGCAAGCCGACGTGGAGCAGATGTTCCGTGAATTCGCCGATGCGCGATCTCAAAAAACATCCTCACCTGCGGCTTGATTTGCAGGAGGCCTATAACTGGTTTACTTCAAGTCCGGCTCCGGCGTCAGCGGTTTCAGAATCTGGCTCAACAAATCGGGCTTGGCGCTGTCGCGCTCCAGCAGCGGATACTTCTCGCCTTCGTGATAATTCACCGGGCAGGTCTTGAAAAACTCTTCGTTCTCCACCAGCAGTTCCACGGGCGCGGCGTTCGTCTTTGCCTCCTTCACGGCAGTGCGCAAAATCGCCGGCGTCCAATGCCGCCCGTTCACCCCCAGCAGCTTCATCGCCGCGCCCACGCCCGCCTGATCGGCGGGCGAGCCGGGGATGACATCGGTGATGTAACCGTCTTCCTTCACGGTCAGACCCAGGGAATACCTCATGTCCGTGTATTTCAACCCGCTTTCCCGGGACTTGAGCATGGGCGACACCGTGTTGGTGTAAATCAGCCGCCAGCCCGATCCTTCGATCCCGCCCAGCGGCGCGCGGGGCGTTGGCTCATAAATGCGCGAGCGGAAGAACTCCCGCCAATCATTGGGCGCCGTTTCATTCAGCGCCGCCACCACGTCGTCCTCCGTGTAAGGCACGACCTTGGGCGGGCCGCTTTCGCCGCCCAAGAAAATCTTGCAAAAATCGTCCAGCGATTTCGCCCCGCCGGTTTTCTGCCGGATCAGCACGTCCGCCTCCAGCCAGATCAAGTCGCCCTCGTCGTAAAAATCCACGCTGCGCCGTGACGAGGCCTGCTCGTCCCGCGCCCCGTAAAGCAGTTGCATCGCAATCGCCGTGTCGGCCAGCGGGCGCCATTGCCGTCCCGGCGTGTGGTCCAGCTTGGCCGCTTCCACCGCCACGCAGTCCTGGAAATTCCCGTTTGTCCAAAGCCCGCTCCGTGCTGTCAACACGATTCCCAAATAGTCCGTCAGCCCTTCATAGACCCAGAGCAGCTCGTCCTTCATCGGCTGCTGGAAATCGGGCGTGGCCAGCCCGGCCGGCCGCCGGTACTTCCCGTTCCACGAATGCACCATCTC
>Ga0326727_10017753_pt1 | contig 14675 bp, 7 predicted proteins | sample MB2enrmetagenome_FD_207643 | JGI IMG/M metagenome (GOLD analysis project Ga0326727, IMG submission 207643) | Lab enriched peat soil microbial communities from McLean, Ithaca, NY, United States - MB29MY | ecosystem: Environmental > Terrestrial > Soil > Wetlands > Peat | place: USA: New York... | reverse complement strand
ATGGTGTCGTACTCCAGGCCGCGTTCGCTTCCCTGCGCGTCGCCGCTGCCATTGCCGATGGAGATGCCGATCATGACGGGCACTTTGTGCTCGGCGATTAAGTTATCGAGGGCGATGAAGAGCGCGGTGTCGGGTCCATCAGCTCCCACGATAAATGGCGCTACTGTACCGGGGACATATTGCCTGGGGACATAGACAGCCACCTGCCGGGTGTAGGGCGCGGGGTGGCTGGTGGTGACGATCAGTTTGGCGGGGTTTTCCGGGTCCGTGGTTCCGAAGGTGTTGGGCTCGCGGGCGATGCCGGGATAGATTTTGCTATCCGCCGATTCCATGAAGAAGGTGAGGATGGTTCCGTGTGGTACGCCGGGGTGGATGGTGGACTCAGGCGCGGGATCGTGCGTGGGGCCGATGATGAAGTTGCCGTCCTGGTTGGCGGGGGCGTTGGTGTTATCTGGTAATTCCTTCGCCTCCACGTAGCCGGGTGAGTGCGGATCGCGGGTTGGGGGCGGCTGGCGCTGGGCCATGGCTACACTAAGGCTGAGGAGAATGGCGATGCTGGCGGCTCGAAACATGGGGCTCCTTTAGGGCTTAGTTATATCAGGTGCTGCCGGGTCCATCTGCTCCATGTAATAGATGAGGCCCAGCAGGGCGCCCCAATGATAGAAACGATCGCTGCTCCTGACGTCGTCCCCGTCCCCAAGCGTTGCATTGTAATTCTCATGCACGTGCCCATTTTTCTTCCATTCCTTCAGGAACAGGTTGAGCGATTTCCCGGCTAACTCCCGACGCGCGGTTGGTTGGTCGTAGTTACGAAGTCCGAGATACACAAGATAGTTCATCGGACCCCATATGCGACCGCGCCAATAGTCCTGATCTTTATACGCGGGGTCGGTGCGGGCGATCGAAGGGATTACGAATTCGCCGCCGAACTCAGCCGGGTTTTCCAGGTGCTCGCGCACCATACGCTCGGCCTGTTGCGGAGTTGCCGCCTTCGCGAGGAGAGGATAGAAGTTAGTGGGTGACATGCGGGGACTCAGTTGGCCCGTGACTAAGTCCTTATTCAGAAACATGCCGGTTTTCTCATCCCACAGAGTTGCCAGGCGAGCACGATAGCGGGAAGCTCTGCCTGTGATTTCGACGGCTTCCGCGGTTCTGCCGAGCTGGGCTGCAATAGTGGCCAGCGCGTCGCAATCGGCCACATACATACCCATCAGCCCGACATCGGCGAGCATCATGCGCTGCGTGTTCTTATCGAACGGCGCGTCATCGTACATCGGCGAGTTATCGAGACCCGACTCCAGCCGCGACCCTTGCAATGTGCCGCGAGCCGAATCCTCGATATCTTCCGGCGGACCGTGGCGGTCGCTGCCCCACACCAGGTAGCCCTGGACGTCGCGATGTTCAGCCCACCAGCGGTTCCAGGCCAGCAACTTCGGGAAAGTATCGCGCAAAAACCACTGGTCGTGGAATTTCCGGTAGAGGCCGAGGACCGTGATGGCGCCGACGGGAGGCTCGGAGCGGTCACCGCTTTTATACTCCCCGGCGCGGGCGTAATTCGGAACAAAGCCGCTCGGCGTGGATTCGTTCAAGGTCTCGATGGCATCGGCATACGCGAGGTCGCGGTCGCCAACCGACGCGAGCGACGCAGCGAAAAATGTATCCCAGTCGAAAAGAACATAGCCGCCCCATCCGACCGACCAGTTCCGGCTCACCGGCGAGATGACGCGCTGGTGCTCGGGATCGTAGATGGTGTCCCAGCCGAGGACGGTTTGGATGGCGTCCGCGATGGGCTGTTGGTTGGTGAGTCCGTAAGCTGCGCGCTGCCGCCCCAGAATGGCCTGCACCTGCGCCATGCTGCGCGGCTTCCCGGTGGAAAGCGCAACCGGCTGGGTGAGATCGGCCGCGAAATAGGGGCCGGTTACGGGTGCTCCGAACGCGGTTGTGTCCGCACCATCGAAGAAAAACGAAGTCTTGCGGTTAGGGGAACGCGCCTCGATTCCGGCGCGCGTTTTTTCTACGCTGCCGGGCTGGTTCCACAGAAAACCGATGGAGAAGACAGCCGTGATGGGCAAAGGACCATCGGGCGTTACGGGCGTGAGAGGCGTCACCAGCAAGACCAGGTCGTTGTTTTCGGTGGCCGACTGCACGCGAAACGTTTGACCCTTCCAGGTGAGCGTCAATGTGGTGTAACTGCCATCGAAGGCATGTAGCCCAGGAAATACCTGTTCGGCGTTGGGGTCCATCTGGCCAATGAAAGCGGTGGGGAGAAAGCTTTCCCAATAGAGTCTCTTCTTTTCCTGAAAGCCGATGCGAACGGCCAGCCCTTCGGGAAGCAGAACGTGCGTGGTGACGCTGCGGGTGTCCCACGTGTTCCAGCCGCGGCAGAGACGCTGTTGAACCTTGGCATATTCGGGCGATCTCGGGCGTGTGTCGGCGAACGATAAGAGGGGAAGCAAGAGAGCGATCAGATAGGCGCGCATGATGGCGGGGTTGCTTTTCACTTGCTTCGAGGACCGCTCAATGCGGCGGCAACCGACACCAGCCAAAAGAGCCGCTTCTCAAGTTTCCTCTCGGGCAACATTCCCATGACCCTCCCCAACGAATTTACCTAAAGTCTTCGGCTCAAGAAATCGCTACCGCGATTCAAGCTGAATGTGAGCCGTCGGGCGGTGGTCAAGACGCTGCAAGGCGGCCGCGACAGACGTCCTAATTCGCCGATTCCTTTTGGTTGAGGATGGCCAGGTCAGTTGTTGTATTTGTGAAGCCAGTCGGCCACTTCCTGAAACACATTCAGCCGCTGCTCCCAAAGCGCTGGGAAATGCGGCGAACCCGGATAGGTCACCATGCGGACCGTCTTTCCGCGGGCCGCGAGTAACTGGAAGAATTCCACGCCCTGGAACGTGGGAACACGCTGGTCAGCCTCCCCATGCAGGATTAGTAGCGGCGTGGTTACCTTGTTGGCGAACGCGACGGCGGAGAACTGGCGGAAGGCGTCCGGATCTTCATCCGTCCAGCGAGCGTCGTAGTCGAACTGGGTGATATCGCTGGTCCACAGAAACGAGCTCCAGTCGGTGATGCCTGCGCCTTCGATGGCGGCTTTGTAACGGCTGGTCTGCGTCACCGTCCAAGAGGTCATGAAACCGCCGGCGCTCCATCCAAAGATGGCGAGCCGGTTGGGGTCTGCCCAACCCTGCGCGATGGCATAGTCGGTGGCGCTGTCCACATCATGGAACGCGCGATCACCGAAGTGCTGATAGATAGCCGCGAGGAAACTGGCGCCATAGCCGGTGGAACCGCGATATTGAGGCTGGATGACGACGTAGCCCAATCCGGCAATGGCGCGTGAAAAGGGATCTAGGCGTAGTTCGTCATTGGCTTCCGGCCCGCCATGCGGCAGCACCAGGAACGGGTATTTCGTGCCCTCGACAAAGCCTGCGGGGAAGGTTGCGATCCCTTCCAGGGCGATCCCCTCCTTGCTTTTCCAATGCACGGTCTTCACGGAACCCAAGTCCACTTTCGCCAGTTGGTCATCCCCTTCGTGGGTGATCTTGCGCAGATGATCGCCGTCGGGAACGGCCACGTTGGAGGCGTGGTCCGGATCGGCTATGTTGAGCGCGATCTCCGCGCCTGCATCCGCGTACTCACTCCGCACGGGGAAGCCTTCCACCACTCCCTGAGGCCATTGATAGCGGGGCTTCAGAACACCATCTTGAAATTCTTCAAGATCACTCCGCACCCCATGCGCGACCGACACCCAAACGCGTCCCTGGGGATCGCCGGCCAACCCGGTCGCGGTTCCCTGTAGTTGCGGAGTGCGGTCCTCCGCGGCGCCACCCGCCGACGCGACGGTCCAGACGTGCTCGGGCGTTAACACCTCAGACTTAGTGGAGAGAAATGCGATTTGCCGGCCGCCGTCCGCCCAGGCAAGGCCCGCTGCCGAGTTGGGAACGTCGGTAACGTGGCGCGTGGCGGATGCGCTGCATACATCGATAGCGGCGGCATCCCGGTGATTTCCGATATGCGGCAGATGCGACATAACCGCCACAGAAGCCGCGTCCGCACTCCACGCCATCTGCTGGTCGATGAATTTGAGGCCCGTGCACCACCAGGCGCCCGCAGTACCGTCGACGTTGACCACATACAGGCTCGATTCACCTGACTGTGCCACGTGGCGCGTCTCATCGAGCGAGTCCGGCGGACGCGGATCAGCCACCACTGCAAGGCGCTTGCCGTCCGGAGAAGCGGTGGCGGATTCAATCCCGCGCGGCAGCAGAACTACGGTGGATGGGACGGATGGGGCCTTGTGATCGATGAGCGGGAAGATGGCCAGTTGCTGCTGATTGTTCACTTTCCACCCGCCGTAAAGGCCGCCGCCATCCGCGGTGAATCCATAGGGAGAGAAGTCATCGGACAGTTCCAGCTTGGCCGCGTGGGCGCCGTCTGGAGCAATAGTCCACCACTCGGACTTCGTCGGCCCTTTCTCCGCGCCGAAGGTGACGTGATAGAGGATGGTTCCGTCCTTGGAGACGGCGGCGGCGTGAGCGGTGCGCAGGGCAGCCCAGTCCTTGGCGTCAAAGGGGTGTTTGATGGGCTGTGCGGATATGGTTTCTGCGAGTAAGAAGGCTAGTAACATCCATTGCATGGGTTTCCTCGGATTGAGTCAGATGGCAGACTAAAGCCCGCCCCACCTACAGTTCCATCAGTTCTTTGGTGGTTGGGGTTAAGACCTCGCAGCCGGATTCCGTTACCACCACTGTATCTTCGATGCGGACGCCGCCCCAGCCTTCGATGTAGACGCCCGGCTCGATGGTGATCACGAAGCCCTGTTCCAGAACGACATCGCCTTTGTCTCCGATGCGCGGCGGTTCGTGGATTTCAAGACCGAGGCCATGGCCGGTGGAGTGGACGAAGGCGGGTCCGTGTCCGGCTTTCGTCAACCACTTGCGCGCCGCGCTATCCACCGTGGCCGCGGTCACGCCGGGGCGCACGGCATCGATGGCGGCTAACTGAGCATCCAGCACGTCGTGGTAGATCTTCTTAAATCGCTTGGGGGCCTTTCCGACGAACAACGTGCGCGTCATGTCGCTGGCGTAGCCTGCCTGGAAGCAGCCCATGTCAATGAGCAAGACACTCTTGGGGGCTATTCTGTCGTCGGTAGGCCGCGCATGCGGGAGTGCGCTATGCTCCCCGGACGCCACGATGGTTTCAAATGCCGGGGCTTCAGCGCCCGCGCGCCGCGCCTGGTAATCGATCTCGGCGGCCAGCTCGCTCTCGCGCATGCCGGAGCGAAAACTCTTCAGAGCCCGGCGAAATGCGCGGGAGTTAGTCTCCACCGAATCGTGAATCAGCGCGATCTCCCCGGCTGACTTCACCATGCGCAGGTTTTCCACCGCGTTGGTTACCGGGACTAGTTCGCAAGTAGTGGGCAATGCGTTCTTCAACGCTTCCCAGGTTTCGAAGCTGATGCGGTTGCGCTCCACGCCCAGGTGCTTCCATCTGCGGCGCTTGGCCATGTCGACGGCCAAAGCTCCGAGCGGCCCCTTGCCAATCCGCACTGCGAACGGGGTTTGACGCGCAGCCTGCAGCGTGTAGCGCGGATCTGTGAGCAGCGTGGCGCTGCCACCCGCCACCAACAGCAGCGCGTTACTGCCGGTGAAGCCGGAGAGATAGCGGATATTGGGCAATCCGCTGATTAACATAGCGTCCAGTCCTTTAAGGGCCGGGCTGAGGGCGCTCAGGCGCCCTTCGAGGTCAATGGACACCGAGCATGTCCTCGGCCAGCACCTGAGCGCGGCTGGCGAGCGCATCGGCCTGCCGCAGGTCTTTGCGGGCGAGCGCCTTGGCCGCCTCGTCGATAAAGTATTGGATACGGCTGCGAGTCATCTCCGCGTCTCTCCCTGGCTTGCCCGAAAGCTTGGTTCCCATGACTTTCAAAGCTTCGATGCGCTTTTGAATCATATCCGAATTAGGTAATCCGGGGTCAACCGGCACCAGTGGGGTACGGGCGGAGGGCCTGGCAGGTTCGGGCGATTGCTCCGCCGTGGGTTCCGCCTCGCGCCTTGCGTTGGTGGTGGTGGCACTGGCGGTGGTACCGGAATGATGCGTGGACGGGTGCGCGGGCGGTGCTTCGGCAACTGCGGGTTGAGGGGGCGGTTCGCGCTTGACGATCGCTTCCGGCGGCACGGGTTGCGGATCGGGGAGATCCAACACCGTTTGCGGGAAAATGAGCGCGGGCGGATCGGCCTGCGGGGCGGGCGCGGGCGAGACGGCGGCAACCTTCGTGGTCTTTGCCGCGCACCCTGCGAGGAGAATGGCGAGGACAAGGGCGGGCGAAACCGACTGCCCCACCTTAGTAAGCCAGCAGCTTTTCAATCTCGGCCACCAGGTTCTCGGTTTGCGGCAGAATCTCATCTTCCAGGCTGGGGTGGTAAGCCACCCAGGTATCCTTGGCGCCAACGCGGCGAATGGGCGCGTCCAGACTCGCAAACAGTTCGTCGCCGATGCGCGCAGCGATTTCCGCCCCGTATCCGAAGCTGAGGCAATCCTCATGCACGATGAGAGCGCGAGCCGTCTTTGAGACCGACTCCGCGATGGCTGCCCAATCGTAAGGGGCCAGCGTGCGCAGATCGATGACTTCGACGCTTGCATCCGGATTGCGCCGCTCCACCAGCACCGCGGCCTGCAGCGCCTTTTGCACCAGCGCGCCATAGGTGATAACGGAGAGAGACGTCCCAGGCTTGACCACTTTAGCTTTCCCGAACGGGATCATGTAATCCGGGCCGGGATGCGCCGAGCGGTTGTACGGCTCGCGATAAAGGCGCTTGTGTTCCAGGAAGAGCACCGGATCGTCACAGCGGATGGCGGTGCGCAGCAAGCCGCAGGCGTCGAGGGCGTTGGAGGGAAATACGACGCGCAGCCCGGGAATGTGCGTAAACAGGACCTCGCCGCACTGGCTGTGATAAATGGCGCCGCCGTTGAGATATCCGCCGATGGGAATGCGCAGCACCAAGGGGCAGGACCACGTCCCGGCGGAGCGCCAGCGCATGCTGGCCATCTCGTCGCGAATCTGCATCATGGCCGGCCAAACATAATCGAAGAATTGAATCTCAGCGACGGGTTTCAATCCTGCCGTGGCCATGCCGATGGCGCGCCCGGCGATACCCGCTTCGGCGATGGGGGTGTTAAAGACGCGCCGGCTGCCAAAGCTGCGCTGCAGGCCGCTGGTGACTTTGAAAACGCCACCTTTGCCTTTCACTTCGGCAAGACTGGCTTCGCGGCTGCAATCGGCCACGTCTTCACCGAACACCATCATGCGCGGGTCGCGGTCCATCTCTTCATGCAGGGTGGAATTGATCAGGTCCACCATGGTTTTGGCGTCGCCGGTGAAGTGCGGTTCGGTGTCAAACGCGGCGGAAGTGGGGTCTACCGTGTCGGAATAGAGATGGGCGAAAACGCTGTCGGTGGTGGGTGGCTCGGCCTGCGCCGCAAGCAACGCGGCTTCCTGCACCACGTTGTCGACTTCGGTTTGTAAGGTCTCCATCGCGTGCGTGTCGATGTGGCCGTTTTCCGTGAGCCATCGGCGGAAACTGACGACCGGGTCTCGGGCGGCCTCCGACTTGCGCTCGGATGGCGTCTGGTAGAGGCGGTCGTCGTCCGAAAGCGAGTGCGAATAGAGGCGCACGACGTGGGCATGGACGAGGGCGGGGCCGAGGCCTTCGCGGCAATACGCCATCGCCTGGGAAAGGGCGCGATGGCTTTCCAACAGATCGGTTCCATCCACTTCCAGCCGCAGCAGATCGGGAAAACCAGAGAGCAGCGCTGAAATGCTACCGCCGGGCGTTTGCTGCTCGCTGGGCACGCTAATGGCCCAGCCGTTGTCTTCGATCAGGAACAGAACGGGCAGGCGGTTGGAGGAAGCCGCGCTGATGGCTTCCCAGAATTCGCCTTCGCTGGTGGCGCCTTCGCCGGACGAAACCAGGACGAGCTTCCCGGAGTTGGGGTCGGCGATGCGGAGCGCTTCCGCGCAACCCACGGCTTGGACGTACTGGGTTCCGGTGGGCGAAGAACCGGCGACGATATTGAGAGCGGTGGAACTCCAGTGCGACGGCATCTGGCGGCCGCCGGACGATGGGTCCGCCGCCGCTCCGAACGCTTGTAGGAACATGCCGTGGGCAGTCATGCCCAGCGCCAGGCACAGAGCGCGGTCGCGGTAGTAAGGGTAAACCCAGTCCTCACCGGCGCGGAGAAGCATGCCTGCGGCCACCTGCACGGCTTCATGTCCCGCGCAACTGATCTGGAAGAAGATCTTGTTCTGGCGCTTCAGCAGCACTTCGCGGTCGTCAATGCGCCGCGACATTTGCATGGTGCGAAAGGCGCAAATCAGCTGTTGCGTGGATAGCGCGTTTTGATGAAGCCCTGGACCCGCGGCCAGGGTCGCCGGACGAACTTCTTCCATTTTGAATTCTCTGGTTGCCACGGTCGACTTCCCCAAATTAGTGTAATGCTATCGCTATCGGATTTGTTATCAGCTTTTTATCTGAGTATGCCGGTGTGCCCGAGTGAATACCTGCCCGGCTGAGGATAAACACATAATCCGTGAGGTCCGCCACCCACTTTAATGCGCGCCAGCAAGTGGCCGTCGGTTGTATCGAGGGCGTAGACTTCCCCGCTATATCGCCCGGAAAGCCAGAGCACTTTGCCATCGGCGGAGACGCCGCCCATATCGGGAGTGCCGTGCGGAATTTCCCAGCGCCTGGCCACCTGGCGGGTTTTGAAGTCAATCAGCGAAATGCTGCCCTCGCCGCGATTGGAAACATAAAGCCATTTGGAATCCCGGCTGGGGTACAGGCCGTGGGCGCCCTTACCGGTGGGGATGAATCCGATCTTCTGAAACGAATACGGCTCGATCATATAGACTCCGTTGGCCATCATGTCAGCGACGTAGAAGACCTTTCCATCAGGCGAGGTCTTGACGTCCTGCGGCATACCGCCTTCCTTCAGAGGCAGCACGCCAAGAACCTTTTGCTGGGCGACGTCGACCTTGATCAGCGACCCCGAAAATTCGCAGGATGCGATCAGAAAAGTCCCATCGGGGGAAAAATCCATGTGATCCACTCCTTTGCAAGGAACCTTGAGTGCGTGTTTCAGTTCCCAGGTGTGCGGATCGCGGAAATCGAGTTCGTGGAGCCGCTCGGCGACTACGATGGCGTACTTGCCGTCCGGCGTATAGTACATGTTGTACGGGTCCATCACCTTGATGGTTTTGCCTTCCTTGCCGGTGGCGGGATCGATGTGCGTGAGGCTATCGCCCAGGTCGTTGAGAACCCACAGATCTTTCAGGTCCCAGGACGGGGTGACATGCTGCGGCTGGCGCCCCACATCGAAATGGTTGATGATCTTAAACGTTTTGGGATCAATGACATCCACCGTATTACTCTTGCTATTGGGGACGTAGATCAGGGAGGGGAAGTTCTTTACGACTGTGCTCAGAAGCCCGGGGCGGCCCGCGGCATAGATATCATTCGGGTCGGTGACCGGCGGCATTCCGGGAAGGCTGGCGGCGACAGCGGAACCGGCCAGGAGGAAAAGGAACAGCGGTGTTCTCACGTGTTGATTTTATGCGATTGGGACTGGAAGGCGGGAAGTACTACCACTGAATGGGTCTCGTCGGACCCTTTCCTGCTTTTCTTTGCAATTCCCATCACGCGATAGAAGTAGAATCACAGAAAGCCTACTACTGTGTGGAAACCTGTGAAAACCAATCGCCATCTTCTCGCCCTGTTGTTCGCTTTTGTGTCCTTGCCTGCGCTGAGTTTTGGCCAGACGGTGATTACCTACACCACGACGGGTGTCATTTCGTTGGTGAGCGGCGAAGATAAATTGGGCCTGAATGGCACCACCTTCACGCTGACGAACACTCTCACGGAAGGCCAGACTCCAAACGCGGGGACCGATAACCAGTACACTACGACCGGGACAATCGTCGACAAGGCTTTCATTGTTAAGGTTCCGGTAAACACCGCTAACGTGACTCTCAACTACGCCGGGCCGAACAGCGGATCGAACAGCATCACGCTGGCTGCCACCAACGTCTTGGGCTTGAACGCAACGGCTGTCGTATTCGTCCCGAGCGTTTCAGGCTTGGAACCTGAGCCGATCTCGTCCACAAATTTGACGACTGCCGACAGTTTGGTCGTCACCAATCCAACCAACGGGGACACCTCTACCTACACGTTCTCAAGCGGCACCGTTTCCAGCGTCCCGGCGATCACTTGCGTCTATTCGGTCAGTCCGCTGACCCTCGATTTCCCGGTTGGCGGCAGCACCGAGAACGTGACCGTCAACGTGGGATCGGGATGCGCATGGACGGCGGTTTCCAATAATCCCTGGATCACGGTGAGTCCGGCCAGCGGCTCTGGCACAGGCACGGTGATGGTTACGACGGGGGCGAATACAACTGGCGCGGTGGAGATCGGTTCGGCTTTAATCGCTGGATCAGCCGTGAACATTACGCAGAACGGCCCCGTGGTTTGTACATTCAGTGTGTCTCCGCTTTCACTGGCGTTCCCGGCCACGGGTGGGGCGGCTCAGCCTTTGACGATCTCAGCCAGTTCGTCGACATGTACGTGGACGGCTTCCTCCTCGCTGAGTTGGTTGAGTCTAAACGTCACTAGCGGGACGGGGAGCGGCACGGTACTCGCCTCCGCGCTACCTAATTCCAACGCGCAGAATCTGACGGGAAATATCACGGTGGCGGGGCAGTCGATTCCGGTTTCCGAGGCGGGCACCAGTGCGTGCTCGTTCACCGTTGCGCCGTCGAGCTTGTTGTTTATTGCCAATGGCGGAAGCCAGACGGTCAACTTGAGCGCCAGCGGCGTGGGTTGCGCCTGGACCGCGTCCATCTTGCAAACCGGCGCGTGGGCCTCGGTTTCACCGACCAGCGGCACGGGCAGCGGCAATGTGACGGTAACCGCAGCCGGAAACGGGTCGGGCGGAGTGAAGAACGCGACGCTGGATATCGCCGGCCAGGTTGTCAACATCACGGAATCCAACACCAACCAATGCACGTTCACGGCGACCACCAACCCTTCGCCTCTGAGTTTTGTGAGTTCCCCTTCCACCGGGACGGTCAGCGTTACTGCGAGCGGCCAATCCTGCCAGTGGAATGTATCGGCCATACCGGACTGGCTGGTGCCCAACGCCTACCAGGGAACCGGCACTTTGACACTATCTTTGGCGGCGACGGCGAACACAGGAACCAGCACGCGGACGGGAACCATGACCATCGCGGGCATTAACTTCACGGTGACACAGAACGGGACCAGCACCACCAACCCATGCAATTTCGCGGTGAGCCCCACCTCGCTGGCATTCACGAATAATGGAGGCAGTTTACCGGTCGCGCTGACTGCCAGCCAGTCGACATGCGCCTGGACGGCGACATCCAACGCGACCTGGGTGACGGTAAATCCATCCAGTGGAACCGGAACTCCGGCGCTGCCGCTCAGCATCGTGGCGCAAGGCAACACCACGGGGACGAACTTAACGGCGGCGCTTACCATCGCCGGGCTGACGGTGAACGTCACGCAAAGCGCGACGGCGTGCACGTACTCGGTGTCTCCCACCACGCTCTCTTTCGCAAGCCAGGGCGGCACGCTTCCGGTAACGGTGACGGCCAGCAGCAGTTCCTGCGCGTGGACGGCGGTTTCCAACATGACGGGCGTCAGCTTTGTACCTTTGGGTTCGATGGGCACGGCCACCATAGCGGCCATTGCGACCACGAACCTGACCAGCGCCACCGAGTCCGGCAGCGTGACGGTAGCCGGACAGGTGATACCCGTGACCATTGCCGGCAGTGGAACGTGCACGTTCAGCGTACCGAACTCGTCGATTGCTTTCCCCAGCATCGGCGGCAGCACAATCGCCAGCGTGATGACAAACGGACTCAGCTGCGCGTGGACGGCTTCCGCGCCGCCATGGATCACGTTGAGCGCTACGGGTGGCACGGGCAGCAGCTCGATTCTGATTACGGCAGCCAGCGATCTGTATGGTCCCGCGCAATCGGGTACGGTGGTTCTGGCGGGTACATCGATTCCCGTAAGCCAGAGCGGCGGCTGCACATTTACGGTATCTCCCACGTCGATTGCGGCTGACGTGCGGGGAATTCTGCAACCCATCAGCATCAACGCCAGTTCCTCGAACTGCGTGTGGACCGCCTCAGCGCCTACGTTCACCGCTTTGACGGCGACCACCGGTACCGGCAGCGGGGCAACGACGCTCTCCATTCCCTACAACCCGTCGGGCACGGATCTTTCGGGTACGGTGACTATTGCAGGCCAGACCATCAGCGTCGTTCAGGACTTTACCGAGCAGGTTTTCAACGATGTGCCGCCGGGCAGTTTTGGTTTCGATGCGATTAATCTGCTGGCGCAGAAGAAAATCACCAATGGCTGCTCGCCGGCCATGTATTGCCCTTCCGAGAACATCACGCGCGCCGAGATGGCGTACTTCCTGGTGACCGCGGCCTACAATGGGGCCGCCTTCACAACCAACCAGAGTCCCTACTTCACCGACGTCCCGGTGGGTAGCTTCGAATTCGACCAGATCCAGAAGCTGTACGAACTGGGCATTACGACAGGTTGCGGCGGCGGCGAGTTCTGCCCCAACGAAACTGTCACCAGAGACCAGATGGCCGTGTTCCTGATTCGAGCGCGCTATGGGGCAACCACGGTCTTCGACTATCCGCCGCTACAGATCTTCAGCGATGTACCGCCCACATACTGGGCGTATTCCTGGATTCAACGCATGTCGGAAGACCAGATCACCAGCGGCTGCGCGCCAGACCTGTACTGCCCAACGGAGAATGTGACCCGTGCACAAATGGCGATCTTCCTTATGAAGGCGATTTACAACGAGTTCGCGGCAGCCGGGACGCCCGAGATCACCAGCGTGATTCCGAATCTACTGGTGGCGGGTACGCCAACCAGTGTCGCCATCACGGGTGTGAATACGGCATTTTCACAAGGCTTGACCTTGGTGAGCGCGATTCCAGGCGTTACGATCAGTAACGTGAGCGTCTCCAGCGCGACCACTCTGACCGCCACGATGACGGTGCAGACCAATGCGCCCGCGCAGCCCGATTCAGTCTACGTGATCACGGGCACGCAGGAAGAAGTCCTGCCGTTCGGGATCACGGTTCCGTAAGGCGTGTGAGCTCCCAGTTCTATTGACCTGAAGCGGCATTTGGTCTATCCTCATCTGGTCACATACAAGACTGGATCGAATGCCCTATAGGCTCGCACTTTCTCTATTTGGATTGCTTCTGGCGACGCCGCCGGCGCACTCACAAAGCATCTGCCCCACGACGAACCCCTCGTCGAGCGGGCTGTGCGTGCTGACTGGCCAATATAACAACGCTCGACAAGGGTTGAATGCTTACGAACCCACCCTGGGCGGATATACGTCTTCGCTCTCGAACTTCGGGCTCATCCGGATGCTCCAGACCGATGCGACGGATTACTTCGCGGCCAGCGGACTGACTTACAACCCAATCCTGGCGCAACCCTTGTGGCTGAACAGCCTGCCGATCGGCGGGGGGACGCATGACGTGATGATCATAGTCACACTGAACGACACCATTTACGCCTTCGACGCGGATGACACGGGCACTGGCGCGGGAACGGCGTTATGGAAGCGCAATGCGAGCAGTGCGAATCCGCCTCTTTATATGAATTGCGGAACGACCGGCACGCCGATCATGGGCAGCCCCGGCGGCCTCCCTTATTACGGCATCGTAGCGACGCCGGTGATTGATACCACGCAAACCGCGGACCCCGTGATGTTCGTGGTATCCGGATGTAACAACACCCCTGCGGGAACCAACCAGTGGTATCTGAACATCATCGACGTGATTACCGGGAATGACCTGATTCCTGCAGGTTCCCAGGCGCCGGGGGGCGGCATGCTGATCAACGGCGATGCGGACTGGCATCCGGATAATGAACTGGAAAGGCCGGCCCTTTTGCTGGTCCATTCCGGCGGCAACACTTACGTTTATTTCGGCTTCGGCGCCGCGGCGAATGAAGTAGCGGCGGCCAGCAATAGCCATCATGGCTACCTGATGGGCTATCAGATCACTTACTCGGGTTCGGGGCCGACTGCGGTGACAGCCGCTCCCATGGTGTCTTCGCCGTTTAACGTGACGCCGTCGGCGGCCACCAGCAACGTTTTTCCACCCACATCATCGCATTCGATTCCCCATCCCGGCGCTGGGTTGGGGCCGGTAGCCTATCCGTCTTGTGCCTCCACCGGCGCTGCCAGCTGTTATCAGGGCGATGACTGGGTATCTGCCGAAGGGCATGGCGGCGGAGTGTGGATGTCCGGTAAAGGGGCAGCTGCGGATAGTAACGGGAGCGTGTATTTTGCCACGGGGAATGGATCGTTCGATTGTTCCAGCAAAACGTCGTCGTGCGGGGGATCTCCTGGCTCGCCCGGTTTGTTGAACTATAGCGAGGCAGTGGTGGAACTGGGACCCGGATCGATGAAGCCTTACGACTTCTTCGCGCCCTTTGTGAACCGCGTGGCCAGCGACACGGGGCTTTATCCGCCGGCGAGCCACCAGACACAGGCTTTGAACCGCTACGATCTTGATTTTGGAACGGCTGGGGCGGTGCTGG
>Ga0326727_10017752_pt1 | contig 14675 bp, 10 predicted proteins | sample MB2enrmetagenome_FD_207643 | JGI IMG/M metagenome (GOLD analysis project Ga0326727, IMG submission 207643) | Lab enriched peat soil microbial communities from McLean, Ithaca, NY, United States - MB29MY | ecosystem: Environmental > Terrestrial > Soil > Wetlands > Peat | place: USA: New York... | reverse complement strand
GCAACCGCAGCAGGCGAGGAATCATGGCTACTCCTCCCGCGAGAAGTATGCCATACAGGGGCGACCTATGTCCCTTTAATTATGCGCGGACGTATAGCAGTTACACAAAATGACTTTTGCGCATTCCGCTGGGGCGGCGGCCTGCGACCACCGCTCGCGGATCACAGAGTGCCACCACAATTTAATTCGCTCTGCACAACTGCGAACCGTGACTGTAAGCTGTCGGGTGTGAGCTGTGGGCCTCCTCTTCCTTCTTGCGCGGGAATTTTCTGCTATACTGGTTCTCAGATCTCGTTTTCACGGACATTGAGGGCGGTATAAAGGTTGCAGGTGAATAGCAGTATTCACGAGAATCCCTGGCCACAGGTGAAAGCAGGGTTGCTTCCCGGCCAGTCAAAAAGCGGAGGTAAGCGTCTATGAATTTTGCGAAGAGGGCTGTGATGATGTTGGTGCTGGCGCTGGCGGTGAGCGCGGGGCTGTGGGCGCAACGCCCGGGGGGCGGGGGAATGAATCCTTTTGGCTCCATGCCATCCTTCGGACTGCAAAATCCCACTCTCGGCTCGGGATCGGAATACCTTATGACCACCCGTGGCAAGGACGTGGACATGTCCATCGTGGCTTTAGGCAAGGAAGACGTCGGTGGCCAAACCGGCTATTGGATGGAGATGCGTATGGTCAACCCGGACCTCGGCGGTGAGATGGTCATGAAATCCCTGGTGGTATCCTCGCCCACCGAATCGGGCATCAAGCGCATGATCATGCAGCGGCCCGGGCAGCCTCCCATGGAAATGCCCGCCATGATGATGGGTATGATGCAGCAACACCAGACTCCTCCCATCACCACCCAGGGTGCGGGCGGACCAGGAGGCACGGGTGAATTGGTGGGTACGGAATCCGTCACGGTTCCCGCCGGCACTTTCACTTGCCAGCACTACCGCAAGCAGGATGCGAAGGGACCGACCGACCTGTGGATTTCCACGCAGGTTACTCCCTATGCCCTGGTGAAAATGACCTCTGCGGATGCCACCATGACTTTGAAAAAGGTTCTAACCAACGAATCCTCCCACATCAAGGGCCAGCCGCAAGCGATGCAGTTCCCTGGAATGCCGCAGTAATTAGATTCTCCGCAACTATCGCCGTCGTCGCGCGGGCGGGATTCCCGGCCCGCGCCGCCCGGCGGGCAACCCGATTCCTGCCCTGCCGCTGCTCGCAGCTTGGCTTGCCGCGCCCTCCCGCCTTGTGGTATATTTATAAGTTGTCTGTATAAAATTGCATGGATAAGGTCTATCGACGGACACAGATCGTGGACCTCCTGCGGAACGAAGAGGTCGAAACGCAGGATGACCTTCGCCGCAAGCTGGCGCGCCGGGGTATCCATGTGACCCAGGCGACGGTCTCGCGCGATATCGAAGACCTCGGCCTGGTCAAGACGCGCACCGGCTATCATCTGCCGGAGGCGGCGGAACCGATGGCGCCTCCCCAGCCCACCCTGGCGATCGTGCTGAAAGAATTCATGACCGAAGCGCGCCAGGCTTCGAACCTGGTGGTCCTGAAGACCCGGCCGGGGAATGCGCACTCGGTGGCCGTAGCTCTGGATGCCGAACCCTGGGAGGGTGTAGTCGGAACCCTGGCCGGCGACGACACCATCTTTATTGCCGCTCCCAGTTCGCGCCAGGCGGAAGTGATTCGGAAGAAAATTTTGGCGCTGGTTGCCACCTAAGAAAAAACATCTGTACGTTGTCAGTGGTCCGTTGTCAGTAGCCAGTTGTCAACACGTAGGCTGTACGCCGACGAAGGAAGACTGAAATCTGAAAAGCCATGATTGACAATTAACCACTGACTACTGACTACTGACAACTTGCTAAGAAAAGGAAACCGGAATTCATACCCATGTCCACTTCTTCCTCAACCCAAGTCAAGCGTGCGGTTTTGGCTTACTCCGGCGGGCTTGACACCTCCATCATCATTCCCTGGCTGCGCGAAAACTACGGCTGCGAAGTCATCGCCATGGTCGGGAACGTCGGCCAAGGCGACGATTACGCCGCCGTCCGCCGGAAGGCTTTGGCCAGCGGCGCTTCCAAAGTCTTTGTCGAGGATCTCCGCGAGGAGTTTGTAACCGGCCACCTTTGGAAAGCCGTCAAGGCGGGCGCGATCTACGAAGGGAAGTACCTGCTCGGAACTTCCCTCGCCCGGCCCGTGCTCGCCAAGGCCCAGGTGAAGGTGGCGCTCAAACAAGGCGCGGACGCCGTGGCGCACGGCTGCACGGGGAAGGGCAATGATCAGGTGCGGTTCGAGCTCGCTTACAAGGCGCTGGCGCCACACCTGCGGGTCATCGCCCCCTGGCGCGAATGGTCCATCAAATCGCGCGAAGACGCCTTGCAATATGCGGAGAGTCACGGCATTCCCGTGCCCGTCACCAAGCAGGAGCTCTACAGCCGCGACCAGAACCTCTGGCACCTGAGCCACGAGGGCGGACCGCTGGAAACCCACCTGGGCGAGCCGCCTGAGGACGCGTGGAAACTCACCTCCACTCCTCAAAACGCGCCGAACCAGGAAGGAACGGTGGTCATCGGCTTCGAGGAGGGCGCGCCGGTGGCGGTCAATGGCGAGCGCCTCGGTCCCGTCAAGCTGGTCGAAACCCTGAATGAAATCGGCGGCAACTTCGGCGTGGGCCGCACGGACTTGGTGGAAAATCGGTTGGTGGGAATCAAATCGCACGGGGCGTATGAGACCCCCGGCGGCACACTGATTTACGCTGCCCACCATGAACTGGAAGCCCTCTGCCTTGACCGGGAAACGCTCCACTACAAGCAGCATGTCGCCTTGCGGTATGCCGAGCTGGTCTATTACGGACAGTGGTTCACGCCGCTGCGCGAAGCGCTCGACAGCTTCGTTGAAACCACCCAGCGAAACGTGACGGGAAGAGTGACCTTGGGTCTTTACCGTGGCAACGTCCGTGTGCTGGACCGCGAGTCGCCCTATTCTCTCTACGACACCAGCATCGGCAGCTTTGTGATGGGCGCGGACTACGATCAGAAGGACGCCGAAGGCTTTATCAATATCCTCGGCCTGCCGCTGCGGCTGGAGGCTGGACTGCGCAAGAAGCGGGAAGCAAAGCCTACGCGGAGGAAGAAGTAATGAAGCTTTGGGGCGGACGCTTCCGCGGCCGGCGCGACCCACAGTTCGAAAAGTTCTCCGAGTCCTTTTCCCTGGATCAACGTTTCGTTCTGTACGACCTGCGCGTCAACCTTGCTTACGTGAAGGCCTTGCGTGAGGCTCGCGTGTTGAAGCCGCGCGAGGCCGGGCGGCTGGCTGCCGGCCTGGAAGCGTTGCGCCGCAAAATCCACCGCAACCCCGTCTGGGCCCGGGGCCAGGCCGCCGAGGACGTCCATACCTGGGTCGAAGCGGAGCTCGAGCGGCAGGTGGGCGACGTGGCGCGCAAGCTGCGCACCGGTCGCAGCCGGAATGACCTGGTGGCGACCGAGATGCGCCTTTACGTAAAGGACGCGACGCTGCAACTGGAGCGCGCTCTGGTGGAAATGCTCGCCGCCCTGGTGATGCAGGCGCGGCGGAATATCCAACTGATTCTGCCCGGATACACGCACCTTCAGCCCGCCCAGCCTATCCTTTTTTCCCATTATCTGCTTGCCTATTTCGAGATGTTCTATCGCGACATAATCCGGTTGCGGGAGTGCCGCTTACACGCCAACGAACTCCCCATGGGCGCGGGCGCCCTGGCGGGAACCACCTTTGCCATCAACCGCGAGCGCCTGGCGCGCGAACTCGGATTCGCTCGCGTCGCCCGCAACAGCGTGGACGTGACCTGCGACCGTGATGGCGTGGCGGAACTGCTTTTTGCCTGCGCCTTGTGCATGGTCCACCTGAGCCGCTGGGCGGAAGATCGCATCATCTACTCCTCGCCGGGGTTTGGCTATTTGGAATTGGCTGACGCCTATTCCACCGGCAGCAGCATCATGCCGCAGAAGAAGAATCCCGATTCGCTGGAGCTCATCCGCGGCCGGGCAGGAACCGTGCTCGGTAAGCTCACCGGAATGCTGGCGGTGATGAAGGGCCTGCCGCTCGCCTACAATCGCGACCTGCAAGAAGACAAGGCCGCGCTATTCTCTGGCGTCGACACGACACTCGAGGCCCTCATCATTGCCGGGCGCGTCACCGCAACCATGCGCATCCACCCGGAACGCATGAAGGCCATGACTCAACTCGGGTTCCTGACCGCCACGGACCTTGCGGATGAATTGGTGCGGCGCGGCATTCCTTTTGCCGATGCGCACGCGCAGGTGGGGAAGCTGGTTCAGCATTGCACAGCCGACGGCAAGACGTTTCAGGATTTATCGGCGGAGGAAGCCGCGCAATTTGTGCCGGGCTGGGATCGAGGTTTGCACGAAAGAGCCACCTCGATGGAGCGCTCCGTGGCTCGCCGCAATGTGACCGGCGGCACCGCTCCAAAGCAGGTGTCGCGCCAGATTGCCCACGCCGAGCAGCTAATCGCGGAATTGCAGCGCAAGCTCGGCTGAACCCGGCGACACAACCCTAAAACGAAAATCGAAAATGGCCACTTCTTGTGCGGTGTTTGTTACCAAGGGGGATGGATAGATATGCGGATAACGCCTGCTATGCCGTAACCACTTCCGTTCGAACCTTCTCAAAATCCATTTTTCCCAATCCCCTATCCTGCGCAAGCTGCAAATATCGCAACTGGCTGGGCTCGAGGTCCCAATAGGCTTTGGCTACGTAGGCATCGATGGCTACGGGATCCGTTCCGGCGACCAGCGTCTTTTTGAGAACCACGTCGGCCAGGCTGCCGCCGGTGGGGCCGTTGCGAATGAGCACGCGATACGCGTCCATCAGGGTTAGGGTCGGACGCATGACGTCGGCGAGATCGGCCAGGCTTTCATGGATGCGCTGGTGAAGCCGGTTGCGCGCCCCGCCCAGAATGCCGTACCAGTTCTTCATTCCCAGCGTGACGCCTGTCAGGCTGTGAGACTTGGCTACAGGAAAATTGATCATCTTGTCGGCGGTGATAAAGGGCTCGAGCACGGGCCACTCACCCAAAACGTCGCCGCGCAGATTGACCTCGTGAAACAGGCGCTCTTCCGGCAGCACGACTTCGGCGCCCTCGGCGCTGGCGGCAGCAGCAATGCCGCTGCGCTGGAAGCAGCGGTGGGGTTCATTGCAACTCACGTCGCTGACGATTACTTTTTTGGCGCCCACGTCGAGACATTGCCGCACCATTTCCGCCACGGCCAGGGGATTGGTGTTGGCGGCTTGCTCGGGAGTGCGATCCCACGCAATGTTGGGCTTAATCACTACCACGTCACCGCGCGCGATGAAGCGCCGCACGCCGCCCAGCCCCTCCAGCGCCTTCCGGACCAGTGCTCGGGGGTCTTCGCCCTGCGCTACCACCATTTCCGGATAGCGGTTGTCTGTCGCCACCGTGAAACTGCGGGCGAGCGTCAGGGCAGCTTCTTCCTGCGGACGCTCGCTCCGGCCGCACAGCCACAACGCCGCGGCCACAGCCGCAGCGCTCAGGCCTCCTAAACGCAGGAGTTTTATGAGCATCTCGCGCCGGGGCGTGGAGAGCGGTGCCGGATTTTCGGGCGGGCGCCGGGTGTCTACCATGTTCGTGGTGCCGGGCTGGTAATGCGCTTGCCGAGCGTCAGAGGATTTCCGCGAATTGGCAACCGTATTGCCCTCAGTCCCATTCAGATGGGTGAGCAAATGGACTTCCAAAGTACCGGCGGGCAGGCGCCGAAAGCAACCCGGACGCTACGCGTCATTTTGTCCCTCATCGGTTTCACCGCCGTCATCGCCCAAGTCGTGCTGATGCGCGAGTTACTGGTGGTCTTCTATGGCAACGAACTCGCGCTGGGAGTTACGCTGGCCAACTGGCTTCTTTGGACAGCCATCGGCGCAAGTTTGTTAGGGCGATGGGCAATGCGCTCGGGCCATCCGCGAAAACTCCTAGCGGGGCTCCAGGTGCTGGTGGCTTTCGCGCTGCCGCTGACTTTGCTAGCTGTGCGAGCCAGCAAAGGCTTTTGCCAATCGATCCCGGGAGAAATCCTGGGGCCCGTGCCGATGTTTCTCACCTCGTGCGCGACGCTCAGTGTTTTCTGTGTGATCTCCGGCGGGCTGTTTGCGGCGGGCAGCCGGTTATTTGCGGACATGACCGGCACTTCGACCGCCACGGCCACGGGCGCAGTGTACTTGCTGGAAGCGGCAGGTTCAGGAGTGGGCGGCGTGCTTGCTGGCCTGGCACTGGTTCGCCTCGCGAACCCTTTTGAGATTACGGCGCTTCTGGGCGTGCTGAATCTCCCTGCGGCATGGGCGCTCCTCGCCCCCACCAGCGCCAGGCGCCGCGCTCTGACCGCGAGCTTTGGGGTGATGGCGGCTCTTGTCATCATAGGTAGTTACGAGCTCCAGCCCCTATCACTTGCCCGGCTGTGGCGCGGCTTTCATCTGGTAGCAGCGCGGAATTCCGTTTACGGCAGCTTGGCCGTGGTGGAGACGGGCGCGAGCCGGAGCCTTTTTGAGAACGGCTTGATCGTGATGACCGTACCGGACCCCGCGGCGGCCGAAGAAGCCGTGCATTTTGCCCTGCTCGAACATCCTGATCCTCGCAGCCTACTGCTCATCGGCGGTGGCGTGAGTGGCAGCGTAGCCGAGGCGCTGACCCATCCCAGCTTGGAGCGCCTTGATTACGTCGAACTTGACCCTATGATCTTCGACATCGCAGCGCGGTATTTCCCTGCGGCGTGGGAGACGATTCGACGCGATTCGCGCGTGCGAATTCACGCCATGGACGGGCGGCGGTTCCTGAAAACCACCGCGGATTCCTTTGACGTCATCATTGTGAACCTGCCCGACCCCCACACGGCGCAACTCAATCGTTTTTACACGGAAGAGTTCTATCGCGAAGCCGCCGCGAAGTTGCGGCCGGGCGGGATCGTGTCGTTTCAGGTGACCTCCTCGGAAAATTACATCAATCAGGAATTGGCTGACTTTCTCCGTTGCCTCCAGCGCACTCTGCGTCAAGTATTTCCGGAAGTCACCGCGATTCCCGGCGAGACCGTCCATTTCTTTGCGGCGGCAAAACCCGGAACCTTGACCGTCGATCCCCAGGAACTCCTGCGGCGATTGCGGGCGCGCCGGTTGCACACGCGGTATGTGCGGGAATACTTTCTGCCGTTTCGCATGTCGCCGGACCGCATGCAGGATTTGCAACTGCAAATTGAGCCGCTGCCCTCGACGCCGGTCAATCGCGATTTTGCCCCGGTGGCTTATTACTTCGACGTGGCGCTGTGGAGCGCACCCTTCCACCAAACATACGCGCACGGGATTGAGGCGCTCGCGACCATGAGTTTTAAGCGGCTCCTCGTGGCCACCGTGCTGGCGCTTGTGGCGCTGGTGCCGCTGCTGTGGATCTGGCCGGCGGGCCGGGGGGATAAACCGGCAGCGCGCGCGCGCCGGTCAGCGGCCTTTGCAGTGGCGGTGGTGGGGTTCACGGAGTTAGGTTTGGAAATCCTCCTGTTGTTGGGTTTTCAGGCGCTCTATGGATACGTTTACCACGAGCTGACCATTCTGGTGGCGCTGTTCATGGTGGGCGTGGCGCTGGGCGCGTGGTGGGCACTGCGCTCGGCGCCGAGCATGGGCGGCGCCTCTCTGCGGCGGGACTTGCGGCTCCTCGCGGGCCTGCAAATCCTCTTGGCGGCGTCACCCTTGTTCCTTTATGCGCTGCTCGTTCAACTCGGGCGCGTGAGCAGCGCGGGCGGCCAACGCGCCTCGAGCGAGCTCCTGTTCCCCGCGCTGGCGCTGCTGGCGGGCTTGCTAGGTGGCTTCCAGTTCCTGCTGGCCAGCCGCGCCTATTTTGGCAACGAACCTGAAAGTGCCCGCTCGCCCGGCGTCCTTTATGCCCTGGACCTTGCCGGGGCGTGCGCCGGAGCTCTGGCACTGAGCGTTTTGCTGATTCCTGTATACGGATTTCTTCGTACAGCGGCGCTTATGGCTGCGGTGAATCTAGCCCCAGCGGTGATGGCGGTTGCGTCCGCCCGGGAGCAGCAGGCCGGTCAGGGAAGGCTTCCACTTCAGGTGAATGCTCCCCAAAAACCAGCGCGGTAAACATAAAAATATCCGTGTCATCGTCCTTCCAGGCTTGACGCGGCAGCCCTGCCTTGAGGCAGGTCTCTTGGATGAACGTGTCGCGGTCCCAATGTTCTTCCACCGGCACCTGCGGCAGCAAGATTCCCTCGATATCTCCCTGCTTCATAATCAATCCATGTTTACCCACCTTGATTTCTTTAATATCCAGGACACGGCGGAGGGGCGACATGACGGAAATCTCATACTCGAGGAGGGGCAACTCCTTGGCAGTGACAGGCGTAAAGCGCGTATCTTCGACCGCCGCATAAGCCGCCACGTCACGCACCGTTTCCGCCAGAGATTTCATCGGCGTGATGTAGCCGATGCACCCGCGCAACTCGCCATGCTCCTTGAGGGTGACGAACGCGCCGCGCGCTTCCTCCAGGGGTGGGAAGCCGGTGGAGCCCACCTGATACATCTTTCGATCGCGCACAGCGGTCTCCACCGAAGCCCGCGCAATCTTCATTAAGGCATTCTTCTCCGGACTGGTCAGTGAGAATGCCGCGCTCTTCTTGGCTTCCGCCGCACTCTCCCGTGTAATCGCCACCGCGCCATAACCCACCACGCGGGTCTTGTCGCCGGTGGCATCGCCGGAGTTGGCGTATTTTAGAATCTGCGCGTGCATCGCGCCCAAGCCCTCGGCGGCGATCATGCCTGCGACGATGGGGCCACCACCACACGCTTCCCAGGTCGGAACGCCGTGCTCCCACGCGGCGAAGTTGCGCGACAGGCTGAGGTAGTCCCAATTCACGATGGCCTGGAGCGTCTGATGGTCGACATTTTCCGCATAGTCGTAAGGGTGATAGTGCGAGAGGTCGGAACTCACCAGGATGAGCGTCTGGGCGCGCACCTCGGGCGTCTCTGTCAGCAGCGCCTTGGCCAGCGCCCGCCCCAGCGCCCGCTCTATATTGTAATTCTGGTCGCCCATGATGATGGGCACCAGCTTGAAATCGCCCAGCGTGCGTTGGAGCCAGGGCAGTTGCACTTCCAGCGAGTGCTCGGCATTCTCGGCTTCTTTGACGTGACCGCGATCGGAGATCTTGAGGGAGGAATTCAATTTCGCAAGCTGGGCCCGAAAGTCCTGGTCAACTGGCACGACACCCAGGGGGGTCGCGTAAGCGTCGCCATCGTAAATGGAGGAAAAAGGAAAAGCCACATAGTGCGACGGCGCAATGATCACGACGCGCGTGTATTTCCGTCCCTTGAGCTGGGCGAAGCAGGCTGCCGCCACGGGACCCGTGAACATGTAGCCGGCGTGCGGGCAAACCAGCGCCACCAGCGGCCCTTGAACCTGCGGCACGGTGTTGTGCGCGAGAAGGCCGTCAATCATCTGGGCGAGTTCTTTGGGGTCGGCAGGATAGAAACCGCCAGCCACGCCAGCCGGGCGAACTTTCTGTGTCTCGCTATGACAGGCTCCGAAGGGAATGAAAGCCAACACAGCGAGCAAGGCAATTGAGAACAAGTACCTAAGATTCTTCATGGCATCACCTATCAGGCAATTGGAAGAAGAACAAGTCAAAAGTCAAAACGCAAAAGTCAAAAGGCAAAGCCGCTGTTGCTTGAACTTTTGACTTTTGCCTTTTGCGTTTTGACTTGGCTCTGCCCTTCTGTCCCTTGCCTTCTGCTTTCTGCGTACTGCCTACTTGCAGACTGCCGATCCCCACTCCGCCGCCCCTGTCTGCCGTCTACTGTCTACCGCTCTTCTACGTCCAAACGCCGGGAATCACCGTTTGGCAGAATTGGCACTTCCCGTGGCGGATATACACTCCATTAATGGTATAGCCGGTGCGGTCCACCACTTTTTTCCGGCAATGCGGGCAATAGGTGCTCTCCGCCGGATGCCCGGGCACATTGCCGATGTAAACGTAGTGGAGCCCCTCGGCGTCGGCAATGGCCTTGGCGCGCTCCAGCGTCTCGATGGGCGTGGGGGGCAGGTTCTTGAGCAGGTATTCGGGATGGAAGCGCGAAAAGTGCAGGGGCACATCGGGGCCGACCTCGGATTTCACCCACCGCGCCAAGCCTTGGAATTCCGCGTCGCCATCGTTGAGCGTGGGGACCACGAGATAAACAATTTCATTCCAAACGCCGGCTTTGTGAACCGTCAGGATGGCTTCCAGCACCGGCTTGAGCTCGCCATTTACAACTTCCTTGTAGAATTTTTCGGAATAGGCTTTCAGATCAATCTTGATGGCATCAACTTGCGCGCACAGTTTTTTGAGCGGGTCGGCTTGAATATACCCGCCGCTCACCACCACGCTGCGTACGCCCGCCGCTCGCCCCGCTTGAGCGCAATCGAGCACATACTCGAGGAAAATCACCGGCTCGCTGTAAGTATAGGCGATAACCGGGCAGCTATTCTCGCGGGCGATCGCGGTGATTTTATCCGGCGGCGCGTAGGTGGCGCGAACCTGCTCAGGCCGGACCTGGGAAATATCCCAGTTCTGGCACATCTTGCAATTCACGTTGCAGCCGGCGGTGGCGAGGGAAAAGGCTACGGCGCCGGGCATGAAGTGAAAAAAGGGCTTCTTTTCGATGGGGTCGATGTGCGCCGTCGCCACCCGCGAATACACGAGTGTGTAGTACGTCCCCCCGCGATTTTCGCGCGCGCCGCAGTAGCCGCGCTCCTGGTCATCGATCACGCATTCCCGCGGGCAGAGCTTGCATTTGATCTTCTTGTAGGGCAGCTTTTCGTAGAACTTCGCTTCCCGGATGAACTGGCTGTCGGCATCGGGGGCAGGCGGGGTTGCGAACAGGGGCGCCGCCCGAGGCAGCCCGACCAATGCCCCGCTACAAACCGCGAGGCAGGGCAAAGACGCGGCTTTTAAGAAGCCCCGACGGTCGAGACCGCCCGGACTTTCTATTCCGCAAACCTCCCCTGAATGAGCCAAAGTATCCGCCCTCATGAGAGGGGCGGAAGTCCTTCGAGCAACGGACCACCGACTACGGACCAAGGACGATTTTCCCATCATATTTCCACCTGCTCAATGCGCTTCGGGTCGCAGGTCCCCAATCGATGCTCGGCGTCGGCGGCGGTCGAAATATATGCCGGCTCGCGCTTCAGTTCGCGCAGAGGTTTGGCGCCCATTTCGAAGCGCTTCTTCTCGATAATCTTCCAGCCCACGTAATCGAGCGCCACGGGGTCGCGCGACACCAGCAAGCCGTTGAAAGGCCACATCCATTGCGGCATGTAGGAGGGCCCGCCGTCGTATTGCGCGTTAAGACCGTCACAGATGTGCAGGCGCACTTTCTGCCGGATGGGCGCGAGAGCGTAAACGTCCGCCACGTAAGGGTCACCGGCATCCGAGTGATACTTGTTGGGATTATGAATTGCGCCAAACATGCTCTTGAGCGCCAGAGTGACGCCGGCGATGCCGTGGTCTTTGAGCACCGGCAGATTGATGACCGCGTCGCAGACCTGCGTCAGCGTGCGGCACAAGAGACTGCCCGCTTTGCCGAAGGTGGCGAGATCGTCCTCAAAACCCAACACGTCGTTGCCAAAACACCGGACACCTGAACCGCGCTCGGCGATCTTAAAGCGGGCATGTTCCAAGTCGGAGTTCTGCCGGTCCCAGATGACCATCTGGGTAATTCCCGCTTGCCGCAGGCGCTCCGTGATGGCCTCCACCAGCTCCAAGTGCGTGGCGTTGCCGCGGCCGCCCAGACAATTCACCTTCAGTCCCACCACCTCACCCGGGCGCAACACCTTCTTCCATGCTTCGATGGGCGAATCGCAGTCAAAGGAAGCCTGGAGGGCGCGGTCGAGCAACTGGGCAAGCCGCGCGGAGTCAAAACCCGTCCCGGTGCTGCGGATTTTCGCGTCGCGAGCAATGACCACGCGGGATCGCCCCGCTTCGGCCGAGGCGGATGGCAAAGCCACGGCACGGCCATCACGCAGCTTGAGCGCCGTAAGGGTGCTCCCCAGCAGGAAGCTCTGCTTCAGGAAGGAGCGGCGAGTTGGCGGGAATGGCGGCCTTTGCATGGAATGAATGCCTCGGACGTAATCTCAGCGGGTCAGAGCTCCAAGCGTGGACAAGGGGATTGAGCGGTGGGGGAACTCCCCCACCATCTGAGTTGAAAACCGACCCAGACTTTTTGCAGCACTCGGCGTGCCAAGGCGCGAATCAGCACGTTGGTTCTCGCGGCTGGATTCCCAAGATTTCGAATCGCAGCCTGCTACCTCACCTGCGTACTCCACAAAACCCTACGCCTGCGGCGCGCCTCAAGCGTCTGCAATTTTGACCACGCGTCCCACAGCTATCTCTTTTACTTTCAATAACATTCTGGGGTAGAAACGATAAGTAGCTTATCTATTTATACATTCTGGCATCGCGATAAAATTGAGCTATGCCGGTTTTACATCTCATTTCTTTTCAAGCAGGTTCTGGGTAATACCTTCATTTTAGCATCATGCAGTTTTCCTCTATTCTAGCCTACTTTTTGTTTTATTAACCCACTTGTTTCTAATAACTTGGCATTTTGTTGTTGCCACTTCGGTCCCCACAAATCTCGGCTAAAGTACTGTGTTTTCATAAACATTCTGGGGTCGCGACGCGCGTTCGCCAGCTCGCGACTTGCGGCATGAGGTCGGCGGCTCTTTCGGCACACCTCTGAGACAACACAATCCCCCTACTTGGGGACCCAAGCCCGAGCATCGAATCTTTCCCGCTTGGGGCTCTGGGCGAAGGCTCTCTGCGCACTTCGGAACATAAAGCCTCAAAGGCCGGGGGCTCGAAACGCCTCCGCGTCCTCATTACTAACACGTTTATGGCCAAATAACATACAAACATATTGCCGCAACTGTCGCGCTAGGCAAGGTGAGTATAGCTTCCCGGATATGAGGGCGGTTCGTCAGCGATAGGCTATATTAACCGCGGACCTGCAAAACAGATCCGGGCTGCTCTTCCCGTGCCCTTTCGGGGAAAGGATAACCGGCAGCCCGTCCACTCACGGAGGCGTGAAAACGACTTTTCCTATATTCGGAACCGGGACCAGCCTACTTCTCCCCGGCCATCCGGGCGCTGAATTTGCGCCAGGCTGCCATTGACCGGGTCAGGTTCTCCTCCCAGTCGCCTGGCACCTGATAGCATTGGAGTCCAATGGGGTCGTGGTAACCCAGTGCCACCAGCTTTCTCAGCAGGCCGTAAACATCGAACTCGCCGCGGTCAAGGGGCTGAATCAACCGATCCCACCCACCCTCGTGCTCCGCTCCATTGATGCTCACCAAAAAGAGGTGCGGCATCGCTTCGCGCAGCCTCTCGTCCAGGTTCGGCTCATCTTTCGCGGCCAGGAAGTGCGCCAGGTTGAACGAGACGCCGACGTTGGGGCGATCCACATTTTTCGCCAGACGCAGGGCATCTTCGATTCGACCCACATACATGCCGACGTGCGGGTAGAGGGCCAGCCGCAGCCCCGACGCCGCAGCCATGTCCGCGATTTCCCGCACGATGGCCGTAGCGCGCGCATCGCCATCGGGCGCACTGCCCCTTACGGTCAGCCAAATCACTGTGCCGTGCCCCTGCAATTGCCGAATGGCTTCGGGCAGGCCTGGTTCGTAGCTGGGCTTATCACCATCGATGTGCGCGGCCACATAAATGGCGAACAATTTCAGGCCGCGGCTTTCCAGCGCCTGGAGCATCTCCGGGATGTGCTGAGTGCCGGTGAATTGGAGCCCCGCGAAACCTGTGCGTTTTACCAGTTCCGCCTGCTCGTCCAGCGGCACGTGCTGGTCGCGCCCGATGCCGTTATCAAAAACGAAGAACGGATTGGTGAGCGGGGAAGCGGCCACCAACGGCGCCGCCGCAAAGAGGATAATTGCCAAGAGGATCGATGAGAGTTTCATGCGGGGCCTCCTATGAGGATTGCCATTTCGGTCTCGCGCCGCGATCAACCGTTAGCTGCGAGGCGGCGGTAAAATCCACTTGCCCACATACTCATTGGCCTCAGGACTGTTGGTGAACCGCTCCTTCGCGGGGTCCCATTCCAGCTTCTTGCCGACCTGGATGGCAATGTTGGCCAAATGGCAGACCGAAGTGGTGCGATGCCCCACTTCCGCGTCTTCCAGGGTGCCACCGCGGGTCTTGACCGCATCGATGAAGTCCTGTTTATCACTTTTGAAAGGAAAGTGGATTTCATTGTCGCCAATCTTGGCGTCGAGAACCGCAGCAGGCTCGGCTTCCAGCGGCTTTTGGTACTGGGCGAAAATCCAGCCCTCCGAGCCCTCAAAGCGCACATAGACCTTTTCATCGGTCTTATAAAAAAGGCGCACGCCATTGGCATAGCGATATTCGGCCTGGAAATTGAGCAGCACGTTCCAGAAGCTGTCTGCGGGCGGGTAAGTCCCTTGCGCCTCAACCTCGATGGGGCCCGTGCGGTCCGTACCGTTGCCCCACTGCGTGATATCGATGAGGTGGGCTCCCCAATTAGTGATCATGCCGTCACAATAAAACCGGTGCCGCATCCAGCCGGGGCGCTCGTAGGACATTGGCTTGTGGACGCGTTTTTCGGTATAAAAAGCATGC
>Ga0326727_10017751_pt1 | contig 14675 bp, 14 predicted proteins | sample MB2enrmetagenome_FD_207643 | JGI IMG/M metagenome (GOLD analysis project Ga0326727, IMG submission 207643) | Lab enriched peat soil microbial communities from McLean, Ithaca, NY, United States - MB29MY | ecosystem: Environmental > Terrestrial > Soil > Wetlands > Peat | place: USA: New York... | reverse complement strand
GAACAGATCATCGAGCTGGCTTTGGAGGTCCAAGCCGACTTATTGATCATGGCGGTACGTGGGCGCAATGCTTTGAATCTTGCGGTGTTTGGTTCCACAACTTATCGCGTGATCCAGTTAGGACCTTGCCCGGTCTTGGCAGTTCACGATTGGAAGGCGCAGAACGCAGGAAGTGCAGGAACGTCTGGTGCCAACGCCCCCAGCAGTTGAGACTTTTGGATTGACTCGCCGCTTTGGGTCAGTGAGTGCGGTTAGTGAGTTGTCATTGAGCGTCGCCGCATGCTCGATCTTCGGCCTGTTGGGACCCAATGGCGCCGGAAAAACCACAACCATCAAAATGCTGACCACCATGCTCACTCCGAGCGCGGGCACGGCAAGGGTGTCCGGGTTTGACACGGTTCGCCGGCCCGTCGATGTCCGTCGCAGCATCGGATACGTGTCACAGATGCTTTCGGCCGACGGGGCACTGACCGGGTACGAGAACCTTTTGTTGTTTGCCAGGCTGTATGGGATTCCGCACCGCTTGCGCCGCCAACGCATCCTCGACGCCCTGGAGTTCATGGCTCTGACTGAATCAGCCAACATGATTGTACGTAACTACTCCGGTGGCATGATCAGACGGCTGGAGATTGCCCAATCGATGCTGCACCGGCCGGCAGTTCTTTTTCTGGATGAGCCGACGATCGGATTGGACCCGGTGGCGCGGCACGCGGTGTGGGGGCATCTTCGGGGGCTGCGCGACCAGTATGGAACGACTATCCTGATGACGACCCATGACATGGAAGAGGCGGACGAACTCTGCGAGACGATCGCCATCATGAACCTTAGCCGGGCGGTGGCGATAGGTTCACCCGCCACCCTGAAGGCCCAGGTAGGGCCGCAGGCCAACTTGGACGATGTCTTCATTCATTACGCTGGAGGTTCAATTGAGCACGGAGGGAACTACCGGGACACCGCCCAAATGCGCCGCACCGCCAGCCGTCTCAGCTAAGGAACCTGCCGTCCCAGCCTTCCTGCGCGACACGCTGGCGCTGGCGGATGTCGAGCTCCGGAAACTTAAGCGCGACCCCATTGAGCTCCTCACCCGGGCAATCCAGCCGGCGTTGTGGCTGTTGATATTCGGGCAAGTCATGGGCCGGACCAAAGCCATCCCCACCGGCAATCAGACCTATCTTACGTTTATGGTGCCGGGAATTCTGGCCCAGAGTGTCCTCTTTATCGCCATCTTCTATGGCATCAGCGTCATCTGGGAACGTGACATGGGCATCCTGCAAAAGTTGCTGGTGACGCCCGCGCCCCGCAGTGCGTTAGTCCTCGGCAAGGCCTTGTCCGCGGGAGTGAGGGGATTATCCCAAGGTTTCATCATCTATCTGCTGGCCATCGCGCTCCGCATCCCTCTGCGCTTCAAGGTAGGGCCGATCCTGGGGGTCGCGGGGTTCATCATCCTGGGCTCCGCGCTGTTTTCCACCTTCTCGCTGGCAGTGGCATGTATCGTGAGGACGCGGGAACGCTTCATGGGCGTTGGACAGGTGCTCACCATGCCGCTCTTTTTCACCAGCAATGCCATTTATCCTTTGAGCATCATGCCGCCGTGGCTGCAAGCCCTGGCTAAAGTCAATCCGTTGAGTTACCAGGTTGACGCGCTGCGCATCCTGATGGTCCAGGGAGGAGAGCCCGTATTCGGGCTGGGCAAAGACTTCACGGTACTCCTCCTTGGTCTGGCGATACTCGTCCTGATAACGGCAAGACTTTATCCGAACGTAGTCCGGTGACCCGTCCCAGGGCTTCCCGCATGCACTAACTGAGCCTATATTTTCTAGGGAAAGGAGCCTTTATGAGAGCGATGGTAGTAGGAAAGCGCGCGCCGGTCGAAACCTCTCGTCTGGAGCCGATTGATCTGCCGATCCCCGAGCCGGGAAAACGTGAGGTTTTAATTCGGGTCGAAGTGTGTGGCGTGTGCCGCACGGATCTCCATGTTGTCGAAGGCGATTTGCCGCCTCACAAGGAAAGGGTTGTTCCCGGCCATGAGATCGTCGGGCACGTGGAGCGGATGGGGCCGGAGGCGACGCGCTTTCGGGCCGGTGACCGGGTAGGCGCGGCTTGGCTGCACGCCTCCTGCGGCGTGTGCCCTTACTGCCGCCGCGGCGATGAAAACCTTTGTGTGGCGCCCCTCTTCACCGGCTACGATGTCGACGGTGGCTATGCGGAATTCATGACCGCCTCGGAAGATTTCATCTACCCGATACCCGCGGGCGTTTCCTCCCGAGAGGCTGCCCCATTCTTGTGCGCGGGCATCATTGGTTATCGTGCGTTGTGCCGCAGCAACCTGAAGAAAGGAGAAACGCTGGGCCTCTACGGTTTCGGAGCATCGGCACACATTGTCATCCAAATAGCTCTTCACTGGGGATGCAAGGTCTACGTCTGCACTCGCGACGAGCGACACCAGGAGTTGGCACGAGGGATGGGAGCAACCTGGGTGGGCTCGGAGGCCTCCACTCCACCCGTGAAACTCAATAGCAGCATTCTCTTCGCGCCGGCGGGAGAACTCGTCCCGGTGGCGATGGCAGCGCTGGACCGAGGGGGCACGCTGGCTGTGGCCGGCATCCACTTGTCACCCATACCCGCACTGGACTACCAGCAGCATCTTTTTCTGGAGCGCGACCTGCGGAGTGTCACCGCCAACACCCGGGAGGACGGCCGTTCCCTCCTGGATCTGACGGTGTCTGTGCCGTTGCACACGACGACCCAGGAGTTCCCCCTGGCCCAGGCCAACGATGCCCTCCAGATGCTGAAACACGATCGCATAAACGGCGCTGCCGTGCTGCGGGTCTCCTGAGATGGGCCGATCTGGCTGAGCACCCGGGTTCTCGGTTCGGCCTGCCAGTCCTGCAAGGGCCGAGCAAACCCGCGCGCAGGCTGGCTCCAGAGTGTTCCGAAGTCGGAGGGGTTGTTCTGAATCCAAAAAGGTGGAGTTTACCTTCTGAAGGATCTATCCGCTGGTGCGAGGAGTTATTCATGACGCTTGGAGATACACTGGTTTTAGTCTGGCAACAGTCATTGGCCGATGGCCAGGAAGAAGTTCATCTGGGACAGCAATCTTACCCGGTCACCATGATTCGCGCCAAGCGACTCCGGAGCGTGTATTTCACCTACGGCGAATTGCGTATCATCGGTATTGAACAGAATCCCGCAACGAGCTCGCAGTGGGCCGCCTTAGCGCGAGAGGGGAACCGGATCATGCAGTTCCGCTGCCAAGGTCGCTATGTCGCCAACGTCTGCGAAGGCAAGTTGGTGCAGTATCCGGCATGGAGGGCTTTGGCACTGCCGGACTGAGGCACGGGGCGGGGCTCTCCCCTGAATCCATCTTGGGTAGCCGCTCTGGTCTCCCCCTCTCTCTTGGGCGCAGGATCTTTTCGGGATCGAACCTCTGCGGATATCGGTCGCGTTTTGTCCGCCCGGCTCCGACGACCATCTGAAAGTCACTTACGGACGAGCACCACTGTGGACCGCTCCGTCTCCGGCTCACAGATGTCTTCAGGTGTGGCAAGACTCGTGTCGACCACGCGGAACCACTTTTGCGGCTCTCCCTCCCGGACAACGAATGTCAAGGCTTGCCAGCAGGAGTTGACCTGCTCCATTGGGGACATCCGCATCGCGCACGAGAGGACATTATTCAAACTCGAGTAACCACCGAATCACGTTGACTGTCGCCGGTCATATTTCACCAAGATCACGAACTCGCGAAGCAATCGCGATCTTACGATTCGCGATCTCAAGCGTTTTCAAGGGATTAGATATGGTCCTCATATTGCTGTATGACAGGGCGGGGTTCAAAAACAATCGTGCAGGAAACCCAAGAATCCGCACGCGAGGGGAACGGCATGAGCCCCGATGTAAAAACTTACTATCTGCCTTGGCCAACACAACTCATGGGCAGAGGAGATGATGGATGGCAAGACTTGAGAGATTTTCTTCCCAATAGGGTTTGCGCTCCTGGCAGTGTGGGGAACGGAGAGGCTTGACAGTATTGTTTTCTCGCGCGCGGCGATCACAAAGTTCGAATCGAATCAGGCCACCGAAACCGGCAGTAGCATTCCTGTAGTAGTACCCGACCCAGCTTCCGCGGCAATCTCGGCATCGCGGGCCACCGTGACGGTTTTTTTAGCGGCCTCAAAGACGTGGAACGTGGCGATGTCATCGAACTCGCGCGCCCAAGGCAGACCGATGTCTATGTTATCGACGAGATTCAAATCACTAAACGCGAAGATGTGTCCGTCCTGAAGTCGACGCCGGCGCCCTCGCTGACGCTAGTCACCTGCTTTCCTTTTCACTATGTCGGAAGCGCCCCGAAGCGTTACATCGTCAGGGCGTCACTCTGGAGTTTCGCCCCATCGAAAGATAGTTCAAGTAAGGACTCGATTTCGATGGGCAATAAATCCAACAACAAGGAGAACGAACAATGAACTCAACAAGCTTCCTACGAACGATCCTCCGCACTCTACTGGGCGCAGGCCTTATCTGCATAGCCTTCGCCCTCGTCACCAATGCGCAAGAGCAAACTGTGACCGCGGAAGAAAGTGGCACACCGACCCGGCAGATCACGGTACACCGCGGCACCGTGGTTTATGTTTCCGGGAACAACGTCGTCATCAAGGGAGAAGACGGGACAATCAGGGCTTTCAACGATGTTCCCGACACAGTGAGGGTCAACGTTAATGGCCAGCGGCTTTCGATTCCCGAACTTCGCCCGGGGATGACCATAGAGCGGGTCACGATCACAACGACGAGGCCGAAAATCATCACAACGATCAAGACCGTGACCGGCACTGTGTCTCACGTCACCCCCCCTACCTCCGTCATCCTAACCCTGGAAGACGGCAAAAATCAGGAGTTCAAAATTCCGAAGGGCACAAAATTCACGATCGATGGACAACAGACGGACGCATTTTCTCTAAAGCCGGGTATGAAAGTCTCGGCAACAGCCGTCACGGAAGTTCCTGAAACCGTGGTTACAAGGAGAAGTAGGAATTTAGGGCAAACGCCGCCGCCCCCTCCCGAAACCATCAATCCCGATTTTCCGATCATCATCGTGGTGCCGATCATTCCTCCCGGCAACTGAGGCAGCTCCGGCAGAGGCACCCGCTGCAGCTCCGGCGGGATTTCCTCCTGCGCAGCTACCAAAGACGGGAAGCTCATTGCCGCTCGTCGGTGGATGTATTGGAAACCTTAGATAGCGCCTAGCTGGGCGGGCTGCGCCCCGCCTGGCGGGCGGATTTTCGGGTTTGATGTGCAGGGCGTAATCTGCGGAACCGGATTCGCTCGGCACAGCGGCCTAATGTAGAAACCGTCGGCGGGCTGGCGCAGACTGTCGCTTTTTAGCGTCTGCGATCTACACTCTCTATCGGCAAGGCATTGGTGCGGGTGTACTCTCCGGCAGTGTACCATTCTAGAAGCCGACTGAGATGATTCGTCAACTCCCACAAGTCCCTTCGGGAAATCGCAGACTCCAAAGAACAGGGTCTGCGCCAGCCAGCCAATTGGCGGCGTAAAGCCTCCTCTACATCAAACGGTACCACCAGGGATCAGTAGGCGTGAACTTCCCGTGGTAGAATGCCCACACATCATCGTCGTGATTCCCGCTTTCGGGAGGTGCCGATGTGGCGTCGGCCGGTCGTGACCATCCTAATGCTCGTCATAGCACTGATTCTGACGCCGCCCATGCGGGCGCAGCGTAAGAATGTAGCGCCGACCTTGAGGTCGGCACAGAAACGTGCCACGGGCATCCTGCCCGTGAAGGGGCATGGCCAGGATGGCCATGGCACGTCGATGAGTGCTGACCTCAAGGTCAGCGCTACAATGCCGGGCACTAGCTCGGCAAAGCCCTTTACGCAGGAGCAGGTGGTAAGCATGGTGCGCGACGGATTCGGAGACGAGTCGGGCGCCAAGCTGATCGAGCAGCGCGGGATTGATTTCGCCCCGTCCGAGGATTTCTACCAAACCCTCAAGGCCGCCGGCGCGAGCGAGGCATTTCTTAACGCCCTGCGCGCCGCCCAGCCGCCCGAGCCCGCAAGCGCGAAGAAGCCGCTGAACCAAGTGCAAGTTTTCGCCCTGCTGGTGGGCCAAGTGCCGAGTCACCGAGTCGCCATGCTGGTCCAGGAACGCGGAACCGATTTTGAGCCCACGGATGACTACCTTCAGGAAGTTCGCTTGGCTGGTGGCGAGGACGAACTTATCAGCGCGCTCAAGAGTGCCAAAGTGACGAAGCCCGCGACCTTTGATTCGGAAGTCCAGGCGCGGCTATCGGAAATCCGGCAACACGTCGCGCGCGGGGCGGAACTCAAACAGAAAGGCCAGTACGCACTGGCTGAACAAGAATACCGCGCAGCCTTGGCGCTTGATTCTCAAAACGACGACGTTTACGTAAGTCTGGCATCTGTTCTGGGTCAGCAGCAGAAATGGGATGATACCGCGCAGGCGGCCCGTGAAGCGCTACGATTGAACCCCAATAATGATTTGGCGCACAACAACCTCGGCGTTGCGCTCGGGAACAAGGGCGACCCGGATGGTGCGATGACGGAGTACCGCGAGGCCCTGCGGCTGAACCCCAACAATGACACGGCCCACGCAAACCTCGGCACCGCGCTTGGAAACAAGGGAGACTGGGATGGAGAAATTACTGAAGAACGCGAAGCCCTGCGCTTAAACCCCAATAATGCCTTGGCGCACACTGATCTCGGCCTCGCGCTGGGAAACAAGGGAGACTGGGATGGAGAAATCACTGAAGAGCGTGAAGCCCTGCGTTTGAACCCCGACGATGCTATGGCGCACAACAACCTGGGCTTCGCCCTTGGGAACAAAGGTGACAATGATGGGATGATCGCTGAAGAGCGCGAAGCGCTGCGCCTAAATCCAAATAATGACGTGGGGCACGCTAACCTCGGTGTTGGACTTGGGAACAAGGGAGACTGGGATGGAGAAATCACTGAAGAACGCGAAGCTCTGCGGTTGAACCCCAAGAACGATAAAGCGCACGCTAACCTTGGGGCCGCACTCGGCGGTAAGGGAGACTGGGATGGAGAAATCGCTGAAGAACGTGAAGCTCTGCGGTTAAACCCCAAGAATGATAATGCGCGGGTTGGCCTCGGCACTGCCCTGGCGAACAAAGGCGACTGGGACGGACTTATTACTGAAGCGCGCGAAGCGCTGCGTTTGAACCCGGATAATGACATGGCGCACGTTGGCCTCGGCCTCGCGCTGGGAAACAAGGGTGACAATGACGGTATGATCGCCGAAGAACGCGAAGCGCTGCACCTGAACCCCAATAACGGCTTGGCGCACGCCTCCCTCGGAGCCGCACTTGAGAAGAAGGGCGACCGGCAGGGAGCTCTTGACGAATACCGCGCGGCCTGCACGCTCGACCCCAAGAACGCTCAATTCAAGCAGGCATACGACCGGCTCTCGCAGCCATCGTCTCCCGTTGCGGAAGCAACGCCGACGGATATTTCCGGCGAATGGAAGAGCCTCACAAGTGGGGCGACATTCAGAGTACGGCTTGAACAAGGGCACGCGTACGTGGAGCGAGTGGTTACGGAGGATCAGTCGAAGCTTGGCATCTTCCAGCTATGTGATCTAGGAAATGAGGGAGACAAGTATGAGGGGACATGCAGAAGCCAATGGGTAGCTCGCTGGTATGACAGGTGGCATTACCAGTGGCGAACCAGAACGTGTCTGTTCGAGGGACAGTGGGAGTTCACCAAGTATAGCCATTCGCGGATCGAGGGTCGTTCGGAGGCGAGGGGACGCGGTGAAAGATGGTCTGACAAGGACAACAGTAATTGCGGCGAGCGGTTTCCCGTTGTGTGGACGGACTTCGTTTGGATTAGACCCAACTGAGACCGTGCCGCAGGAAGGCAAACGCCAAGGCGCGTTAATCGAGCGAAAATCCATGAGTCCGACCGGAATCGTTGCATGGTGGGGTGCAATACTCTCGACTGTCGTCTTTCTTTGGGATGTCTACAAATTTCGAACTGCAGGCCCGAAGCTTCGCTTTTCAGTGCGGACGGGAATGCAAAGCATCAACCTGCCTGGGTTCGACGGCAAGACGCTCATTCAAACGGAGGTAACGAATTGCGGTGAACGACCTACCACGCTTAGGACTGTTGGCCTGTACTATTTCGAGCATCCATTGTCATGGTCTCGCTTTCGGAATCGCCCTACCAAGGCTGCGATCCTACCTGACCCAAACCCGGGAAGGCCATTTCCATTCGAACTGAAACCGGGTGCCGTCTGGACGGGGCTTACCGAGCAGATCCCAGAGATCGAAGAATGGGCGACAAAGGGAATCTTGTACTTCGACCTTTACCACTCCCACAGTGAGAAACCCATACGGCGACGTGTCATTATTCGCAAATCCGCTTCAACGAAGAAGCCGGACTGAACAAGCGCAAACCTGTTTTTCAAGGTCTGCGGCTCTTCTCACTGATCGTGCACAAGTACCACGGACCTACTAAACAGGTCCGCACTACTGGCTAGAGTTTTGGGTGGACTATGGATTTTCCGTTCTCATCCACCACGCTAGCCGTAAATGCCGGATTCGAACCACACATGTACGTTGAATGAATAGAATCTCTGTGGACATCGAGAAGGTTGTTCGAAATCCTGGTTCTACGCTTTGCGTATGCGCCAACAATTTCGTCAAGAGTCAGACCGGTTTTGGCCACGAGTGATTGGAGTAATTGCTTAATCTGATCATCGGTGAATTGGCCAAGTCCCACCTTCTTCTCGAAGATCATTTTGAAACTGTCATACCCACGAATGCACCAGTAGCGCTTTTTCAAAGCTCAGCTCCTGTTTAGGCGACGCACTGTAATGCGAGAATCTTCATCGCCAGTCGGCGCAGACCTATTCTTCAAGGGCCGCGCTCGCTTATGCTTCACGGCGCGCCCGTGAGCACTGCCTCAATTCTGGTGGTTTGCCGCGGTGCGAGCGCGACGCTCTGCTTGAAGTCCTTCTTCCCGGCCAGCGCGACTCTCACCTCGTGGGCTCCGGGCCTTGCTTTCACCAAAAGCAAGCCATAATCGTTGGCCCTGCCCCGAAGCTCTCCATCAAGATATACCTCGGCATTATGGGAAGTCCTAATCAGCAGCTCTCCCGTCACCGCAACACTTGCCTCGTGGAGGGCGGCGATCAGTGTGTCATCTGCGCCCGCCACCCGCATGGTCTGGAGGTACTGCTCGTCGGCCAGGAAATCGATGCCGCGCTGCTTCACCAGCATCGCCGCACGCTCACTGGGCACTCCACCTACCACCAGCTTCCCGACTTGCTCCCGGGTCAGGGGTCTCGGCTTCACGTCGCGTAACGCCCGAAGGACCGCCTCCTGCGCTCCCGCATTCTCCAGGGACTTGAGATAATCATCGTCGGGGTCAAAGTCAATGCCGAACTCCTTAATCTTGTCTGACAGGTCCGCACTGTTCATCCCGAACTTCACCAAATCCATCACTTGATCCTTGCTCAGGGGCTTCTTGGTTTGCTGCGGGCGAATAGGGTGAACTATCACAATAAGAAACAGGAACAGGATCGCAATGAGGACTTGGATCTTCATCAAGCACCACAGGGTTGGCAGAGCGACTTTCCGCTTGGCTATCAACGCGCGGAGTTCGTTTAAAATGTATACACTCTCTTAAGATGAAGGGCAAGCGCGTAGCCTTGACGGTCACTGATTTTGTGACCGAGGTCTTTCCCTTCGCTGCCGAACCCACGGTCGATTCCCAAGACGAATTGGCCGTGGCGACCTCCGGGTCACACAACCTCAGGCGCCGTCCGAACGGGTGAATGCAATCACGAGATGCCGGGCTTGCCCTACCCGGCGTTCCGCAGGGTGAATGCGGAACCAGGGGGCGGCAAGCCGTCCCTCGACGGCGGCATGCGTGCTGAGAAAGGTTGCTTCCGCCGAGGGTGGTGCCGTATACTCTGGTCATGCCAATCATGAAGGCTGTCGAACTTCAGGGCGAGATTGACGACCAGCACCGGCTCCATGCCGACGTGCCCCAAAGCTTGCCGGCGGGTTCGGTGCGCGTCATCGTTTTGACTTCGGAGGAAGACGAGGGCGGCCCTGCGTGGGCAGGTCAAGGTGTCATCCGAATGGCAGCGGAATTGAACGACCCCGCGCAGGACATCTACACCCTCAACGACGGACAACCTCTCGAAGCGGCCCGCTGAAATCTATCTCGCCACGTTTCCTTTTGGAGATGCGCCGGGCATGAAGATTCGTCCGGTCTTGTTGTTGACTGAGCCGGTGGGGGCCGTTCCGGAGATCCTGGTCGCTTACATATCCTCCGTCATTCCCTCACGGCTCTTGCCCTCCGACCTGCTCCTCGATCCGACTCTGCCGGAATTCCGCTCCACGAACCTTAAAATCTCATCGACGCTTCGCCTGCACAAGCTCGCCACTATCCATTGCTCCAGCTTGGCCCGATATCTGGGCGTCATTGATAATCATGCCTGGAGCGCTGTGGCATCAAAGCTCAAAGACCTTCTGAGATTGTAGGACGATCTCCGGCTGGGGTATAGGGTAGCCGGTCACTGCTCTTGTGACCGTGAGCTTTTTCTTCGATGACGAACCCACAGCCAATTCCCAAGACGAATTGGCCGGGGCGACCTCCGGGTCACACAACCTCAGGCACCGCTCGAACGGGTGAATGCAATCACGAGATGCCGGGCTTGCCCTACCCGGCGTTCCGCAGGGTGAATGCGGAACGTGGGGGCGGCGAGCCGTCCCCCTACGCCTTGCGCAACTCGATCGCGACGTAGGGGCTGGCCTCGTGCCTGCCCTCCCCGTCGGCATGGCCGACTTCAGGGCGCCCCCCAGGAGTGCCCCTACGCTTGCTTCGAGCTTCCCACTTTGCGCAACTCGATGACCAGGCGCAAGGCGTCGTTGACGGCTCTTCCACTGCGGAAGGCCTTATGGACATCGGGGTCGAGGAGAACGAGATTGGTACCCGCGTGGTAGCGCTTCGCGTACTTGCCGCGCACGCCTCCCTTGAGCAACTGGCGGAGATCATATTCGGGCCGCAATTCGTCGGTCATCTTATTCTTCTGTGTTTTCATAGGCTCTTTTTTCTTTTGCGGTCAGGGTTCGAGCACTGATGATTCGAATCCGCTCACCCCGTTCGGCGTGAGCGACCATCACCAACCGCCCCAAGCTCGACAGCCCTACCGTGATGTAGCGCTCCTCGCCGGCGGAGTGAGCGGGGTCAGCAGCTGTGGTACCGAGGAAATCACCAAAGACGGTAGCGGCTTCAATGAATGAAACCTTGTGCTTCCGCAAATTCTTCGCGGCTTTCTTGGCGTCCCATTCGAACTCCACAAATCTATTGTAGCGAATCCAAGATGCTTTTGCAGAAATCTCATGACCGTGGGATTTCCCTTCGATAACAAACCCACGGTCAATTCCCGAGGCGAATTGGCCGTGGCCACCTCCGGGTCACACAACCTCAGGCGCCGTGCGAACGGGTGAAGGCAATCCGGAGATGTAGGGGCAGGGCTTGCCCTACCCGGCGTTCCGCAGGGTGAATGCGGAACCAGGGGGCGGCAAGCCATCCCCCTACACCTTGCACAACTCGATCACGACGTAGGGGCAGGCCTCGTGCCTGCCCTCCCCGTCGGCATGGCCGACTTCAGGGCACCCACCAGGGGTGCGGCTACGTTGTGGCACGGGCGCCCCGCCCGTGACCGACACGGCCAGGATGGCCGTGGCACGATTTGGTTGCGGCTCCGCCGCGCTGCGCTTCCTGGTTCGGCGGCAATGTACACGGAGGGGACGGCAAGCCGTCCCCCTACTTTCAGGCGCACGTGGCCCCAGCGTCCCCCTGGCCAGCGGGCAAAATCCGAAGGCGGGAGCGCGACGGCCAAACCCCAGCGTGACACTTCCCCACATCGGATATCGGCGTTGTCAGGTGAGAAGGTGAACCAAAGTGCTGATTTCGAAAATCGCAAATCAAGAGAGCAGTGACAAGCGACGAGTGGCGAATGACAAGAAAAAGGCAAAGTCCAACGGCGGAAGGCGGGCAGCGCGACGGCCAAACCCCTGCGCGACACTCCCCCATATCGGATATCGGCGTTGTCAGGTGAGAAGATGAATGAACGTGCTGATTTCGAAAATCGCAAATCACTCAATCCCCCGATGGCCCGATGAGCCGATCACCCCATGCCAGAAATCCCGGCTAATGGCGTGCGACCCAACGAGATTCGCCGTATACTGTTCCGCCTTATGATGACGACCACAAGGACCGCTTTGGAAATCTGCTGACAGATCCACTCTTCCCTCGCAGGAGAGTAAACAATGAGTGAATCAACGCGACGTAAATTCCTCCACGATGTAAGCGTCGGGCTGGGGACGGCCGCCGTGGCAGGCTCCTCGCCGAGGCTGGCCGGCGCATCAAGCCTGGCCGCGCAGGAGGCAGAGGGCAAAACCTCGAGCGCGGAGAGCGCGAGCCCCTCGACGGCCATCGACTTCCGCTACTCGCCGCTCGCCTACCAGACGGCTTACTGCTACCCGGACGATCATTACAAGAGCCTGATTGGCGAACGCGGCGAGTTGCGCTATGGCCACCCGGGCCAAGGCGGCGGGATCGCTTACTTTCCGGAAGTGGTGGAATTCTCCTTCGAGGGTATGGAAGACAACCAAGTGGGTTGGCAGCGGTTGGAAGCTCCGGGTGTTCCTATCGTTCGTACGCGCCTCGACCGCCCCGAAGCTTTTCTGCACCTCACGACCTTCGCCACGCAGCGTGCGGGTGAAGGCCGCGTTGATAATGTGATTCTCGAGGTTGAACCCCGCACCCTGCACAAGGTGGCGGCGGTTCCGCTGGTCATTCTGAAAACCAAACGTGAGGTGAAACTGCAAAGCACTCCGGAAGTCGCCGTCCTGCGCTTGGACAATGAGCAAGCGCCACCGTTTTTGCTAAGTGATAAGTCTGTCACGCTTTCCCAGGTTGGCGGGGTGCAATTGACGTACCGAATGAATGCTGCCGTCATTTCCGAAGGCCAGCCGTTCCGCTGTTTCCTGCGCTTTCCTCAGGAAGGGCAAGCAGTGGAAAAGCTGAAGGACGGGCTTGCTCATCCCGGCCAATTGCTGGCGGAGGCGCGAGAGTACTGGCAGAAATGGGAAGCCTTTGACGGAAAGGTCTCGCTCAAATTTCCTGGTCCGCACGGCGAGTTTTTGGTGGCCTGCGCGCGGAACATTCAGCAGGCCCGCGAAGTGAAATCCGGAAAGCTGACGTTTCAGGTGGGGCCTACGGTATACCGCGGCCTGTGGGTGGTCGATGGCAACTTCCTTCTGGAGGCCGCCCGCTACCTGGGTTACGACGCGGCCGCGCAGGAGGGGTTGGAAGCCACATGGCAGCACCAGGAGGCCAGCGGAGGCGTGTTCGCGGGCGGCGGGGCTGGAATGTGGAAGGACACCGGCATCGCTATGTTCACTTTGGTGCGGCAAGCCGAGCTCAGCCAGGACTGGAGCTATTTCCGCTCCATGCAGCCGAACGTGGCGCGCGCGGTGAAATTCCTTGAAGCCCGGCGGGATGAAGCCAGGACGGATGGCAGCGTCAATGGCCGCTACGGGCTGCTGGCGCCGGGGGTGGGCGACGGCGGGCTGGGAGGCACTCATTCCGAATTCACCAACACCGTCTGGGCCTTGGCAGGATTGAAAGCGGTAACGGAAGCGACGGACCGGTTGGGCCTTCCCGACCCGGCAGGCGCCAAGCAATTTTACGTCGAATTGCGCTCGGCTCTTTTTGCCGCCGCTCACCAGGAGATGCGTCGTCATCCGGACGGGTTCGAGTACCTGCCCATGTTGGTGAACGAAGACCCCCTGTGGACGGCCCCTAATGAATGGGATCGGCCCCGGCCGCAAACCGCGCAATGGGCGCTATCCCACGCGATCTATCCGGGCCTGGTGTTCGACAAGGACGATCCGATTGTGCAAGGTCATATCCGCTTGATGCAGGCTTGCACTCAGGAAGATATTCCCGCGGAAACCGGTTGGCTGCCGCACGGGGGCGTCTGGAATTACAACGCGGGTTTTGTGGCCCATGTTTATTTGTGGGCCGGACTGGCGGACTGGGCCCGTTCGACCTTCACGGGATATCTCAACCATGCCTCGCCGCTCTATTGCTGGCGTGAGGAGCAACCCTTGCGCGGGAGTCTGACGGCGGACTACGTGGGCGACATGCCCCACAACTGGGCGAGCGCGGAGTGTGTGCTTTACCTGCGCCACATGCTGGCGCTCGAAGATGGCCGCGATCTGCGATTACTTGCCGGAGTGGGTGATTTCGAGTTGGCGAGCGAGGAGCCTCTGAGCATCGTACAATCCCCCACGCGGTTCGGCCGGATCGACCTTGACCTCGAACCGCTCGACGGCCACGATGGCTGGCGCTTGAAGTTCCGGCGAGGCGCCGGTCCGGCGCCGGCGAATGTCCATATACCGGTGACTTTGGGCAGCGGCTGGCGGTTCGACAAGGTCGGCGGCGCGGAGGTCCGCCGGCAAGGTGAAATCCTTCTCGTGACCCCGAGTGCCACCTCTTGGGAAGTCGTGTGGAAAGCCTGAGGCTGCCGGGGTTTTGGGGCTTCGCATAAGCTCACCCTGGGCCGAGCAGGGAGGGCGGATTTGTCCGTGAACTTGA
>Ga0326727_10017749_pt1 | contig 14678 bp, 8 predicted proteins | sample MB2enrmetagenome_FD_207643 | JGI IMG/M metagenome (GOLD analysis project Ga0326727, IMG submission 207643) | Lab enriched peat soil microbial communities from McLean, Ithaca, NY, United States - MB29MY | ecosystem: Environmental > Terrestrial > Soil > Wetlands > Peat | place: USA: New York... | reverse complement strand
CACTCGGCGATCATCGTGCCGAACTCACCCCCATCCAGTTTGTCCCCTGCGCTCTCGCCCAACTTGAAACTGCCGGCATCGATCAGTTCAGGCTTTCGCCGCGCCGCCAGTTGGCTATACCGCGTAACCAGATCGGCAATGGCGCTCGCCTGCATCGGCCCGAAGGTCTCACGAGCCCACTCCTCGGGATAGCGGTTGAGCGCGTCCAGCGTCATCGCCTCCGGGTTCCAGGCCTGTTTCATGAAGAAGCTGAGCGGGAACTCCATCGGCTTGATGTCGCCGACATTCACAATCCACAATGTCCTCGCGCCGCTCGCATAAGCCAGATCCATCTGCTGCCAGGTCTTCTCGATCTGGTTGGTATTGATCCACTTGTAGTTCCGGGGAGCCCCGACATAATCGAAATGATAGTAGATGCCATATCCGCCCTTGCGCTCGGCCCCGGCCTCGGGAAGCCGCCGAATCTGCCCCCAGTTATCGTCGGCGAACAGCAGAATGACGTCGTCGGGCACTTTCATGCCGTGGTCGTAATAATCCTGAACCTCCTTGTAGAGCGCCCACATCTGCGGAGTCTGGTCGGCGGGCTTGCCGGTAACATCGGCAATGATCTTGCGCTGGTCGGCGACGATCGTCTCCAGCAACTGCGTGGCGGTTCCCTCGGCCATCGGCTCGTCGCCGTCACCGCGCATGCCGATCGTGACCACACTTTCATAGGACTGGCCGCCGCCCTTGGACATCATCCGCTCGATGCCGCCGCGCCAGAACGCCCGTAGATTGGCGGCATTGGTCGTGTAATCCCACTTGCCCCCGGTGACGCCCTCGTCGGTATGCCGATGCCACTCAGCCTGCGCTCGCATCATCGGCTCATGATGCGAGGTGCCCATTACGACGCCCATCGCGTCGGCCAGCACCATGTTCTGCGGATCGTCGACGGCAAACGCTTTGGGCAACCACATCGCAGGCCAGAGATAATTGCCCTTGAGACGCAGATCGAGCTCGAAGACATGCTCGTACATGCGAGAGTTGATCCCGCCGAAGTGCTTCATTGCCCACCCATTAAAACTCGGATTCTCATCGTTGATGAAGAATCCGCGATATTTCACCCTGGGCTGATCGCGCCGGGATCCGGCAGTGAGGAAGACATTGGATCGCCGCTCTACCGGCACGTCGGCGAACCAGTGCCACGGCGAAACACCAATCTTCTCAGAGATATCGTAGGCGCCGTAAACGGCGCCACGCCGATCCGCACCCACGATCACCAGTGCCCGTGGCACCTTGGGGAAAGGATTGTCGACGACGATTTGGCGATAGGCCTCCCACTGCCCGTCTATATCGCTCGCCTCGATCTTGCCCCCGCGCACCAATCCGTCGATCACCGGGCTCTGATTGAGCACGCCGATGATGATGAGATCGCCATTCGCTTGCCCGAGATCTTCGAGGAGCCGCGGCGCCTGCCCGCTCACGCGTTTCAGGTCGCCGGCGAAGCTATCGGAAACATGCTTCACGGCGGAGTCGGCGGTCGCGTCAATCAAGATGTCCGACGGGCGGCCATTCTGAATTAACGCAAAGCTGCCCTTCCCATTCTGCGACGAAACCGAGACAGCCGTTTCGCCCGCGCAGGCCGCCGATTCGGCAGCCATGATCCCTGACAGCGCTGCGATAGCAAGGAACAGTCTCATGCGATCACCTTGGCCGGAATTCCGGATGGAGCGCATCCAATCGAAGTCTTGTCCATCATCCAAAACATACGCACGGACCTTTGCAATGATTATGATTCCCGGCTACCTACATAAGGCCGTGCGCCTTGACGCTCGATGCGTGACGAATCAAGCGGATGATCGAGCCGAATCGTGAGCTGGTTGACGTTGCCCATAATGACGAAGGGCACGAGCTTGAGCCGCCACCCATTATAGCCGGAGCGCCAGCCAGCGATCAGCTTGCCGTTCAGCCAGACCGTCAAGCAGGCCATCTCACTCCCAGCTTTGAGGAAGACCGATTTGCCAAGGCGTAATGACGATGGACGCAACCAAGTTCCTGCGGCGATTCTTCCGGCACGTTCCCTTCAGAGTGTTCCACCCATTCTATTCACCCGGCAAGAACCGGCTGCATCGCCACAACACCGTCGTCCTGAGCAGCCGGGGAGTCGATGACGACCGGCATAGCCCAATTTCCCTGAGCTTGCTATCGGTTGCTCCATTCGATCCCAGTGCAGGTGGTTGGGAGTGCGCCGCATGACCGGCTTGCTGGCCAGTTGCAGCCAGCAATTCGAGCCCGAACGCATCGATCGCGAAGAATTGTGAGGCATTTTTCCGTCGCCGCTCGCAATACATAGCAAAGAGGAAAAATCGAACTGACGGCCTTGCATGGGTAAAACGATTCCAGTCGCGACCGTCAAGAGCCTCTTTGTCAACGAGGCCGGCTCCGGTGTCCTCCGGCCTAGTTGCGCGCCTCCATTCGCTGAATTGCCTACTGGCCTCATCGCCCCTTTTTTTGCGTTTTGCTGGGCAACCTCGCTGATGCGCTTACGCGCGGGCCAAAGCCCGTATCCTTCAATGCGCCGATTGATCCCGGGAATCCCTGTGCCAAACCAAGGCGAAGGGCACCTGAACAGCGGCCGCCAAAGACTGGGGAAGAAGGAAGCTCATGAAATTCTTACTTCGCACTGTGCTGTATCTCTCGCTTTTCGTCTGGCTTAGCGCGGAGATCTTCTATCAATTCGTGTCCTCCATTGCAGTCTCAACGCTGTGGCCGGACCCGCACGCTGCCGGGACGATTGTGTGGGCATTGTTGCTCATTCTGCACGCCATGAGCCTGGTTGCGGGGCCGGTGGCGCTGGTTTTGCTTGTGCTGGCTCCTTTCCTGCGCGTATACAAGCCGCGCATGGTATGGGCGCCGGCGGCGCTTCTCTCCCTGATGATCGCCTTGACCGGCTACTCGCAATTTGACATCATTCCCGCCATGGGGCGCGACCGCATCGCCGCGGACGCGGCGAACGACTCGGCCGATGCCAGCAACCCAAACTGGATCGACTTCAACAGGCTGCACCGCCGGGCGGAGCATGTGGAAGAAGCCATTCTGCTTTTGGGGCTGGCAACGATGGCGCTCGGGGTCGCTGGGGAGACTTCAAAGGCGCGAGGGCCAGGCGCCAAATACCGGATTGAAGCTATAGCGTCCCAACCAGCCGCTTGCGCGCCACCGCAGGCCGCGTCCGGTGCGTGCTAGTCTCCCGGCTCCGGAGAGATTGGCAGGTCGCCTGCGCGGCCAGTGGCAAGCTCAGTTTCCATCCCAGCAAACGCGCGCGCTCAGATTCAGGCGCGCGTGACTGCCGGCCGGATTCCGGGGGTCGGTCTATAGAACTTCCGATCAATTCAAAATCCAGCCGTCATCCCGCCAGGTAACCTTGCGTCGAAACACGTGCAATATCCATCGCCGCAATCAGCTTTGTGCCAAGATTTCCAGCAGCTTGCGGATGCGCGGCTTCACGCTTCCCGGCTGTGGGGGCGGCAACAGCGCGAGGCCTTCCTGCGCTGCCGCGCGGCTCTTGTCTATCTGCCCCGCGGCGCGATAAGCCTGGGCCAGGGTCAGCAGTCTGGACGGCATCCGCCGATGCGTCAAGGCAACCGCGCGTTCGGCGCAGGAGACAGCCAGCCGCGGATCTTTGAGGGAGGCCGGTTCCGCATAGAGGAGATCCTGCGCCGCGGAATCGAGAATGTCAGGGGATACCTGATTCTTCGACGCCATTCCTTTCAAGGTGGCCAGACCCTTTTTCACCAGTTCCGCCGGTTTTTCTCCCTTATGCAGCATGGATTGAATGGAGCCGAGATTGACCTGCGCGTCGGCGACAAATGGATCCCACAACCCCCCACTCCCACCCCGTTTGACGAGCGTCTGTAAAGCCGCTAACTCCGCGGAGAAGGACTTCTCCGCATCCGCCAAGCTCTTGCGGCGATCGTCCGCTGACAAGGCCAGGGCCGGATCGGCCTCTATTTCATAATCGTTAGAGGATTGAATGAGGCTGACGCTCATGTCCATCAGAGCACGCATGTCCTGCGGGTCTGCCGCCACGAGGCGCTTGAAATCCCGAACAGTTGCTGTCAGGATTTCGTTTGCATCCGAGTACCTTCCCAGCTGAACCAGAGCGTAGGCCTCATCCAAATGCAGGGCGTTGTTCGAGCGCTGCATGGGCAGGCTCTCCCGGTCGGTTTTGGGCAACGCGGAGATGTTCTGCAAGCCAGTCAGAGCATCCTTGAGCGCCTGCGCCGGATCGGCATCCATCTCGACCTCGACGATCTTCTGCTGGCCAAGGACCAGGCCTCGTCTCGCCCAGCCCAGCTTTGGGTCCAAATTCAACGCTTGTTTGTTCAGGCCGAGGTATCTTCGATACGCGGCAAGAGCGCCCGGCAGGTCGTTGAGGCTGTCATCCTGGATGATGCCCAGTTCATCGCCCAACACGTCATACCCGTTAGCCATATCGAACATCTCTTCCGGTCCGATGCCGGCGATTGCCGCCAGCCGGTCGTAGTTCGCACTCGCTTCCTGCGTAGAGGCGACGACTTCCTGGATGGGCGCGTTACTGGCGAGAATCCCGCTGCGGGCTAATTGCGCGTTGGCCAGTGCATGAATGGCGTCTCTATCCTTGGAATTGCTTCCAGCGAAAGGCGTGCTCAGGGCAATGGCCTTATTCACGCTGGCCAGCGCGCCGGCGGTATCGCCCAGATTCTGGTTGTAAGGGCTTCCCTGCAGGTTCGCCAGCTGGGTATAGGCATTCGCCAGGTCGAGCTGGGTCTGGCGGTCGCCCTGCGAGTCTGCAGCCATGCGATCCAGGTGTTTCAGCACGCTGGTGACCAGCAGCTTTTGCGCGCCGGTTGTACCGGGAATCTGCTGGATCGCTTCGTCCAGTTCCGTCAGCAGGCTCTTGCTCAGTTGGCGCAGATCGGCCGAGCGGGCCTCGGCCTTGCGCCGCTCTTCATCGGCCTTGCGCCGCTCCCGGTTGGCGACAGTGGCCTGCCAGGCAACGCCCGCAACGCCGGCCAGCAGCGTTACAACAAGCACCGCTGCCGCTGCCAGGCTCCATCGATGGCGGCGGATGAACTTGCCGGCAAGGTAGCGCATCGAGCCCCGGCGCGCTGCCACTGGCCGCCCCTCGAGATAGGCGCGGAGATCGTCCGCCAGCCGCTCGGCGGTGAGATACCGTTCCTGCGGCTCCTTGCGCAAAGCCTTGAGGAGAATTGCTTCGAGATCGGCATCGAGGCGCTTACCGGAGCCCGCCTCCAGCGAGGGCTTGCGCGGAGCTTCCTCGCAAATCACCCGAAGCATTTCGCCCGTGGTAGCTTCCTTCAGCTCATAGGGCGGCTCCCCGGTCAGAATTCGATACAGGAGCACGCCCAACGAATAAGTGTCCGTGGCCGTGGTTATGGGATTGCCAAGCACCTGCTCCGGGCTCGCGTACTGCGGAGTGAAGGATAGACAACCCATGCGGGTAAACTGGCTGTCCTGCTGGTCCAGCGAGGGAGAGAGCAGCTTGGCCGTTCCAAAGTCCAGGAGCCGCGGCGTGCCGTCTTCCGCCACCAGGATGTTATCCGGCTTCAGGTCGCGGTGAACGACAAAGTTCTGATGGGCAAACTGCACCGCCTCGCAGACGCGCAGAAACAGCTGTATCCGCTGTGCCTGGGAAAGATGGTGTTCTTCGCAGTAGCGATGGATGGGCTTGCCGTCAACATACTCCATCACCAGATATAAGTCGCCCTCGACCGTAACTCCTCCATCCAGGAGGCGGGCAATGTACGGATGCTGCAGGCCGGCCAGTATCTGCCGCTCCTGACGAAATCGCTCGCGAAACAGATCGGACGCGAGGGGCACATCAATGAGCTTGATCGCTACCTTCTGCTCGAATTGGCCGTCGGCGCGATGCGCAAGGTAGACAGCGCCCATTCCGCCGCGGCCCAGCAGACGATCGATCTCGTATGGTCCAACAAGCTTGCGATCCGGCGGAAGATTCGGGACGCCAGCCGGTTCCTGCCGGCAGGATGTCATCATCCGTTCTTCCGCCTCGCAGGCTTCCAGCAGCGACTGCACCTCACCGGCCAGCGCGGAGTCCGCGCCGCATTGAGCTTCGATCAGTTCCGCTCGTTGTTCATGGGGAGCGGCGAGAGCCTCAGTGACAATCGCCTCAACCCGGTGAAACCGTTCGGTGGCTAAGTCCATAGTGAAGAATCGCTCCGCCGGCGGCTCGCGCCCCCGACATTGATATTGCGGAAATCACGACAAGAATGAATCACTCTCTCACTCGTTCTGTGCCGGGTGGATTCGCTTGAACAGCCAGCCTTTGATGAACTTCAATTCCCGATCCACAGTGGCCTTCGACATCTCCATTAGCGCTGCTGTCTCCTCGGCCGTGCAGCCCAGAAAGTAGCGCAACTCGACCAGCTTGACCCTTTCAGGGTCGAGCAAGCCAAGCTCGTCCAGCGCTCGATTCAGGTCCAGCAGTTCCGGGTTGTCGATCTTGATCCACAGCAGATCGTCACTGAGCGGAACGCGGTTGTAGCTGGCACCCCGCATCTTGACCTGGTTCTCTCGCGCATGGTCGATCAGGATCATCCTCATCATCCGGGCGCAAAAGATGTAGAAGTGCCGGCGGTCATCCCATTCGGCCTTCTTCTGGTTCAAGAGCCGCAGGTAAAGCTCGTGGACCAGGATCGTCGGTTGCACCACATCGGGATTCGCTTCCCGATTCACATAGCCGCCGGCGATCTGGCGCAGTTGCGGATAGACCAGTGGCACGAGATCGTCAAGGGCGGTGGGTTCGCCATCTCTCCACCTCTTGAGCAGCACCGTGATTTCGCCCTGGACCGGTTCCAAACGGACTCCCTCCAGGCTGAATCCCCAAAATCGACCTTGGAGTCAGACCACCACTTTACCCCAGCATCATAATCCGTTCCGCGGACCTTTGCTCGATGAAGATTTCAGCCAGCCGAGAATCCGGAAATCGTGAGGCACTTTTTCGCCGCCGTTCGCAACACCGTGTGATTGGCAAGAGACGGATCTGTCGAGCTGGGGCAGGCGTTTCACCTTAAATGCAGGACGGCAGGCACAGGGTGGACGGCTCGGGATCCGGACAAGGGCATCCCCGCCGAGAGCCGATGGCCTTGAGCGTTGCCCGCGTCCGTTCTGTCCAGGACGGATTCTCGAGCACGAGGATTGCGCCAGACGACCGGTGCAAGTCCAGAGCTTCGATGCAAACCGCGGCCTTCAATTGCGGGCAGCAAACCGAAGGCATGTTGCTGAGTTCACTTTTCGAATGTTGAGTCAGTTCCAGCCTGTATCGCTTGCTCAAATGCCTTCCACTGGCAGGAAGAGTCGGCCTGGCTACAGCCGGGTACGAACAGGCGCACGCGCTCAGGGGGGTTGCCAAGACTGAGCGGCGCAGCGCTGCGCATCTGATCGAGCGTCTGCGCGGTGAAGAATGAGCGCACCGAATACTGCCCAGTCTCGTGCTCTTGCCATAACTCAAAGACCAGGGCGCCACCCGGCGGAGTGTCGTTGCGGCGGCCGTCGATGAGCCAGTCGAGGCCCAACGCTCCGCCGATGTTTGACAGATTTGTGTCGTGTCCAACCAGAATCAGCAGGCGGTCGCCGGGTTTTGTGAGAGCGCCTGGAACGGGTCTTGCTTCCACCGCCTGCTCCATCGACTCAAGAACATGAGAAAGCAGATAAGAAGACTGCGCCCGCGCCAGATAGACCGTGCGCCGCTCGATCTCCTCGCTGGCCTCATGAAGTTGCAGAATTAAGCGCAGCTTGTTCAGGTCGACGCGGCCCCAGCCCACTTTGGCCGCATCCATTCCTTCGCTGTACTCGAGCAGCAGATCCTCCGTCATGGTGGAGCCGACTCCGAGGGGCGTGCGCAACTCGACCAGGTGGTCGCCGCTGCCCGGTGCAATCGAGGAGGGAATATCGAAGAGCGATTTGGTCGCAGTCGCGCCAGTGCAATCAAGCGCAGGGTTGCAGCCGCGCAGCACCTCTTCGAGCGCTTCGAGTTGCGGACGGTAGGCTTCTGAGAGCCCTTGCGGATTGCCGCCGATGCGGCCCGAGATTGCCGCGGTCGCCAGCAGCTTGTCCGGATGACCAATTCCGGCCTGTAGCGGATGAAATAGCGGGTCGGCGCTTCCCTCAGGGAGGGCAGCAACTTCTGGCGCGCAGCCTGGCGCAAGGCCAACAGCGAGCGCCTTGCCGGTCTCGCGCGTTCGCTGATCAGAGTCGGCAACGATCCTGATATGCGCAGTGTCAGCGCAGCCGCCTGCTGCAAGCAGCCCTTGTGCTGCCAATAACTGACGGTCGTAGGCTCCGAAAAGTGTCATCAGTAGCGCGCCATGTTGGGTCAGGTATCCCGGCGGAACGCTCCACGTTGGCCACGGTTGCCGTGAGTATTGGTTCAACTGGTCAAGCCTGGCGGTTGGCGAACGCACTCCATGGCGGCTGATCATGACGACGAACTTCAACTCGTCCTGTTGAATCGCCGCGTGCTTCGGCGGGCTTGCAGCGGGCGTCTGAGCAAAGAGGCTGCAGGCGGCCAGCGGGACGCATAGCACGAAGATTGAAATGCCGCCAGGATTGCGCTGCTTCATCGAGTTTCTCCGTTCTTGACCCACGGATTCAGGATTGTCCTGTCGGCAAGAACTTACGGCAATGAATATCCCCGCAGTTTACCCGTCCACAATCGAAGTGGCAAGGCTCGCGGGCGCCCAGTGAGTGTTTGAACGCCCGCCATCGATGTGGGAAAAGCTATTTCTTTTCCTTCCCCGCGGCGCCGAAGTTATAGCGCAAGCCGCCGGTATAGGTGGGTTTGTAGTACTCGCGCTGATTCACGAATTGATCGCTGCCGGTGTAGTAACCGAAGACCTCGTTGTTGAGGTTGAGGCCGGAGACGAGTACGCTCATGCCGCGCCAGACCCTGTAGGTAGCCTGCGCATCCAACTGAAGGTGAGCCAGAGTCCAAACGTCGCCTGAGGGGCCGGTGGGACCGAGGCCGCTGGGGTCCGCTCCGGAGCCGGGAGCCGCAACGGGCGAGATCCAGTTATACGAGAAGAGGCTTGCGCCGTTATAAGTGACACCGACTCGCATGGAAAAGCGCTTGGTGTCATAAGTAGGGCTGAAGTTCCAGGTATTGGTGGCCTGGTCGATGAGCCGCGGATGGTCGGTGCGCAGCGGAACGCCCTTTTCCCTTGAGCCGGTGTAACTGTAGTTGCCGGTGAGGCCGATTCCGCTCAGCACGCCGGAGAGATAGCTCAGATGCTGCTGGTAGCCTACTTCGAACCCGTACAGATAGGCGTTTTCTCCGTTGATGTACTGCGTGACCGAATCGGAGTTTCCGCCGGTCGAGTACTGCTGAATCGCGGCCAGCAGACTGGGAGGAATCGAGCCCGCGGGGAGATTGGCCAGGTTCACGTTTGCGGGAATGACGAATTCAAGCTGCGGTGCCGTAAGCTGCTTGACGAAAACCCCGGCCTGGATCATGCCCAGCGGGTGCAAGTAGTTTTCGTAGAGCACGTCGTAGTTATTGGCGCGCTCGGGCTTCAGAGAGGGATTGCCGATCGCGACTGTGGCTGGACTGGTCGAATCGTCCTCGGTGACGTAGGGAACCAGCTGGTAAGGGTCGGGGCGGGCCACGCCGCGCGCATACACCGCCCGCAGGTTGGAATTGGCGTCGATCGCATAGCGCGCCTGCACGCTGGGCAATACATCCAGGTAGGTTGGATTATTGCTCACGCCGTTTGGGACTCCGCAGCCGGTATTGGTGGGGCCTCCGCATTGTGAGCTGCCGGCGGCGTAAAGCGTGACCGTGTAACCGAAGGTGTCCATCTGCGTGTCTTCAAAGCGCAAGCCGGTTTGCAGGTGCAGCTTGCCGAAGTCAATGGTGTTCATAAGGTAGCCGGCAGGGATGCGCTCGATGGTGTGAAAGATGTTTGGATAGGTATCGGAAGCGGTCTTGTACCCATCCACATCGGAAGAGAGGTTGGCGAGTGTGTAGGCCTCCACCTTGTTGAAATCGGAGACCGGCCCAAAGTTTCCGCCGAAGTAGCTGCCATCGTAATAATTGGTGTTGTCGAAGCCGCTTTGAAGTTGAGTCATCAGAATAGCCGAAGCGGCCTTGGTGGACCATCCGTCATAGACGGTTTCGGTGGAATCCTGGGACTTGTGAGCGTTGCTGATCTTGAAGCCTGCTTCGAACGTTCCAAAGTGCCCATTGACAGTGTAGTTGTGAGCATAAGAGGCTGCCGCGGTGAGATCGAGCTGGGAGACGAGACCGGTGGAGATGGTGATGTCCTTGAAAGCCCAGTCGGTCGCGGTCTGGAGCACCGAATTGGGGCCGTCGCAGCTCCCGAAGGTTGGGCGATACTTGTTCATCTGTAACGCTGGGTTGTAGTTGCAATAGACACTGGGTCCAATCCAGGAGAAGTCGGCCTTTGGATTGCCCGCGGAGTCGACTTCGTAGGAGCGCGAGGCCGATACTTGCCAGGTAAACCATGAGTTATTGTCGATGTGCCTCCCGCCGAGGATCAGGCTGCCCGCCGAGGCATTGGGGCGCTTGCTGGAGGTATAAAACTTCGGACTTGAGGAAGCTGCCGCGAGGCTCGGCGCGGTGATAACTCCGTTCGATTCGGTTAAAGGCTTCGACACCGGCTCGTAGTACCATTTGTCGCCCCAATCCTTGAGGTCGGTGTAAATGCCGTGCGCAAAGAAGTTGGTGCTATCGCTCAGCTTGTAATCCGCGCTCCCGGCAAAGCCCTCCCTATAGCGATAGTACCGGTATTGGCGGATCGTGTCGTTGTCGTAGAAGGGCTGGGCAAAGGTCGAGAGGGGGTCGATGGACGGCTGAATATTATCGATTCCACGGCCGTTATAGTCATAGGAACCGGTGAAGAGAATGCCAAGCCGCTTGGCCGATCCGAAGCGCTGGCCGTATGTTCCTCCCGTCTCCGCCACGGCGCGGCCATTCATGATGGGGGTGTAACCGCCCTTGGTGAACAGGTCGATTTGCGGTTGCTCGCCCGCTGTCTTGGTGCGCAGGTTCACTGAGCCGCCTATTCCATTGGCATCCATGTTGGCGGAGAGTGTCTTGTTGAGCTCAACCGCATCCACCAGCGCGGAGGGAATCACGTCGAGCCGAACCTGGCGAACCGTCGGCTCCGGCGCCGGCAAGGTAATTCCATCCACCGTGACGTTGGTCAGGCGGGGCTCGGTGCCGCGCACCTGTATGTATTCACCTTCGCCTTCGTCTCGATACAGCGTGACCGAGGGCAAACGGCCAATGGCATCGGCGACGTTGGCGTTGGGCAGGCTGACGATAACTTCGGCGGGGAGCACCTGCAGCAGGTTGTCCGCGGTGCGGGTTTCGTTTATGGCATCCGCCTCGCCGTGCACGCGTTCGGCAACCACCAAAATGTCCTCGCTCGCATTGGCTACGCCGAGCACGACCTCCATGTTCTTTGTTTCGCCCGCGGCCAGCTCCACCTTGGTATCTGTGGGTTTGAAGCCGACGAAGGAGACCGAGAGCGTGTAGCTCCCAGCCGGAACTTCGGGCAGAATGAACGAGCCCTCGGCGTCGGTCTCGCTAACCAGCTTCACCGGCTTCAGTTCCAGGCGCGCTCCCTTCAGGGCGGCGCCCGAGTTGTCTACGACGGTGCCCGTGAGGGTGCTTTTTGCGGCCTGACTCCAGCAGGTCTGCACGCAGATCGACACAAGCAGTGCGAACAAAATCAACAAGCGTCTCATAGGGTCTCCTTGCACAGCCGGAGATCCACTTCCGCGCGACCCCACTCGTCTCTGGCTGGCTATAGGCTGAACTCTAAGCCGCTTCGTTAAAGGCTCGTTAACGGTGCGGTGAAAATCTCCTAAGGTTGGCGGAGTGCCTGATTAGGCGATTATGAATCTGTGATGAAATCGATGACGCCGCGGTGCGATTTCCATGCACTTCGCGCTTAGGCTAATGAATACGGAACCTATGCGAATCCTGATTGTCGAAGACGAGCCGCGCATGTTGGAGTTGCTTCGAAAGGGACTCTATGAGCACGGATTCACAGTGATGACAGCCGCCGATGGCGAAACGGGGCTAGAGATTGCTTTGGTGCATGAGTTGGATGCGGTAGTGCTGGATATAGGGTTGCCGAAGCTGGATGGATACGCGCTGATGCAAGCGTTGCGATCGCGGGCGTGCAGGGCTCCGGTGCTGATGCTGACCGCGCGCGATACGGAGGACGATATCATTCGCGGACTCGACCTGGGCGCGGACGACTACCTGACAAAGCCGTTTTCCTTTGCCGAATTGGTTGCGCGATTACGGTCCATTACGCGGCGTCGCCGCAGGGAAGATGACGGCACAATCGAGGCCGGCGATGTTGTGGTAGATCCAATTCGGCACACGGTCACACGCAGCGGCAAAGGCATTGACCTGACGCGTCTCGAGTTCCTGCTTCTCTCGTGCCTGATGGGGAAGGCCGGCCAATGCGTCCAACGCCAGGCGCTGATGGAGTTTATCTGGGGGCCGGCTCATTCGATCGGAGCAACTGCTCTCGACGTATTGGTGAATTCCCTGCGTTCCAAGATCGATGCGCCTTTCGGCATGAAATTGATCGGCACCGTGCGTGGCTCCGGCTACATCTTCAGGCGCTTCGCGGCTGAGAGGGAATCGTGATCAAGTCCCTGCCCATTCGGATTCGGCTCACACTTTGGTACTCGCTGGCAATTGCGGCCACCATGTTCTCCATTGGCTTCGCCTCCCTCTGGATGGTGCACCGCGCCATAAACGATCTTGAAAACGAAGAACTGCAGCAGCGCGTCCGAAGCGTCCGCCGGTTTGTCGAGAGCCGCCCGCCGGGCGAGTCGCGCGCTCAGTTGCACGATGCCATCACCGCCGCATACAACGTGAGCCACGGTAACAAATGGCTGCAGGTCATTGACGAGCAGGGGAACTGGATCTACCGCTCCCCGCACGTAGCGGCCGCATTCCCGCAGCTCGTGCTCCCGCAGCAAGCTCCAGAGGCAGGCTCCTATTTCACTTACACAGCAGAGTCTGCTTCGGTCCGCGCCCTCATCGAGCCTATCTCAATTCATGGCGTTCGCTACACCGTGCAGACTGGCCTGACGCTTAACAAGACGCTGGCCATTCTATCCAATCTTCGCATTCAACTCTTCCTGCTCATTACCATTGGCCTCTTCGTCTCCTCGATTGCAGGCCATTTCATGAGCCGCAAGGCGCTCATGCCCGTGGCCGCGCTGGCTGCCGAAGCGCGCCGCATCAACGATCGCAATCTCGATATCCGTCTGCCGGTGCCCAGAGCAAAAGACGAGATATCCGATCTGTCGCGTACGCTCAATCAGATGCTGGAGCGCATCGACAGAGCCTTCGCCAGCGTCCGCGCCTTCACCGGAAATGCCTCGCATGAATTGCGCACACCCATCTCGCTCTTGCTCACCGAGATTGAGGTAGCTCTTTACATGCCCCGCGATGTCGAAGAGTATCGCGAGATCCTTGCCCATCTGCACGATGAGACCCTGCGGATGACGAGCCTGGTTGAGAACCTGCTCTCGCTGGCGCGGGCCGACGGCGGAGCGGAGACCATCGCGCTTGCTCCTCTCCGGGTCGACGATCTCTTTCAGCAAGCTTCTCGAAGCTGGAAGGACGCGATGGATAGGGCGCTACTCGATTTTTCTGTCGAAGTCGAAGACAGCAATCTTGCTGCGCTGGGCGACAAGCATCTTCTTCCGCGCCTGCTCTCGATTCTGCTTGAAAACGCCAGCAAGTACACACCACCAGGAGGGAGTGTGAAGCTGTGCGCCGCGGTGGCCGGGACGCGCATCGTTCTTTCCGTCGCGGACAGCGGCATTGGAATCGCTCCCGAGCACAAGCCGCGCATCTTCGATCGCTTCTACCGCGCAGCGCCGGTTGGCGCCCCGGCTCCCCCTGGCTCGGGGCTGGGTCTTGCGCTGGCCAAGTGGATTGCCGACCGCCACGGCTCAGAGCTGATTGTGGAGAGTGAGCCTGGACGTGGAAGCCGCTTCTCGTTTTCACTGGAGAGAACACAGGCCGCTGTTCACGCCGTCCATGGATTCAGCGCAACGCACACAGAATCGGAAGCTGGATCAAGACTGCCTACCTCCCAAATGTCGTGAGTCACGCCATGAGCGGCGAAGCACTGCAAGTGTCTGAGGGGTCGCGGTCTTTAGTCCGCGCCGCCGGCGGTGGTCCCGCCTATTTGCCCGAGCGAAGCTGGAGTTGGTAATCCAGGTAGTCGATGGTGACGGTTGTGCGGCCGAGAAGAAAGCTGTCCGATACGGCCCGGGCATGCGTGGCCATCGCATAGCCATTGACGCTTACGTACTGCCGCATCACGCGTGCGGGCTCGGTGAAGACGGAGACGCTCTGCGATGCGGTTCCCTCGATGCGGGCGATGGAACCGTCTTTTGCGTCTACCCATAAGGTTCCTTCAATCAAGTTGGGAGCCTTGTGCTTTGGGACGATGGCCAGGGCATAGCAATCCCTGCCATCCAGCCGCTGAACGCCGCCGGGCTTCAATTGCATCTCATAGTTGGCGGAGGCAAACCAGGAACGCTCCCGGTTGCCGGGCAGGTTGATCGTCTTCTCATTGTCCAGCAGCGGGGCCAGCACGTACTTGTGAATGAGC
>Ga0326727_10017748_pt1 | contig 14678 bp, 13 predicted proteins | sample MB2enrmetagenome_FD_207643 | JGI IMG/M metagenome (GOLD analysis project Ga0326727, IMG submission 207643) | Lab enriched peat soil microbial communities from McLean, Ithaca, NY, United States - MB29MY | ecosystem: Environmental > Terrestrial > Soil > Wetlands > Peat | place: USA: New York... | reverse complement strand
TCAGAACGATGGGGAATGGGCTATGTCTTGGCATGGCGTATGCAGTCATACATACGCCAAGCTTGCTGCGTCTCAATCAAAAACGCAATATAAATACGTCATATTATTTATGCCACTGTGTACTTAGGAAGTCAACCGGTAGAGGCGTTGATGGTGGAGGGCAGCGGCGATGGCTACCCGCGGGTCGTCCGCGACTATGTGCATCTGAACCCGGCGCGAGCCAAGGTCATCGGGGCGGAAGAGAGGTTGGAAAGCTTTGTTTGGAGCAGCTACCCGGCGTATTTGAAGCCGCCCCGTCAGCGGCCCAAATGGCTGCGGGTGGATCGTATGCTTGGGGAGAAGGGCATCGCCAGAGACAGCGCGGCTGGCCGCAAGGAACCGGCGCGGCATACGGACGTTCACGGATGGAAATTATGAACAGGCGGCGTTGCGGCCGGAGGGGATTTTGTCCAGGTGAAAAGTCAGGAAGCCGCGCAAGAAGAGGCGAATTTCGGTGGTCTGGGCGGCGCTGAGACGGAGGCGGAAAATCTGCGGCCAATCCATGTCCCGCAGCCGCTCCAGAATCTGTCTTGCGCCCGGTGTCAAGTGGGATTGCGCAAGGGGGGGGCGTTGGCCCAATTCGTCAAGCCACTTGATCTCGAAGGCAAAGACGGTTTGAGGGACGGCGGGGTGGCGGACCAGTTGGCCCAGCAAACCCAGGAATTGATCGAACATCGCGCCCAGCGGGGCTTCCGGTTCGGCGGTTTGTTCGATCAACGCGGCGCAGTAGGAGGCCTGCTGGAGCCAGGCGAGGTCCGTGCGCAACGCCGCGTGGCTCTCCAGCAGCCGGGCTTCGCGCAAGGTGTGCAGGTCCGAGCGCCTGGAGCGGGCAAAACTGAAGTCCGCCACATAAAACAAATCCAATTGGCCGCGAAAAGGCGATTTGGGGCGCCGCGCGCCTTTGGCCACGGTGGCCAGGCGGCCAAAATCCCGCGTGAGCCATTGCACGATGAGGCTGGTATCGGTCAAGGGCCGGGTGCGCAGGACCAGGCCGGTCGTGCGCTCCGGGTTCATTGGGAGGGCGGAGGGGAGTTTTGGTTTGACAGGGGAGCAATCAGATGTCCGGGATGGTCCGGCGCAATGGCCCCCAGGCTGATGATGAACTTGATACCGTCGGCCACGGAAATGTCCAGCTTGACGATGTCGCTCTCCGGCACCAGGACCAGGAAGCCGGAGGTGGGATTGGGGGTGGTGGGGATGAAGACACTGACCAGTTTTTCGTCACCCAGAGCGCGCTGTTCGCCCGTGACAAAGCCCACGGCGCGGGAGCGAGCGTAAGGGAAGGTGACGAGCACGACCTGTTTGAAGGAGGACTTGTTGGTGGAAAAGGACTCATTGACCTGCTTGACAGTGCCATAGATTTTGTTCATGAGCGGGATGCGCATCATGGTGTGATCGATCCATTCAAGGGCCTTGCGTGCCAAATAATTGCGGCCATAACGTCCGGCCAGGCAGATCAAGAAAACGGCCAGCGCCAGCGCCACCCAGCTCCAATACCAGTGAATGGGACCCAATCGGCCGTCGGGCAATTTCTCATGCGTCAGGGATTCGGGCAAAAAAAACAGCAGGGCGTCGGTCACGTTGGAGACGTTGTGGAAGAGCCAGGCGAGGACGGCCACGGTAATGACGGCCGGCAGGACCAGCGCCAGGCCCGCGAAGAAATCATCGCGCGACCGCTTAAGAAAATGGTTCTCGTCTAAAGGCATTCCCGGGCCAGTTTGCCCAAGTCCAGCCGCGCGGACAATTCCTTTAAGAGCTTATTTTCCCGGCGCTTCATCGCCCTGCGCAAGGGGGGATCGGCATCGTCGAATCCCTCCAGATGGAGGACGCCATGGACGAGGTAGCGCGCGACCTCCGACTGCCAGGAGGCGCGGAAACGGCGCGCGTGAATCAGCGCGTCGTCCATGCAAATAAAAATCTCCCCGTGGAGCCGTGGCGCTGGGGCGCCGTCCTGGTGGTTGAAGGTAATGACGTCGGTGGAGCCTTCATGGCCCAAAAAGGTCTCGTTCAGGCGTGTCATTTCCGCGGCGCCAATGACATGGACGCCCAATTCGTATTGACGGCGTTCCAGTAGATCCTCCAGCAGGCATTTGGTCAGGCGCCGCAACCACCGGCGGTCCAGGGGACGCGATTGCTGGCGGTTGGCGACCTGGAGGGCGTTCATTTATGGTGGCCGCGATGTTCCTCGTACGCGGCGATGATGCGTTGGACCAGCGGGTGGCGGACGACGTCGCGGCGGTCGAATTCCACCAACGCAATGCCCTCGACGCCGCGCAAGGCGCGCTGGGCCTCCAGCAAGCCGGAATGTTTGTGCGGAGGCAAATCGATCTGGGTGGGATCGCCGGTGATCACGGCCTTGGAGTTCAAACCCAGCCGTGTCAGAAACATGAACATCTGTTCGGCGGTGGAGTTCTGGGCCTCGTCCAAAATAATGAAGGCCTGGTTCAAGGTGCGGCCGCGCATGTAGGCCAGGGGAGCGATTTCAATGACGCCGCGTTCCATGTTCTTCTCCATCTCCTCGGCCGGCAGCATGTCGTGGAGCGCGTCGTAGAGCGGCCGCAGATAGGGGTTGATTTTCTCGTAAAGGTCGCCGGGCAAAAAGCCCAGAGCCTCGCCGGCTTCGACGGCCGGGCGGGTCAAAATGATGCGGGCGACCCGTTCGTCCTTGAGCGCCGCCAAGGCCATAGCCATGGCGAGGTAGGTTTTGCCCGTGCCGGCCGGACCGAGGCCGAAAGTGACGTCATGCGCGCGGATGGCATCGACATATCTTTTTTGGCCGACGCTTTTGGGCATGACGGGGGCTTTGCGAGGGGAGGTGACAATGCGCTCGGTAAACAAGGCGCGCAAGGCGGAGACGCCCTCGTTTTTGACGACACCCAGGGCCTGGGCGAACTCGCGATTGCGCACGGTGCCGCCGTTTTTGAGGGCGTCTTCCAGCGAATGAAAGAACTGTGTGGCTCGCTCGACGGCATCGCTGTCGCCTTCGAGTTTGATCCAATTCTCCCTGGCCACGGCCTTGACGCCCAGTTCCTGTTCGACGGCCTGCAAGTTGCGCGGCTCGTTATTGAAGATTTGTTGCGCCAGGCGGGCGTTTTCGAAGTGAAGGGTTTCGGTCGGCATCGGGAGGAGCTATTTGCCCAGAGCAGCGCGCAATTGGGCGGCGACTTCGTCCAGGGCCTGTGGAAGGACGGTGGTGCCGGCGAGGACGGGCATGAAATTGGTGTCACCATTCCAGCGGGGAACGACATGGACGTGGACATGCTCGATAATCCCCGCGCCCGAGACGCGGCCCAAATTGATGCCGATATTGAAGCCGTCGGGATGCATGACTTGGGTGAGCGCGTTCTGGCAGCGGCGCGTCAACTGGAACAAATCGGACAACTCGCCATCGGTCAAGCCATTGAGGTCGGGCGTTTCCCGGTAGGGGACGACCAGCAAGTGGCCGCCAGTGTAAGGGAAACGATTGAGCATCGCGTAGCAGGTCCTGTCGCGGGCGATGACGAGATTGGCGAGGTCATCGCTGGAGTCGGCGATTTGCTTGAAAATCCGGCCCGCTTCGGGGTCGAGTTTAGGAGCGAGGATGTAAGCAATGCGCCAAGGCGCGTGCAACGGTTCCATGACTTAAAGGCTAGTGGCAGGAGCGGTAATTGTCAAAATGAAGCGCAAGTTGCGGCGGACGCATGTCGATACGACCACCATGGCAACGTGGATAGATGAGGGGAATGTGGCCGGCGAGACGCCAGCCACGGCGACCGGGACGGTCGCACCACCCAAAGCGGGGAACCTCCACCCGCGCGGAACGATCGTGGCTTTTCCCATGCTTGCGCGGCGCTGGCCGGCAGTCCTGCCGGGCGGATTCAGGATGAAGGAGCGGTGGCCAGGGGAGCGCCGGCGATTCTTTCGAGGATGCGAATGGGGGCCTTGTCAGGCGTGATCAAGGCGGAAAGCGGAATGATGAAGGTTTGCTCCAGCGCGAATTGGCCGGACAGAACGGCATGCGGCACCATATCGGTATAACAAATCCAAGTCGAGCCGGGCGGAAATTCGAGGCGGATTTTCCGGCAGGATTGCTGGAAGGCGGTGTTTTCCTTAAGGAAATCGTGAAACCGCAGCATGAAGCGGTCGTAGGCGGAGTGGTCCACGGACTTGAGTCCGAAAAGTGACTTGACAGCCTTGACCAGCGGGTTGGCGCGGGGGCTGCCTTTGGCGGCGAAATCGGCCAGGCCGGCGGCCGTGGCGAATTGGCCGGCGAGCGTGGCAAATCCGTCGGTGGTGTTCCAGACGCGGGCGGCGGAGGGATTGATGTTGGTGAAGCAGCGGAGGATGCGGCGGCCGTGCATCGGGCGGGTGGGGAAGGAATCCAGGTGAAGGAGGTCGTTGCGTTTGTGGACGGGCAAATCGCGGCCCTGTTCCTGTTCGGGGCGGAAGCTGGCGTAGTCGAGCGTCCAGTGCGGCGCATAGGGCGCCAGGAGACTGGCCAGGAAGCGGACGGTCTCGGCCGAGAAGCGGCGCATGATTTGGCGCAAGTGGGCGGTTTGGTCCGCGGCGCCGCCGGTGCCGCGCAGGGTATCCTGGAGCGGGCGGTAGGAAACATTTTTGTGCAAACGGGAACCGCTCTGGCGCTGCGAAAGAAGGAATTCCCGGTCTTCCGCGGGGAAATCAAAGGGGATGCGGTCGAAGAAAAGCACGCGCCCGTCTTCCAATTGCTGGCAGCATTGGCGGGCGCGGGCTTGGGCGCTGGCGGGAGAAATCCACCCGGCGGGGAATTGGAAGTCATCGATGCGGGCCAAAATGTCCGCTTCCACAGGGGCAGAAGGCGCGCTTCCCACGGGACCATTGTGAGTCGTAGTCATGGCTGAGTTGGCAACAACGAACAGGGGCAAAATGTCCCCGGATTGCCGGCAAGTCAAGTCGCTTTAATTTGTTGACGCGGGGCTGTACTGGATAAGATATGTTTGATGGACGGCCGCTTTCCATTCTCTTATCGCGTGGCGTGCCTGCTGGCGCTCATGGCAGTGGTGGTCATCATTGATTTTTCACGGCACGGGGCACAGGCCTCGAAATATCGCGAATACGGGTTCATTTTGATTGCCGGAATGACGGGCGCGGTCGTTGGATTCGTTAACGACTGGATGACCTGCTCTATATCGCCGGATTACTTTATTATTGGAAAGGGATTGGAGCCGGGCCCTGATTTGCGGATGCGGGCGGGCAAATTGGGCCTACAGGCCGGGCTTTCGGCCGGGATCATTGGGGGCGCGGTCTGCCTTTTTGCGAGCGTTAACAAAGTGCCCTTCTCGGCCGCCCGGATGCGGCGCCTGCTGGCAGGGCTTTGGATGCCGCTGTTGGGCGCGGCCCTTCTCGGGCTGGGCTTGCCCGCGGTCGCGGGGCGCCTGGATCCGTTCCATTTTTCGGCACAGTTGGGATCCATGCTCACGGACGAGCGCATCAGCCGGCTTCAGGAGGTTTGGTGGAGGCATACCGGTCTGTACGGAGGCATGATTATCGGTCTTGGCGCCCTGATCCTTGTGCAAAGAGGTTCCCGGGCAAGATGACATATTCGGATCGGGCCGACTTGCCAAGAAGACCGCATCTTTCGGGCGCCGACTTGACAGACGGCGAGGCCCGGCCCATTTTTCAAGCGGGCCGTAGCACGCCGTCTATGAACGACACGCATAATATATTTGACAGTATCAAGGAATTTGACGCGGGGCGGGGGAAAAAAGGCGCCTTCCACTCCCTGCCGGCCCTGGAAAAGGCCGGCCTGGGCGCGATCTCGCGATTGCCCGTCTCCATCCGGCTGGTGCTGGAATCGGTGCTGCGCAACTGCGACGGAAAAAAGGTCAGCGATGCCAATGTCAGGGAACTGGCCCAGTGGCAGCCCAACGCGGCCCGCACGCAGGAAATTCCGTTCATCGTCGCCCGGATTGTCTTGCAGGATTTCACCGGCGTCCCGCTGCTGGTGGATTTGGCGGCGATGCGCTCGGCGTCGGTAAGGCTGGGCAAGAATCCGAAGATCATTGAGCCGCTGGTGCCGGTGGATTTGGTGGTGGACCATTCGGTGCAGGTGGATTTCGCCGGCACGGCTGACGCGATGGCGCGCAACCTGGAGATGGAGTTCCAGCGCAACCGAGAGCGTTATCAATTGCTTAAATGGGGGATGCAGGCCTTCGACACCTTCAAAGTGGTTCCGCCGGGCATCGGTATCGTGCATCAGGTCAATTTGGAGTATTTGGCCAAAGGCGTGCTCCGCGGCCCGGAGAATGTTTATTATCCAGACACCTTGGTGGGCACCGATTCTCACACGACCATGATCAACGGCCTGGGCATTGTCGGCTGGGGCGTTGGCGGGATCGAGGCGGAAGCGGGGATGCTGGGGCAGCCGGTGTATTTTTTGACGCCGGACGTGGTGGGAGTTCACTTGACAGGCGCCTTGGAGCCGGGCGTGACGGCGACCGATCTGGCGCTGACGCTCACGCAGAAGTTGCGCGAGGCCAAGGTGGTGGGAAAATTTGTCGAGTTTTACGGACCGGGCGCGGCGGCCCTTGCGGTGGTGGACCGAGCGACCATCGCCAACATGGCCCCGGAATACGGCGCCACGATGGGCTTTTTCCCCATCGACGCCCAATGCGTTGAATACCTGCGCCAGACAGGGCGGAGCGAGGAGCATTGCCGGCTCTACGAGAATTATTTTCGCGCGCAGGGACTTTTCGGAATGCCCAAAAAGGGCGACATCACTTACTCGACCGATCTGGATCTGGAACTGGCGTCGGTTGTTCCCAGCGTGGCCGGGCCGAAACGACCGCAGGACAGGATCGAACTGGGCAAACTCAAGGAGGAGTTTAGCAGCGCGTTCTCCAAGCCGCTGACGGAAAATGGGTTTGGAAAACCGGCGGGGGATTTGGGCCGGGCGTTTCCGGTCGCGGCGGCGTCGCCGGGCGAACAACTTCATCATGGCGACGTATTGATCGCCGCGATCACCAGTTGCACCAACACGAGCAATCCGTCCGTCATGCTGGCGGCCGGGTTGCTGGCCAAAAAGGCGGTCGAAGCCGGGCTCAAACCGCATCCGCTGGTCAAGGCATCGCTTGCTCCGGGTTCGCGGGTGGTGAGCGATTATTTGAACACGAGCGGGTTGCAGCCCTTCCTGGACCAGCTTGGATTCAACCTGGTCGGCTACGGTTGCACGACGTGCATCGGCAATTCCGGCCCGCTGGCCGGGCCGGTGGAGGACGCTGTGACGAGAAATGATGTCATCGCCGCGGCCGTGCTATCGGGCAACCGGAATTTCGAGGCGCGCATCCATCAGAACATCAAGGCCAACTTCCTCATGTCGCCTCCGCTGGTGGTGGCGTTTGCGCTCGCGGGCCGTGTGACAATAGACTTGACAACAGAACCGCTCGGCCGCGCCGGGGGCCGCGACATCTTTTTGAAGGACTTATGGCCCAGCCTCGCGGAAATCCGCGGCGCCATGCTCTCCGCCCTCAAGCCGGAAGTGTTCCAGAGATTATATCGCGATTTCGCGGCGCAGAATCCGAAATGGAATGAAATCCCGGCCAGCGTCGGGCAAGTCTATGAGTGGGACGCCCGGAGCACCTACATTCAGCAGCCGCCGTTCTTCGAGAACTTCAGTATGCAGCCCGGCCACATCACCGAAATCAAAGGCGCCCGTGCCCTTGGCATCTTTGGCGACAGCGTGACGACCGATCACATTTCCCCGGCGGGTAGCATCAAAAAGACCTCCCCGGCTGGACAGTATTTGATCGAGCACGGAGTCAACTTTATCGATTTCAACAGTTACGGCTCGCGGCGCGGCAACGATCGCGTGATGACGCGGGGCACGTTTGCCAACGTGCGCATCAAGAACCTGATGGTTCCGGGAGTCGAGGGCGGCGTGACCAAGTTCCAGCCCGACGGCGAACAAATGAGCATCTTCGACGCCGCCATGAAATACGCCCAAAAGAACACCCCGCTCATTGTGCTGGCGGGACAGGAGTATGGGACTGGCAGTTCGCGGGATTGGGCGGCCAAGGGCACGCGGCTGCTGGGGGTCAAGGCGGTTGTCGCGCAGAGTTTCGAGCGCATCCACCGCTCCAACCTGGTGGGCATGGGCGTGCTGCCGTTGCAATTCAAGGAGGGCGTTTCCGCGCGGACACTCAAGCTGGACGGGACGGAAACCTACGATGTTTTAGAATTGACAAACCGGCTTAAACCCCGGCAGGACCTCACGCTACGGGTCACGCGGGCCAACGGGCAGTCCGAAAGCATAGCCGTGGCCTGCCGCATCGACACGCCGATCGAAATCGATTACTACCAGCATGGTGGCATCCTGCCGTTCGTCCTGCGCCAACTGGCGCGGACGGCGGGAGGATAGAACTTATCAAGCTCCCTCAGGAAGCGGCATCTTCGGCGCATGGCAAACGCCTACACTCAAATCCCCGAATATGCCGCCCGCTGACGGGGCTTAACGTTCGTTTGGGTTCGGGTTCTACAAGGATTTCGCGCCTACGGCGCTGGGCTCACGGCGGCGTCAATGCGTTTGAAGACGGCGTCCTTGCCCAGCACTTCCATGAGGTGATAGAGGCTCGGTCCCGCGGTGGCGCCGGTGCAAGCCAGGCGCGTTGGATGCACCAAAACACCCGCTTTGAGGCCTGACTCGGCGGCCACGGATTTGAGGGCCTTTTCGATTTCCGCCGCGTTGAAAGCGGCCAATGGCGCCAGCGCCTCCCGCAGTTTCTTAAGGCGCGCCTTGTCCTCGGCCGGGAAAGGCGGGTCGATTTTCACCGTGTCCGTGAAGTAAAATCCGGCGTAGGGGCCGAGGTCGGCGAAGCGTTTGATTTTGCCCATGCACGTGGCCAGCGCGGCTTTGAGATACTGCGGGGGGCACTGATCCACTTTGTAGCCGGCCCTTCGCAGGGCGGCGGCGCCCAGTTCGGCGAACCGTTCGGCGCTCATTTCGCGGATGTATTCGCCGTCCAGCCACTGGAGTTTGTTGATGTCAAAGCGCGCGTTGTGACGGAGGATTTGCGGCAGGTCGAAAAGCTGGATGATTTCCGGCAAAGGGAGCTTCTCGCGGTTTTCCTTGGGCGACCAGCCGAGCAGGCAAAGGTAATTGACCACCGCTTCGGGCGTAAAGCCGTCATCGAGGTAGGTTTGGAGCGAAGCGCCGCGGTCGCGCTTGCTCATTTTGGTGCCGTCGGGGTTCAAGATCAATGGAATGTGGGCGTAGTGCGGGGGCTGGACGCCGAAGGCGCGGAAAAGCGCGATGTGCTTGGCGGTGTTGGACAAATGGTCCTCGCCACGAATTACGTGGCTGATGCGCATCTCCAGATCATCCACCACGTTGACGAAATGAAACACCGGCTGCCCATCGGAGCGGATAATGACGAAATCCGGCTCCAGGCGCTCCCGGTCGGTCAATTCGCGCGTCACGTTGCCGACGATCAAATCGGGAATGACGACGGGCTGGCGTTCCATCTTGAATTTGACCGCGCCGGCGTCGTCGTAGGCCAGGCCCTTGTCCTTGAGTTCCTGTGCGCGCCGCTGGTAAATGCTGCCCCGTTGCGACTGGAAATAGGGGCCAAAACTTCCCTTGCCGGCAGCGGCCGGCTCGGCCGTCATTGGCCCTTCATCCCAATCCAGCCCCAGCCAGCGCAGCCCATTGAGGATGACCTCCGTCGCTTCGCGGGAATTGCGCGCCGCGTCGGTGTCTTCGATGCGCAAGACGAAGGCGCCGCCGGTGTGGCGCGCGTAGAGCCAGTTGAACAGGGCGGTGCGGGCGCCGCCGATGTGCAAAAACCCGGTTGGACTGGGAGCAAAGCGAACGCGAACACTCATGTCTGATTTCAATTCCTAATGTTAACCTTCTGCTTTCCAATAATTGAGAGAACAATAAGGCCGGCGGGGGCGGCGTGGCAAGGCGGCGGGAGGGCTGTTTTTGCTTGAGCATCAAGGGCGAACACTAAATCATGCCGTCAGTGCGAGAGTTGGAATCAAAATTGCTTACAGGCCGGTTATGAGAGTCATTCAGGCCAATTGCCGGGTCCAGTTCACGGCGGCCGACGTGGATTACATCCTGACGGTCCTGGGACGGAACAAGGGCGATGCGGCGTCATTGGTCTCACTTTTGGCGGACCCCGACACGCGCGATTTGATCCTGGACGACGAGGTGCTGTTTCGCGCCTTGCTCGAACAGCGCGGTTGTCTGCGGGTTTCCCCGCACCTTTACTTCTACGTTCTGGTGCGGCACGTTTTGCGGCGGGCGGGCCTGGAGGACCGGCGGGTGGCCGATTACGTGGCGGAATTGCTGACGGAGTATTCGCGTCAGGAGCGCACCCGTTGCGTGCTCCCCGGCCAAACCACGCCGCTGAATTACTTTTTCGAGATGCTCGCCGCGCTGGAAACAGCCGACGATCACACCGCCTTCTGCATCCGGGCGCACATTGGCAATCATTCCCTTTTTGTCTCCGGCGTATTCCCGGAGCGGATCCTCCACCGGGCCGAACGCCATGGGGCGCCTGGGCTGCGATACTTTCAGGATCTGGGACGCGCTAATTACCGCGCAGCCAGTCATCATCGTCTGGCCGCGCGGTATGATTTAGCCACGGTTTTTGACACGCTATCCGAGTGCTTTGAACCCGCCCGGCGGGCGTTGAACGACCTGGCGGAGCGGGTGTTTTCAATCGGCGACCCCGAGGTGCCATTACTGTTGAAAGAGAATGTTTAAAAACGGCCACAGAGTCCGGTTATCGCCAACGGAAGCTCGCCCGGCATCCCGGCGTAGCGCCAAGGTTGTCAATGTACAACCTGAGTTGTCCTCATCAGCACAAGAACGGTGGATTGAAGGAAGTGGTGAGAGGGAGGAGACTGTCAAAAGAATCGGAGTATATTGGATCGGGACGCAGGCGCAGGTGCAAATCGACATCTGCCACGTCTCAAACTGTGGATTGTAGCGGGGCTGGTTCTGCCCTGCATTGTCTTGATTCCAAATACGGGTGCGGCGGAATCAGGGTCCTCTTGGAACTGGTGGGCCACCAAGTCCCTCAACCCCTCGAAGCTCTTGCGCAAATCTGTTGCGCCCGGCGCCAAAACAATCCGGGTGAGCCATCCGGGCAACGTCAGCCAGGGGAGCCGGAAGCTGTGCGCGGGTGATTGCCGGAGGTTTGAGGCCGCGCGGATGGAGTTGGAGCGTTTGAGTCCGGCGGAGGTGGATACGTGATTCCGAGGATCCCTCTGACTCTCCTGACCCTTTCACTTTCATTCCCGAACTGGAATAAAAGCACCCAATATTGTCTTTTAGGGAGTATTTGTTCCCGTTCGGGAATAATTCGCTTGATTCAGGCGATGTTTGGCCTTAATGTTACCGCTCGGTAACATTGAATTTAAGCTATGAAATACAATCCTGAAAAAATTGGTGAATTGGTCAGCAGCACCCGTAAAAGCATGGGTGCGACCCAAAAGAATCTGGCCATGACTTCCGGCACTGGTTTGCGCTTCATCATTGATCTGGAGAAAGGGAAGCCTACTTGCCAGCTTGGCAAAGTGCTTACCGTTCTGCATACGCTGGGCATCAAAATCGAGATGATTCCGCCCGCCGCCAGCGCCAAGAAAGGAACTTAGAATATGTCACGGATCTTAGACGTTTATTTGCGGCGGCACTTGGTGGGCCAGCTCATTCAGGATGAGAATGGTCAGATGGCATATCATTATGCCGAAAGTTGGTTGAACCATGCGGGCGCGATTCCATTGTCTCATTCGTTGCCGCTAAGAAAAGGTCGTTTTAACCGCAACGAGTGCCGGGGATTTTTTGCCGGTGTCCTGCCGGATGAAAGCAAAAGGGAGATTATCGCGAAAAACCTCGGAATCAGTGCCAGAAACGATTTCGCCATGCTGGAACAAATCGGAGGCGAGTGTGCCGGAGCCGTGACATTCATACCGGCGGGGGGAAAACTGCCGGAACGCAATTATAGCTATCGTCCATTGACCGGCGAAAAACTGGCGGCAATTCTCAGGTTGTTGCCGCGCCGTCCGCTGATGGCGGGAGAGGATGGCATTCGGTTTTCGTTGGCTGGCGCGCAGGACAAAATTGCCGTGCATATCGCCGACGATCATATTTCCATTCCGCTTGGCGGAGCACCCAGCACGCATATTCTAAAACCAGCCATTGAGCGTTTTGAAGGTATCGTGTTCAATGAAGCGTTTTGCATGAAATTGGCCCATGCGATTGGTCTGCACACGGCCAAAGCCGAAGTGGGCAAGGTGGAGGACATTGATTATCTCCTCATTCAGCGTTACGACCGGATCGCGTTGCCGGATGCTTCAGACGGTCCCGAATACTTGGAACGGGAACATCAGGAGGATTTTTGCCAGGCCCTTGGCATCAGTCCTGACAATAAATACCAGAACGAAGGCGGGCCTTCGCTCAAACAGTGTTTTACGTTGCTGCGGGAATTGTCCAGTGCCCCGGTGATTGACCTTCAACGATTGCTGGATGCCGTCATTTTCAGTTTTCTGGCCGGAAACCATGATGCTCATGGAAAGAATTTTTCATTGCTTTACGGTCGCGAGACGCGACTCGCGCCGCTTTACGATCTTCTCAGCACTGCCTATTACCCGGAACTTGCCCAAAAAATGGCGATGAAGATCGGCCGTGAATATGCCTCCGACAAGGTGCTGCCAAAGCACTTTGATCAATTGGCCGATGAAGCGGGACTGGCCAAGCCGATGGTGAAACAACGTGTGCGGGAACTGGCGGAAACAGTCCTGTCAAAATCGCCTGACCTGATTACGGAGCATCCCACTACAAAAGCTGTCGCTGCGCTTATTCAATGCCGCTGTGCAAAGGCATTGGAGAAATTCAAATAACGGATTGCTGGGAACTTTTGCCGCTCACACCGTCTCCGCCGCCGACATGTTTTGAAATTCTGTGCCAGTGCCAGGATGCCAGGCCAGGTGTCCTCTCTATTTGCACTTTTTTCATTGACGGCGGCGAGGGGGCTTGGAGGAGCCTTGTCCCACGCGCGTCAAACCGTACTTTTGCCCAATTTCAACCGCCTCCACGTGATCGCGGATTCACCGTTACGTCAGTTCTTGTTTTATCAGCTTGAACACAAGAAGAAGTTTTACCCGACTCGGCGCGATGAAGCAGCAGTCAATCCAGATGGTTCACTACTTCGCTGATCTGTTGCCTAACAACCAGTTCGCTCCCGCAAAAACCGCCGCCACGCTTCTTCGCCCGATGCGGAGCGGCAAATCGGGCCAGGTCTCAATGCTGAGCCAGGTGCAAATTGGTCCCGGCCGGGTCGCCCCTCGCAGGCCTCTGCGTCCGCTTTTGCCGAAGGTTTCGATCAATGGCCATCCTCATCCGCGTCACAGCGCAATCCATACAAATTGCGCGTTTTCGACAAAGTTCTTCCTTCTCTGTTTTCCCAGTTTGCTCCTCTTGAAATTCTCTCCTGACGGCTTACCGCTTTGCGCCCATTCTTTGCGGCCAATTTTACCGCATCCCCCTCCCCATCAACATTTTCCCTGGTCAGATACCCATTTTTGTCGAGGTAGGGACACCGGTTGCCCGGTGCCCTCCTGAAAGACCCCGGCGGGCGGTAGTCCCGCACCGGGCTCTTCCTTTCCATTCTCCACTTTCGTTTCCGAATCCCGGTCGCCTTCTGCCTCCGGTCTTGGGGGACTTTCACCCCCGGATTCGCACAACTTCTCCGAGCGCACCAATTGCCGATTCTCAAAGAGAATTCGGGGATGCGTCCCTGCAGGTCGGCGTGATTTCATAGAGCACAAGGCGGAAATGGACCATGAGCAAACAGGAAAAGAATTGGCTTTCGCCTCCGCCGATGCCAACCTATGAACATGACGCCAAATTCTGAAATTGCTTGCCCGCGTCAATCGCGCCGCGGAGCCAGGGCCGTCCAGACGTGGGTTCTGCTGGTTCTCGGCTGCTGGGCATGGGGCGGCGCGGCACTGGCCCAGCCGGCGTACCCCAAAATCGAAGCCTCATTTACCCTGAGCGGATTGACCGGCAATCCGTTTGATTACACCCAGAATAATGTGCTGGTGAGCATCAGCCAGCCGGATGGATCCGTGGCGACGCTCCCCGCTTTTTTCGACGGCGGCACAACCTGGCGCGTCCGCCACACCCCGGCCATGATGGGCGTGTTCACTATCACCAACATCACCTTGAATGGCCAGACCATTGCGGCCGGGAATTTGCAGCCGTCCTTTTGGCTGGTCGCGGGGCCGCCGATCGGGCCGGGATTTGTGCGCATCGATCCGAACAACCCCCGGCGCTTCGCCACCAGCGATGGCGAACGCTACTTCCCCGTCGGCCATGACGCCGCGTGGGATTACAACAGCCTGACCGGCACGGTGGTCACGATCATGGGCAAAATGGGCGGCACGCGCGAAAACTGGTCCCGCATCTGGATGGATGATTGGGACGGCAAAAACCTGGATTGGCCCGCGCCGGGCGCGCTGGGCTATCTGAACCTGACGGTGGCGCGGAAATGGGACGCCATCGTGGCCGCCGCGGACCAGGCGGGCATCCATTTTCAAATGACGCTCCAGCATCACGGCCAGTATTCGTCCACCGTCGATCCGGAATGGTCCTACAACCCCTACAACAGCGCCTA
>Ga0326727_10017747_pt1 | contig 14678 bp, 13 predicted proteins | sample MB2enrmetagenome_FD_207643 | JGI IMG/M metagenome (GOLD analysis project Ga0326727, IMG submission 207643) | Lab enriched peat soil microbial communities from McLean, Ithaca, NY, United States - MB29MY | ecosystem: Environmental > Terrestrial > Soil > Wetlands > Peat | place: USA: New York... | reverse complement strand
AGGCCATCATCGATGCCGACGCCGCCTTCCTGAAGGCACATCCCTCGATCAGCTTCACCATCGAAGGACACTGCGACGAGCGCGGTTCGACCGAATATAACCTTGCGCTCGGCGATAACCGCGCCAACGCCGCCCGCGAAGCACTGGTTCGCGCCGGCGTCGCCGCCAGCCAGATCAAGGTGATCAGCTACGGCAAGGAAAAACCGTTCTGCACCGAGAGCAACGATAGCTGCTGGCAGCAGAACCGTCGCGATCACTTCGTCTTCGGCAAGTAATCGCGGAGCTGCATTCTATCCATGTGCGGGGCGTCTTCGGGCGCCCCACACGCTTGCCGGAAGTTACCGGCCTGTTGCACACTGTAATCCGGTTGTATGAATCCGATCTCTTCCGGCGAAAATTTCCGGCGCCAAGGCGCACGGGGAATACGATGAAACTCCGAAATGCTACCTCACTCGCGGTCCTGGGAATGATGTTGGCAGCGCCGTTGACTCCGGCGTTTGCAGTCTCCAAGGAAATTGTCCAGCTCCAGACGCAGGTTCAGGACCTGGCCGACCGCATGGACAAGATGCAGCAGTCGTTCGACGAGCGCATGGGCATCATGCGCAACCTTGTCGAACAGAGCACCGACAACGTCAACAAGCTCACCGAATCCGTGCAGACAATGCAGAAGACCCTGCAGCAGCAGAACGCCGATTCGCAGACGAAGATCGATCAGGTCTCGGGACAGATCCAGGCGCTGAACGACTCGATCGACGAGCTGAAGGCGCGGCTGGCACGGGCCAGCAAACAGCTCGAAGATATGCAGAACCAGCAGCAGAACCTGCAGCCCGGTGGAGCGACCGGTGCGCCGGCCGGCAGCGCCAATCCCGGCGCCGCATCGCAGGCTCCTCCCGCCGACGTCCTCTACAACAACGCCCTGCGCGACTACAACTCGGCGCGATACGATCTTGCCATGGGTCAGTTCCAGGATTACATCAAGTATTATTCTTCCACCGATCTTGCCGGCAACGCGCAGTATTACATCGCCGATATCGAGTATCACGCCGGAGACTTCCAGGCCGCCGTCGCCGACTATGACAAGGTGCTGGAGCGCTTTCCCGGCGGAAACAAGGCCGCCGCGGCCCAACTCAAAAAGGGCTACTCGCTGCTGGAACTCGGCAAGAAAGATGCAGGCATTCGTGAGCTGAACGCCCTCATCCAGCGCTATCCCAAGTCGATTGAAGCTACCCAGGCGCGTGAACGTCTGCACAAGCTGGGCGCGTCAACCCCGCGCTCAGCTTCATCCAACAAGACGCACTAAGTCCCGCCCCTCGGCTCGCTGCTTGCAATCACGAAAAACGGCAGCAGACCCCAGCCTGCGAGGCTCCAGCTCTACTCCAGAATCTGGATGATCTTCGGCTTCAGTTCGCCGGAGTCGATCTCGATCCTTCCCACCGTGACCGGAAGCGTGAAGCGCCGGGCTCCGGCGCTGCCGGGATTGAAGAAGAGCACGCCATCCTGCCACTCAATCGCCGGCCGATGCGAGTGTCCGTAGATGACGGCGGCAAAGCCGGCGGCCTGCGGCTTCAGGTCGAGATCGGCGATGCGATGCATCAGGTAGAAGCTGTGCCCGCCGAACTCGGCAACCTCACGCAGCGGCAACATGCGCGCCCACTCCGCGGTATCGACGTTGCCGCGCACGGCCACCACGGGAGCAATGGCACGCAGATCGCGCAGAATCTCCCACGAGCCCACGTCTCCAGCGTGCAGAATAAGATCACTGCCGCGCAGCGCCTTCAACGCCTCTGGACGCACCAGGCCGTGAGTGTCACTGATGACGCCGATGCGGGATTTCGTGCTCCTAACGTTCAAGGGAGAATCGGATCAGAGGAGATGGAGCGGGAGACCGGGATCGAACCGGCGACATTCAGCTTGGGAAGCTGACGTTCTGCCACTGAACTACTCCCGCTCACAGATATACAACTTACTCGCGAAACGCGCGTCATGCAAGTCCGGCAGGGAGCAGGGGCGCCCGCCATCTGTCCAACTTTTGGCAGATGCGGGCGGGTGACCACAATCAGCACCGTCAGAAATCGTTGAAACCGCGCATTTATGCTGTAGAATCCATCCTGACCTGCAAGCAGGCACGGAGGCATCATGTTCCCGCTCACCGGAATTGTCGTTGTGATCATCGCCTTCTACATCTTCAGCTCCATCAAGATTCTCAGCGAGTATGAGCGCGGCGTCATCTTCCGCCTGGGCCGCCTGCTGGACAATCCCAAGGGGCCCGGCATCATCCTGGTCTTCGCTCCGCTGGACCGCATGGTGCGCGTCGATCTGCGGCAGGTCGCCTTCGACGTTCCGCCGCAGGATGTCATCACTCGCGACAACGTAACCCTGAAGGTGAACGCCGTGGTTTTTCTCCGCGTCATCGAACCACGCCGCGCCGTAGTGGAGGTTACGAATTACCAGTACCAGACGCAGCAATTTGCCCTGACCACGCTGCGCAGCGTCCTCGGCGAGGTCGAGCTCGACGAACTGCTCGCTCACCGAGACAAGATCAATCTGCGGCTGCAGTCGATTCTCGACCAGCACACCGCGCCCTGGGGCGTAAAGGTGGTGAATGTCGAGGTGAAGCAGGTGGACCTGGACCCGAGCATGATGCGCGCCATGGCCAAGCAGGCCGAGGCCGAGCGCGAAAAGCGCTCGAAGATCATCCACGCCGAAGGCGAGTACTCCGCCGCGCAGCGCCTGGTCGATGCCGCTCACCTCATGCAGTCCGAGCCGGTTTCGATCCAGCTCCGCTACCTGCAGACGCTGACCGAGATCGGCGTCGAAAAGAACACAACCATCCTCTTCCCGGTTCCCATCGATCTCCTCTCCGGATTGCAAAAGATGGTATTGGGACCAAAGTCGGCACCCCCGGAGGGCGACGCAGCCAAGGGATAATGTCCTTGAGGGTCCGTTGGAGCAGTCGATGATATTTCAAGAGGAAGAGAGACAGGACATCGAGGTCACGGTGAGCACCCCGAAGCTATTGGGGATCTTCCTGGCCGTGGTGCTTCTGTGTGGCCTCTCGCTTGGCGTGGGATACACGCTGGGACGCAATTCGGCGAAGCCGGCGGCGACTGCTACGGCTTCTCCGGCGGCTCCGGCTCCGAATCCAGCCAATAAGCCCGGAGCGGGCACAACCGCTCCGGCAGCGGCTCCGGCAACGGCTCCTGCACCAACCGCGGCAACGCCCGCTGCGCCAGCGCCGTCTTCGGCCACGGCCACTCCGGCAGATGCGTCCGGCTCTTCCTCCGCGAATGGACTCACCTTCTACCAGGCGGTGCAGCAGAAGGGCACGCACGCGCAGCTCGCGCTACCGCAGGCAGCTCCCGCGAAGCCCGCGGCCGAGCCGCAAAAGACGCTCGGAGCGGGCTACACCGTGCAGATCGCCGCTGTGAGCAACCAGGAGGAAGCGCGCCGCCTGCGAGAGCGGCTGATGGCCGAGCAGTATCCGGTCGTCGTCACCCAGCCCGGAGACAAGCTCTTCCACGTGCTCGTCGGTCCCTACCCGGAGATTCACGAGGCCGAGCTGATCCGCGCGCGGCTGGTCAGCGCCGGATGGGACAAGGCGTTCCTCAAGCGTTAAATCGACATGTATCAATGATTCAGAGTGCCCCACATCTGCCATCTTCCGGCAGATGTGGGATCGGACTACGACGATAAATCGACACATATCTATCTAATTACGCCGCTTGGAACGTGGCTTTCACAGCCTCATTCCGCGCTTGCCATCCAGAGTAGATGCTTTATGATGGTTCAACCGCCATGCTAGCCGCCACCGATAAGCTGAGCCTTGCGCTGCGCGCCGTCGCAGATCCGACGCGGCGGAAGATCCTGCGCCTGCTGCATCCCGCCACGCCGCGCAAAACCGCTCCCATCGAGGGCTGGACGGCCTCCGATATCGAACTGCGCATCAAGCTGGCGCAGCCGACCATCTCGCATCACATGAAGATTCTGCGCAACGCCGGACTGGTGGAGGCACAGAAGCAGGGCACCTGGGTGCGCTATCACCGCGTTGAGGCAGCGATTCGCGCCCTGCGCAAGGGACTGATGGACGAGCTGTAAAAAGCGGCCCACGCGGGGCCGCTTCCAACCTGTGAAACTTTGCCTTTAGTGTGACACCGCCTGGAAGAGGTCGCTCTTCAGCAATGCCTGGAACTTGCTGTCGTCGGCGCGGAACTTCACCACCAGTTTGCCGGCGTCGGAGTTGACCTCCATGTTCTCCATCGCGCTCTTCTCGGCCGCGCTGCCGGAGGCCTTCTTGTACATGATTCCGGCCTTCATCAGCGCCGAAAGCGTTCCGGCCGTGAAGGAATCCGAGGTCTGCACGTTGAGGCCGAAGTCGATACCGTGCTGCAGGTCGAGGGTGTAGAGCGAGCCGAGCAGCCGCTTCTTCACCGTGTCATAGTCGGCCAGCGCCGCGGCCTCTCCCAGCGCCGAACGCAGCATGTTCTGCGTTCCCTGCTGATCCAGCACGCTCCAGACCGGGCCAGCCTCCGCCTCGCTGATCAACTGCATCATCTCGGAAGAGGAGGCGGCGCTCTCGGCCTGTCCGTCACGGACGTCGAGGCCGTCCTTCACCGGGGCGGGCTCGCCGAAGAGCATGGTGCTGTCATCGAGGAAAGTCATCAGGAAGCCGCTGCTCGCCGGCCACAGATCGCTGTCACGGTACTTCTCCGGCTTCTGCTTCTTTGCCTTGAAGCGCGCCAGTATCTTCTTGGTCTCGAACTCCCCGGTGGCGATGCCGAAGCTGCGCACCGCTCCCTTCGAGCTGCGATAGCTGACGAAGGTGAGCTGCTCGATGTCGGCGTCCGGGTTGATGCCGAGTCCCTTCAGCGAGGCCTCGAAGGACTTCAGGTTCTCCGGAAGCACGCGGTTCTTCAGGGCAATGCCGCTGGGGGAGTTGCGCAGCATCCGGTAGTCTACCGAAATCACCTGCTGAATCTGCGAGGGAAGCACGGTGCGCGCGCTGGTTCCCAGCGGCGCAGCAGACATACTGGAGCCAAGCGCAAAGAGCGCAAGCACTGCAATCAGAATCTTCTTCATACCTTCCATTCTAACCCGGTTGGAGGGAAGCCGGACTTAGTAAAAAGTCGCAGATTCCCCCTCGGGTGCTTACACTCCGGATTCCCTAAGCTGGGCTACGCGAGCGCGGGCACTGGCGACGAACTCTGACTCGGCGCCGGCCTCGAAGGACTCCAGGTTGATCTCCACGTTGGCCAGTGCCCCCTGCAGTGCCGCCCGCGCCAGAGCGATGGAGACGCTCAGGTCGCTGGCCATCTTCGGGTTGGTCATTGTGCGCAGGCGTCCGGCCAACTCGGCGACTCCGGCGGCGCACTCGGCCACCCGCAGCGGAACCTCGGCGGCGCCGCGCAGCGCCGTCGCAACCGCCTGCGCTCCCTGCTCAGCGGTCGCGCTCTTCTGCGCCTTGTAGGCCGTCACCACCGCCTGGTAGGATGCGGCATCCTCGTCGATTGCCTCCGCCAGTTGCTCGCGTATCGCCGTCAGCCGCGCCATCGCCTCGGAGAGCTCCGCGTCGAACTGCGCATAAGCCTTCTTGCCGCGCGACATTCCGGCCACCATCGACGCCAGTCCGGCGGCCATCGCTCCGGCCGCCGCCGAGGCGCTGCCTCCGCCCGGCACCGCTGTGGGTGCGGCTAACTGCTCGAGGAAGGGCTCGATGCCGGCGCGCAGTCCGCCTACCGCCGTCTTGCCTCCGGTCACCGCCGCAAGCCGGTTCTCCAGAATCATCGAGGAATTGAAGTTTTCCACCCGCAGGAACCACTCGGCGGCATCTTCCAGCGCGCGCTTCGGAATCAGGCCGACGATCTCGCTTGATTGCACCTGCACGCCGTAGCGCTCGGCCTCGCGCTTGACGAACTCAAAGACGCGGGCGATCGGAGTCAAATCCGTGTCGGTCAGGTTCATGGAAACCTGCGCCTGTCCGCGCACCTCCACGCCCATTCCCTTCACTGCGCGCAGGCCGCCGCTGGAGAAGCGCACCGCCTTGGCGATCTTCTTGGCGATATCGACATCCTTGGACTGCAGATAGACGTTGTAGGCGACCAGGAACTTGCGCGCGCCGATCACCACCGCGCCCGCCGTCGGATGGACTCGCGGCTCGCCGACATCGGGACGGCGCGACTCCACCTTGCCGATCTCCTCGCGAATGGCCTCGAACTGCCCGCGGCGGATGTTCTCAAGATTCGTGCGCTCGGGCCGCGCCGCCGCCGCCTCGTAGAAGTACACCGGAATCTTGTGCTGCTCCCAGACCTTCTGACCGAGCTCGCGCGCCATTTGCACGCAGTCTTCCAGGGTCGCGCCCTCGATGGGAATGAAGGGCACCACGTCGGTCGCGCCCAAACGCGGATGCGCTCCCTGATGCCGGTTGAGATCGATCAGCTCGGTTGCCTTGCTGATGCCGGCCAGCACCGCCGCCATCAGCGGCTCACGCTCGCCAACCAGGGTAATGACGGAGCGATTATGGTCGGCATCCATCTCGCAGTCGAGCAGTTGAACCCCCTCGCGCTTCATCGCCGCCACGATCGCGTCCACACGGGATCGCTCGCGCCCCTCGGAAAAATTCGGTACGCATTCAATCAATGCCATCTGACTTCTTCTCCGTTCAGTGCTTCCACCAGTTGTAGCCAATTGAGATTTGCAGGCTCGCATTCACGCCCGGATTGTGATCTCCCAGCGAGGCATTGGAAAAATGCGTCGCGCGGAAATCAAAGTTCACCGATCGGTAGGGCTTCACAAAGTAGTTGAAGCCCACACCGGGACCCGAGGTGAAGTTGAAATGCGAAGTATCACCGGGAGGAACGTTGTGGGCGCTCCAGGTGCATCCGCCTTGTGCCAGAAAGTATGGAATCAGCTTCTTGCCGCGGGTGAAGTTCCATTTCATCACCAGCGGGTTCACGCTGACCGAATAAACGTTCTTGTAGTCGCCCCAGTGAATGACTTCGACCGGAATGATCTCGGAGTCAAGCTCGAAGGTGCCGCGGAAGACGCCGGAGCCCAGCTCGCCGGTCATCACCCGGCCCACGCGCACACCGGCGCGGCTGAACTGCACGTCATCGCGATCAAAGAGGCCGCTGCCTCCGCTGGCGAGCACGCCAAAGTTCCAATGCTCACGCCGGATGGCGGCGGCATCGTCCTGCGCTGCGGCGGCTGCTGCGGAGAAAATAAGGGAGAGGAAGAAAATACGCCCAAGAACCGTGTTCATCTGATGAGATACCTAGTACCACGGTATCAGGAGCAAACCCTCGCCTCCAAGTGCAAAGACCGGCACAAAAGAAAGGAGCCGCCCACCTGGGACGGCTCGCTTGATTCGATCTCATTCCTGCCGAAGAAAGCTCAGCCGGCGACCTCCTCCAGATCTTTCTGGTCGATATCGGCGTTGGAGTAGACGTTCTGAACATCGTCGTGCTCTTCCATCGCCTCCATCAGCCTGTACATGGTGCGCGCGGCCTGGCCCTCCAGCTTCACGTACGTAGCCGGAATCATCGCCACCTCGGCGCTCTCCGGAGTGATGCCGGCGGCCTTTACGGCCTCATGCACAGCCTCGAAGGCGCTGGGCTCGCAGACAATCTCCCAGTAGTCGCCGCTATCCTGCAGATCATCGCCGCCGTTCTCCAGCACGATGTTCATCAGGTCATCTTCCTTGGCGGCCGACTTCGGAACCACGATGTCGCCCTTCTTGCTGAACAGGTGCGCCACCGAGCCCGCCGAGCCCATGTTGCCGCCATTTTTGCTGAACAGATGCCGGATATCGCTGACCGTGCGATTGCGATTGTCGGTGGAAACCTCGACCAAAATCGCCGCTCCGCCCGGCCCGTAGCCTTCGAAGGTGATCTCTTCGTAGGTGACGCCCGGCAATTCGCCGGTGCCGCGCTGGATGGCGCGCTTGATGTTATCGGCCGGCATATTCTCGGCCTTGGCCGCCGCCACGGCGGTGCGCAATCGAGGATTCTTTTCCGGATCGCCGCCGCCCTTGGCAGCCATCGTGATTTCCTTGATCAGGCGAGTGAAAATCTTGCCGCGCTTCGCGTCCAGCGCGCCCTTTTTGTGCTTAATTGTGGCCCATTTTGAGTGGCCAGACATGCCAACCTCGTAAGTACGTGGATTCTTAATTGCTTTCCGGGGGTATCGCAGCCGCCGGGCTAACCGCAGAGCTCCCCTCGCCCGGAAACACCTGAGTATAACACGGCGGAGAGGAGCTTTCTGCCCTTACGCTTACGGCCGCTCGGAGGCACCGGATTTTCAGCCCCAAAACCACCAAACCTCGTACTCACACCGAGGACAGCATGTGCTCCGTGGGTGCCTCGCGCAGCCGCGCCGCGGCCTCCTCGGGCGTCACCTGCGAGCGGTACACCTCTTTGAACGAGTAAGACTTCTGGCGCTCCTGCAGGATCGGCAGAATCTCGATGTGCCAGTGATAGTCGTCGTCGATGGTGCGCCAGTAGTTCAGCACCTTGGACTGGTGCTGCGTATTCGGCGCCGTGTGCACCACCAGGTGGAAGCTGTCGGTGATCGAGCGAATCCGATTCAGCACGCGCCGCAGCAGCGAGGCGCACTCGCGCAGCGCTCCCGGATGCGATGAGGCTGTGCGCTCGAAGTGCGCCGAGTGCGTCACCGGTATAATCCAGCTCTCAAACGGAGCCCGCGAGGCATAGGGGCAGCAGGCGACATAGTCGCCGCGAATCTCGATGATGCGGTCGCGCTGGTGCATCTCCTGTGTCAGGATGTCGCAGAAGACGCAGCGCTCCTTCTGCGCGTAGTGCTCGCGCGCGGCCCGCAGTTCGTAGAGCACGCGGCGCGGCACAAAGGTCGTGGCGACGATCTCCGTGGTGGGATGATCGAACTCCTGCCCGCTGAGCGAGCCGAAATCCTTGAAGACGCTGACATACTTGAAGCGGTGATCGTGCTTCAGGTCCTCGACCCGCTGGGCGCAGAGCAGCAGGAACTGCTCGATCTCATTCTCCGAGGCGCTCCACAGATGGCGGTCGTGGCGTGGGTTTTCCACGATGACCTCGTGTGCGCCCACCGAGCGCATCACATCGTACAGACCGTTGCCGCGGCGTCCCGGATCTCCCTCCACGTGATACAGCGGCTGGGGATGCACCACCGCCCGCGCCGACCACGGACCGTAATTCACCGTCGCCATCGAGGAGATGACCTGCGGCTGCTGCGACGACTCCGGACAGAAGAGACAAACCTGCTGCATCCGGGGCTGCGCGGCCTGTTCACCGATGACCACCCAGGAACGCGTAATGGGATCCTTGCGAAGTTCCATTGCGATAGCAAACCACTCCCGCGCCGAGGAGTCAAATGCAAGCGCCGGCTCCCGGCCGTCGCCCTGACCGAATCCGGACGCAGGCCCCCAACCGACACTCCTCCCGCTCTGCTATACTCGCCCTTTTGAGAGCCCCGCCAAGCTGATGACCGAAACCTCCACACCACTCATGCGGCAGCACGCCGCCATCAAAAAAGAGCATCCCAACGCCCTGCTCTTCTTCCGCGTTGGAGACTTCTACGAGCTCTTTCTCGACGACGCCGTCGTCGCCTCGCGCGAGCTCCAGATCACTCTGACCTCGCGCCAGAAGGTCGATGGCATCGCCATCCCGATGTGCGGCGTTCCCTACCACTCGGCCGAAGGCTATATCGCTCGGCTGATTCGCAAGGGCTACAAGGTCGCCATCTGCGATCAGGTGGAAGACCCGAAGCTGACGAAGAAGCTGGTGCGCCGCGAGGTGACCCGCGTCGTCACTCCGGGCACGGCCGCCGATTCGCAGCTTGGTTCGGAGGAGAACAACTTTCTCTGCGCCGTCGCGCAGCACGGCAACACGCTGGGATTCGCAGCCCTGGATCTTTCCACCGGCGACTTCCGCGCCACCGAGTTCGCCGGCTCCGGGGCCGGCCGCCGGCTGGCCGATGAGTTGCAAACCGTGCGTCCGCGCGAGCTGCTCTACGCCGCCTCGCTGCCGCTGTTCGCCGCAGGTGCTGGTGCCCCATATCTGCCCGTCGTTGGCAGATGTGGGAACGAACCGGGCTCCAACCCCGCAGATGCTGGATCGCGGGCGCTGCCGCTCGATCAAGCCTCCGTGCGCTGGAGCGAGACTCCGCTCGACGACTGGATCTTTGCCTCCGACTACGCCCTGCCGCAGTTGGAGGCTCATTTCAAGGTGCTCTCGCTGGAGGGCTTCGGGCTCGCCGGCCACAGCGCCGCAGCCTGTGCCGCCGGAGCTATCCTGCACTACGCCCGGCAGACGCAGCGCGGCTCGCTTGATCACCTGGACCGCATCAGCTACTACGAGCGCCAGAACTGCCTCGTCCTCGACGCCGTCACCGTTCGCAATCTCGAACTGATCGAGCCGCTCTTTGCCGGCTCGGCCGATGCCGTCACCCTCTTTCGCGCCCTCGACTGCACGCTGACGCCGATGGGCAAGCGCCTGCTGCGCGCCTGGATGCTGCGTCCCTCGATCGATCTCGCCGAGATCAACCAGCGCCTCGACGCCGTCGCCGCCGCTCGCTCGGCGCTGATTCATCGCGAGGAGCTGCGGCGCTCGCTTGACGGCATCCTCGACATCGAGCGCCTGCTCAGCCGCATCACGCTGGAGACGGCTAACCCGCGAGACATGCTGGCGCTGGCCGCGTCGCTGGCAAAGCTTCCGTTGGTTCACGCCTCGCTCGCCAGCTTCCCTGCTGCGCGCTTCGCCGCCCTCCGCGAGCTGCTCGACCAGCTCAGCGACGTGCGCGAGCGCATCGGGCGCAGCATCGTCCCCGAGCCCCCCATCACCCTCAACGACGGCGGAGTGATCCAGAGCGGCATCGACGCTGAGCTCGACGAGCTGCGCGACATCAGCCAGAACAGCAAGCGCTACATCGCGCAGATCGAGCAGCGCGAGCGCGAGCGCACCGGCATCAGCTCGCTGAAGGTGAAGTTCAACAACGTCTTCGGCTTCTACATCGAGATCAGCAAGGCCAACCTGCACCTTGCGCCCACCGATTACGAGCGCAAGCAGACGCTGGTGGGAGCCGAGCGCTTCACCACTCCCGAGCTGAAGGAGTACGAGTCGAAGGTGCTCGCGGCCGAGGAGAAGATCGTCGCCATCGAGCGCCGCCTCTTTGCCGAGCTGCGGCAGGCCATCGCCGCCGAGTCGCGGCGCATCCGGCAGAGCGCGCTGGCGCTGGCCGAGATCGACGTGCTGCTCTCGTTCGCCCATCTGGCGGCGCTGCGCAACTACTGCCGTCCTGAGTTCGACGAGCGAGCGCAGACGCTGGAGATCCTCGAAGGCCGCCATCCCGTCATCGAGCAACCCGAGCTCACCGGCTCCAACGACCGCTTCGTCCCCAACGATCTTTACCTCGACGGAGCGCGGCAGTCGATCCTGCTCATCACCGGCCCGAACATGGGCGGTAAATCGACCTACCTTCGGCAGACGGCGCTGATCGTGCTGATGGCGCAGATGGGCTCGTTCGTCCCTGCGACGCGCGCGCGGCTCAGCACGGTCGATCGCATCTTCACCCGCATTGGAGCCTCGGACAACCTCGCCCGCGGCCGCTCGACCTTCATGGTGGAGATGACCGAGACGGCGGCGATCCTGAACACTGCCACCTCGCGCTCGCTGATTCTGCTCGACGAGATCGGCCGCGGCACGGCGACCTACGACGGGCTGGCCATCGCCTGGGCTGTTGTCGAGTTCATCCACCGGCACTCAAGGGCTAAAACGCTCTTCGCCACGCACTACCACGAGCTCACCGACCTGGAAGAGCTGCTCGATTCGGTAAAGAACTACCACGTCAGCGTGAAGGAGACGGGCGGAAGCATCGTCTTTCTGCGCAAGGTCTCACCCGGAGCGGCCGACAAGAGCTACGGCATCGAGGTTGCCAAGCTCGCGGGATTGCCCACAGAGGTGATCGCACGCGCCCGAGAGGTTCTGCACGAGCACGAGAGCGCCGAGCACACGGCCACCACGCATCTCTCCAAGCCGGAAAAAGAGAGCCCGGTGCAGTTAACGATCTTCACCCCGGTCTCGAACGCCGTCCTCGACCGCCTGCGCGAGGCCGACCTCGACTCGCTCTCTCCGCGCGAGGCGCTGAATCTGCTGTATGAACTGAAGAAGCAGGTGGAGTGAGAGAAGGTTTCAAGGTTCAAGGTTTCACAAGTTGCGTGATTTCCAGCAGCGGCAGCAGCGCATCCACGCATGATGTGTCGTGCTGCGCGCAGCGAAGCATCCCCTTACAGCGCGAAGCATCTCTGCCGCGCCAGACCATCTCCCCGGCCCAGCTCACCTTTCACTCTCGCTTGGTCTGCGACTGGTAGTTTTGCCAGTTCCAAGTCCTGGGTACGAATCATAGGGTCAGGTTGATCCACGCCTCGCATGCTGCAAGGGCCAGGGTCTTGACGAGCTCAGGTACCCGCAAGGTGCCTGCGAGAAACCACCACAACCAGCAGAAACTCAAAGGAGGACCACCAATGCCAACCAAGAATCCCAAGGAACTATTCGTGCTTATGCTGAGCCATGCCCGGCAGGGCACGGAGCGGACGTCCAAGATCCTTCAGGAAATCAGCCAGGCAGCCCAGCGTCCCGAGATAAAGGAGGCCCTGGAAGCGCGAGCCTTCGTCTCAGAACAGATCCTCACCAAGCTGGATGAATGCTTCCGGCTCATCGGCGAAAAGCCGATTCAGCTCACCGGACGTCTGGAAGATGTTTTTGTTGAGGACTTTCGCCGGGAGCTCAGCGAGATTCAGTCTCCCGTGGCGAGGCACCTTTTTATCCTGTCCAAGGCCATTCGTCTGGTTCACCTTCGGATCGGCGAGTTTGTGGCCTTGACCGCCGCCGCCGATATGACGGGCCACTATGCCGTCGGTGTGCTGCTTGAAACTTGCCTTGCTGACTATCTCGCCTTTACTGAACGGAATCGGCGCTTCATCAGAAACATCGTCGAGACGGAGGTCGGCAAAGAGAAGCTAGCCGCGTAACCGCCGTTCGCAGCCACGGCAGAACAAAGTCAAAATGTAATGTATAAATTGCCAGGATTGCCTCTGGTTCCCCACGTTCGGCCTCTATGGCGGACGTGGGGTGCTTTGCTTCGGCGAAGAGTTCGACGAATCTTCCTCAGTTCTTCACCAGCCTCATATACTCGCTGACGGTCACAAAGCGGTATCCCTTCGCCTTCAGCGCTGCGATCAGCTCGGGCAACTGTGTTGTCGTGGTCGTCAGCTCGTGGAAGGCGAGGACGTGCGTGGTGACTCCGTGTTTCTCGCGCTGCTCTATGGCCTTCAGCACGCTCTGCGCCAGCGACGGCTTCGGACACTGCGTCGCCTTGCCCGCGCAGAGGTAGTCGAGCGAGTTGATATCGCGCAGCGCGATGGGATTTTCCGCGGAGATGGTCAGGATGCGGAAGCCGCGCTTTTCCAGATCGCGCCGCGCATCGTCGGGAAGGTCCCAATCCGGCGGACGCAGCCATACCGGCTTCGTTCCCGTAACACTCTTGATCGCCTCGGCACCACGCTCCACATCACCGATCACCCATGCCTCGCCCTTCTTGCGCTCGGCGATGCGCAGATCGGCGTGGCTGTAGGTGTGGTTCTCGATCTCATGTCCGCGCCGCAGCACGTCGTGAGCGGCGTCCAGGCAGGTGATACCGATGTTGGTCTCATGCGGTGTCTCGCCCCAGGTCTTCGGCGTCAGCCGCCAGCCCATGTAAAAGAACGTCGCCTTCACGCCGTTGCGATCGAGCACGTCGAGCATTCCCGGAGCCGCGCCGGGCTGTTTCGTCCCATAGAGAACGTAAGGGCGCGGCCCGTCGTCAAAGGTCAGCGCAATCAGCTTCTCCGCCGCATATCCCGGCGCAGCGAGCGCCGCCAGCAGCAACAGCATGGCGATTCGATTCAGCTTGAGCATCTTCAGCTTGAGCATTGTGTCTCCATCATAGGACGCTTCGCTCGCGCGCGGACTAAGCAATTCGCATCAACTTTCCGTTACACTCGCGCTATGCCGACTCTCGAAGCGGAATCCGCTCCAGCCTCGGTGCCGCAACGGCACTGCTTCCCGCTCTGGAGAGCCTGCGGGTTACGATTGTTGACCACCTGATTCGCCTAAGCTGGTAGATTGATCGCAGCGGCGATCGGGCGAAGCTTCCGTCTACTTACCAAGAATTGACACGGAAGCGGTGCAACAGGCACACTTACGCAATCTCGGACAAGGCCGCCTATAAGCTCGGCCCAACACGATGGATAGATATCACGCGATGAACGCAACCAGGGTCTCTTACACGCTTGAGTCATCTCTGGCCAGTGTAAATAAAGCCGAACAGACCGCCGGCGAGGTCGCAGCCCGGTCCGGCTTCGAGGAAGAAGATTGTGGACGCATCGCCATGGCCGTGCGCGAGGCCGCGGTCAACGCCGTACTCCACGGCAATCGCTACGATCCCGCCAAGCGCTTGACGATCAGCTTCGAGACAACTCCCGACGCCCTGACGGTCGCCGTGCGCGACGAAGGCGCCGGACTCGACCCAGCGATCATTCCCGATCCGCTTGCCCCGGAAAATCTGTTGAAGCAGTCAGGACGCGGAATCTTTCTCATCCGGGCGTTCATGGATGAAGTTCGTTTTCGCGACCTGACCCCCGGAACCGAAATCAC
>Ga0326727_10017745_pt1 | contig 14679 bp, 10 predicted proteins | sample MB2enrmetagenome_FD_207643 | JGI IMG/M metagenome (GOLD analysis project Ga0326727, IMG submission 207643) | Lab enriched peat soil microbial communities from McLean, Ithaca, NY, United States - MB29MY | ecosystem: Environmental > Terrestrial > Soil > Wetlands > Peat | place: USA: New York... | reverse complement strand
GGCGCCGGGGGCCATCTTTCAGACCAGTCTGTGCGACTTCGGGGAGCAGCACTTCTGGATTGCCGGCGGCCAGCGCGGCAATACGCAGAGCTACCAGGAGCTCTTTGACGCGTCGGCGAAGTTCATTTCCGAATACGGCGCTGTTTCGATGTCCTCTTACGAGAACCTTGGCAAATACCTTTCGCCCGCGCAGCAGTGGGACCCGCACATGCAAGATACGGCGCTTCGCTGGTTCGGGTTGCCGATCGATGCACCGGCTTATAGTTACTGGACCAGTTTCATGGACGACGGCTTCTTTGGGATGCTGTATCGCGCCGTGCACTCTGTGGACCGCACGCCGCGTTCCGCGCGCGAGTTGGTGACGGATACGCAGGTCTATCAGGCATTCCTGCTGAAGTATGCCACTCAGGCATTCCGGCGCAAAAAGTACGCTCCCGTGCAAGGTATTCGTTCCTGGGATTTCGTCGAACTTGCTCCCGGCTTCCGCTTCGGAATTGTCGATTATGATCGCGTTCCGAAGACGGCGTACTACTACATGAAGCAGGCTCTCGCGCCGGTGGCGGTCAGCTTCGCTTACAAAGGGGCACTTGAGTCGCAGTTGGCTGGCCGAGCCTGGTCGGCGCCTGTGTGGGTGGTCAATGATGGCAACAGCGAGATCGACGGCGTAGTACGTGCCGAGCTGCTTACCGTTCAAGGCAACACACTGGCAAGCGTGGACCTTCCGGTACACGTTGCCGCCGATGGAAAAGCCGAAGCGGGCAGCTTTGCGTTCACACTGCCGGCGGAGGCCGGTGTGTACGTTTTGCGAGCGCAGATCACGGCGCGCCAGCTCGACCATCCGGTGACAGAGACGTCCTACATCAAGGTGATCGAACCGGCGTTTGCGCAACGGCCGCGAGTGTTGCTGGTTGGGCAACGGAGGTATGCACAGCCGATTTCCGAGATGCTGGCCGCGCTCGGTGCGCAGGTGGACGTCTACGATGAACATCGGCTGGACGCGATTGGCGCCGATCTGAGCGACGGAGTGGCCCTGCACGCCAGGTACGATGCCATCTGGCTGGCGTCTTTTGAGGCTCTTGCCAAGGTCCTGCCGGAGCACTCGGCCCACGCACTGGCGGAGGCGGTGCAACTGGGCACGGGCTTCGTTCACACAGGAGGAGACGGCAGCTTTCATGGAGGACACGGGCAAGCGGCCATTGTGGAGGCGACAGCTTTGAACGAGCTGCTGCCCGTCTCGTCGATTGGCAGCAACGATGTGGTATGGGGTCCTTACACCCTGAACGATACGCAGCAGGACCAACACGCGATCCACGAGGTCACCGCCCTCCAGCCGGTCTCTCCGGAATCGGCCGAGCTGCAAAGAGCATTGGCGCGGCAAGGTGTGACCGCCTTCAATCAGGTGGAGCCGCGTCCCGCCAGCCGTGTCCTGCTTTCCATCGCCGGCCGGCCGCTGCTGGTGAAGGGAGGGTTCGGGAAAGGCCACGTGATCGCATACACCGGCTTCACTCCGCCGGCTGATGAGTTCTCCGGCACCACTATGGACAACCAGTTGCTGTATCGGCCTTCAACAGGTACGCATTTGCGTACTTTCGCCGAGTTGCTGGCGCTGGCCCTGCCCGGCCAGCCATCGTGGAAACGTGAATCCCTTTCCCAGCGTGAGACTCCGCTCTTCGAAACACTGAAGAACCTGCCCGCTACACAGCTCAACTCCGGGATGAGTGGGTGCGAGAAGACGGAGCACGGAGGCCGCTGCCGGTTGCGGATCGTCAATGGGCAGGGCTACGCGCACCTGGTTCATGTCCGGGTGGAGTGGAATTCCGGGGCACCTTACTTTGCGGAGTTGAGCGACGACGATTTCGAGCTTCTACCGCACGAGACGCGCGAGATCGAATTGCAGTGGCACGGCCGCGAGCAGCGGGGCGAGACGCATGGCTCGTGCTTTATAGACGCGGCAAATGCGCCTGAAGTGCGGCTCACGTTCTAGCAAACGCCTGTTGGCGACTTGCCGATATCGGGAAGACGGACGTACAGGATAGAGTTCATGGAATACTTCCCTGGTGTTCGGGTTGCAGTCTTCGTGCAGGGATTGTAGCGCGAACCGCGACAGGCAAATAAGGACCGTAACCAGATCGTCCCGGCCCACCCCGTGCGGACATGCCTCGTCCTCAGTGGTCGCCGTACTTCATTTCGCCGGCTTCGATAGCCACCGTTAGCCGGTTCTGCGGCGGAGGAAGCGGGCAGGTCGCATACGGCGTGAAGGCGCAGGGCGGATTGTAGGCTTGATTGAAGTCCAGGACCACGGCGCCATCCTTCGGCATTGCCGTATTCAGAAAACGGCCCGCGCCGTAGGTGGTCTTGCCAGCCGTCTTATCACGGAAGATAAGGAACAGAGTGTCGCCCTCGGGAACCGAGTCGAGCCGCGCCGGAACGCCATTCAATGTGAACTCCAGATATCCGGCCGACGGCGTCTGTTCGGTCTGGCCGAGAATGTTCTCGATTGGAATCGTCTTCGGCTCGGGATACGCCACGAACTTCGCCGTCACGCGATATTCCGGCCGCACCGGATACCAGTGCAGCCCGGTGAAGTTGCGCCGGTATTCGCTGTTACGATCCTTCATGCGAATGCCGTATTTGTCGCCGCGTTTGATCACGAACATGCTCAGCGCATTGATGGTCACCACATCGGGACCGTCTTTGTCGGCGTCGGACTTCAGTTCCGCTGTCTGTGCAGGCCTCCCGTTCACCGCGACCGCTGCTCCGGCGGTTGCCTCAAAGTTCGCCTTTCCATCGTTAAAACGGAAAACTCCCAAGTGCTCCGGGGCCGATCCCGCCGGAAGCCGGATATCGCTCCCCGCCGCTGTGCCCACCGTGTTGTCGCCGTCGTTCAGCCAGAATAACCCGGCCACCGTGAGCCATCCGTCGTCGGCCTTCAAGCGCGCTTCGCGCTTTGCGCGCCATTGTTCTATTTGCTGAACGTACGCCGCGTCCTCCGCACCCATCGAAACAGCCATAAATAAGACGATAATCGCCCTACCGGTCATTTGCCATCCAGTGTCGCACAGCATGGTTGATACTGGAAAGGAATGCTCGTCCGCATTGTCCGCGGGACCGCGATGGTCGCCGCGCTCTTTTCAGCGGTGCTCCTGCGCGCGCAGACCGGCTGTGACGGAACTCCGGCTTATTCGCCGTGCGATCTGCGTTTCGATCTTCCGGCAGGCTCGCCCGATCCGTACACGTCGTCGCTTATCGAAATCGAATTCCGCTCGCCGCACTTCAAGACGTATCTGATGCCGGGTTATTACGATGGCCGTCAACTGGTGGTGAGGTTCACGCCTACCGAGGCCGGCCAGTGGGTCTATAAAATCACCAGCAGTATCGCCGGCCTCGGCGACAAGGAAGGCAGTTTCACCGCGGCCGCGTCGGATTCACCCGGCTTCGTGATTCCCGCCAACGTACACCACTGGGCCACCGAAAACAAACAACCGCATTTGTGGTTCGGCGATGTTGCGGATCGTCTGGCCTTTATGTCCGCGGCCGATTTTGACGCGAAGCTGCAAACCACGGTGCAGAACAAGTTCACGCATCTGCGGTTGTCCATCCTGGGCGGCCTCGCCGACGCACGCCGGGTTTTCCCGAAGGGCCGGCCCGATGAACCGTACTTTGCCGAACTCGACCGCCGCATCCGCGAGGTGAACAAGCGCGGCGTCGTAGCCGACCTGATTCTCGCGGCGAACCCCGACGTGATTACTTCGGTGTTCCCCGGCTGGCAATCGCGTCAGAATCTGATCCGATTCCTGATCGCCCGCTACGCGCCGATGAACATCACCTGGGAAGGTTTGGGCCAGTTCGAAGACTACCCCGGCTCGCGCGCTTTGCTCAAGGAAATGGGCCTTGAGCTGAAGAAGACCGATCCATACCTTCACCCACGCTCCACCAACGCGCGCTTCACGTCGACGCCCTTGCTTGCCGATGGCTGGATGAATTTCGTCATCAGCCGCAGCACGGAAGAGGGCGACGACCAGATGGGGTCGGTGGAGCACCAGCTTTATCCGGTGCCTTTCGTGGGCATCACCACGGCCGCGCGGTTATGGAGCAGCGTCATGGACGGGCAGTACGTCTCATTCGAAGGTTCAAATGAATTCGAGGCGAAGCACTGGTTCGATTTCATCACCGATACGCGGCACTGGGAACTGGAACCGTTCTTCAACGTCGATGGCGGGCGCGCCGTGGCGCTGGAAGGCGTCGAGTACATCGTGCTGGTGAAGAAGCCCGGTCCGCCGATTGAGGTGGACATCGAGAAACACACATACGATGTCTCGTGGTTTAATCCGCTCACCGGCGAAGAGATCGCCGAGAAGAAATACCACGGCGAACACTTCACCTCCACGCCGCCGGACACGGCCCATCCCTGGGTGCTGCACATTTCGCGCGAGGGACGCAAGGAGAGCATGCTGCACTCGTATTATTTCGATTCGCGTCCGCTGCTGATGCAGGAGGTGGAGCAGGCGCTGGAAAAGACCCCCTTCGAGATCGCCGACCCGCCAGGCGATAATCTCGCTCCGCGAGTTCCCATTCCCTACGGGGTGACAATCAAGCGGGCCACACGCGCCACGCGAATCATGATGTATCTCTGGACAGGCGAGATCGCGGGAGGCCCCGAGGGATTTCGCGTGCTCGGCACAGGAGCGCAGGGTACGATGAAAGTGCCGCCCGTGCTTGCGCGCGCGGATAACGCCGGAGTGCTGACGGTGCGCGTCACGGCGATCAACGCCAACGGCAAAGCGTACCTTCTGGACAAGATCTACCAGCTCAACCAGTGATTCTGGCCATCGATACTACTTCGGAGTTCGGCAGCCTCGCGTTGGTGGATGAGAGCGGTGTTGTCGGCGAGATGCCTATGCGTTCGCCGGACGGATTCTCGCATGTGCTCTACGGATATCTGAGCACCCTTCTGCAGGGCCATCGGCTGACCCTTGCCGACATCACAGGCTTCGCCTCGGCCGCGGGGCCGGGATCGTTTACCGGGGTCCGAGTCGGCCTGGCTGCCATAAAGGGACTGGCGGAGGCCGCGGGAAGGCCGGCTGTCGCAGTGTCGAATCTGCAAGGTTTGGCGGCATTCGGCGAGTTGCCGCTGCGTGCCACTCTGCTGGACGCTCGCCGAGGCGAGATCTTTGGCGCGGTCTACAACAGCTCGCTCGAAATCGTGCAGCCCGAGGTGGTGATGAAGTTCGAGGCGTGGCTGGAGAGTTTGCCGGCGGAGGTCGAGTTCCTCTCAACCGAAATGGATCGTTTCGAGGCTTCGTTCGCCAGCACGCGATTCGCCAAGGCTCCCCGCCGCAACGCCCCTCGCATCCTCGCGGGAGCAATCGGCAGAATCGCAAGGCAACGGCTGCAACAAGGCGAGACCGGCGATCCCGCGCTTCTCGACGCCAACTACGTCCGCCGCTCCGACGCCGAACTTTTCTGGAAAGAGCCGCTCACTAAACCGGCACCACTGTCTTAACCGGCCGGTACCCGCTCGCCCCGTAGTAGGCGATATATGCGTAGCAAATCGCCGCCACGAAAAACGCCTTCTGCAAACCGATCCACGGCACATCTGCCACCGCTCCCAGCACGACTGGCACAATGGCGCCGCCCACAATCGCCATGCTGATCAGCGCGGAAGTCTTGCCGGTTAGCGGCCCCATGCCCACGATCCCGAGCGCGAAAATCGTCGGGAACATGATGGCATTGAACAGGCCCACGCCAATGAGAGTCCACATTGCCACCGGACCCGACGTGAACATGGCTACCAATACAGCCAGAATCGCGGCCACGGACACCGCGGTCAGAGCCTTCGACGGCGAGATCTTGCGCAGCGCTGCCGAGCCGATAAACCGGCCAATCATGGCGCCCATCCAATAAAACGCTACGAACCCGGTGGCAATTTTAACGCTGGAGATTCCGATTTCCGGCAGCGTCAGGTATTTATACAAATTGCTGCCGATGGCCACTTCCGCGCCCACATAAGCGAAGATCCCCACCGCGCCCAGCACGGCATGCCGGTACTTGAAGACTTCCGTCAACGGCGGCTCCGGCGTTCTGTCGGTCTTCTCAATGGCCAGCCTCGGCAGCCGGATGCGCGAAATCATGAAGGCCAGCACAAACACCGCCACCGCCAGCACGGCATACGGCAGCTTTATGGACGAGAGAATCTCGGTTCGATACTTCAGCAGCCCATCGGCGCCAAGCTTGGCAAGCTCTTCCGGCGTTTTGGGCGCGATTGACAGGATCAGAATTCCGGCCAGCGGCGGACCGACGGTGGTAGCCACCGAATTGATCGCCTGCCCAAGATTCAGCCTGCTGCTCGCATGCTCCGGCGTTCCCAGCGACGCCACATACGGATTCACTGCAACCTGCAGCAGCGTAATTCCCGAGGCCAGAATAAACAGCGCCACCAGAAACATCGCGTACGAAGCGGCCATCGCGGATGGCACGAAGAGCAGCGAGCCCAGGCCGGTCACCGCCAGCCCCAGCACCATGCCCCCCTGATATCCGAACCGCGCGATCGCCTTCGCCGAGGGCAGCGCCATGATCGGATAGGCCAGGAAGAACATGAACGGCACCAGGTTGCTTTGGAAATAGTTGAGGTCGAAGATCCCCTTGAAGTGAGGAACCAGCGGGTCCTTCGAAACGGTGATGAGACCGATGATAAAGAAGACCGCAAAGCCGACAACGGTAGCCAGGCCATACTGCGGTTTGCCAGCGACAGGGGTGGAGGATGCCATATGCGTAGTCGTACATTATCACAGCCGCACGCGTCCGCGCCGGGTTAGCGGGTACTGATATGATGCACCTGTCATGTCTGAATACTCCATAGGAATCGATCTCGGCGGCACCAATCTTCGTGCCGCGGCCATCAGCACCAGCGGCCAGATATTATCCAGCATTTCCGGGCGTGCCCAGCTTTCCGCGGGACGCGACGCGGTGATCGGCGACATGGTCAACGCCATCGTCAAGCTGCGCGATCAAACGGGTTCGGGGCTGGTTGGCATCGGCATGGGCGTCCCCGGGTTCATCCTCATCGAGAAGGGCATCATTGTCGGGTCGAACAACCTGCCGGCCTTTGAAGGTTACGCGCTGCGCGATGACATGGAACGCCGGCTTGGCGCCACCGTGGTTCTGGAGAACGACGCGAACGCCGCGGCGCTGGGGGAAAAGTGGATCGGGGTTGGGAAGGACGTCGATGATATGGTCCTGCTCACGCTGGGCACGGGGATCGGCGGCGGGATCATTTCCGGCGGCCGCGTGCTTCACGGACATGTGGGTATGGCTGGCGAACTGGGGCACATGACCGTGGTGACCGACGGCAACCCCTGCGGCTGCGGCAATCGCGGGTGTCTGGAGAAGCATGCCGCTGCGCCGGCTATCGCGGCCATGGCTAAAGTAATCGGCCTCGGCGCAGACCTGACGTCCGAACAAGTTTACAACCTGGCCGTCGGCGGAGACGAGAAAGCGAAGCGCGTGTTCGACGCGATGGGCCGGTACCTCGGTGTAGCGTTGGCCACGCTGGTGAACATTTTCAACTTCCCGCTCTATGTGCTGAGCGGCGGTCCGCTACCCGCGTGGGATTTCTTCGCTCCGGCCATGCTGGAGGAAGCGCGATGGCGCTCTTTCACTTTCCGTCACGCTGAGACAAGGGTGGAGAAAGCGATTCTGGGTAACGAGGCCGGCCTGTTCGGCGCGGCATACCTGCCCATCCTGGAGAGGAAAAAGTAATGTTCTGGCTGGGCATCGATATCGGCACCGGCAGCTCCCGCGCACTGCTGGTGGCTGAGCAGGGACGCGTGAAACATGCGGTTAGTGCGGCGCACGAAGACTTCCGCATGGAAAAGCCGCTGTGGGCGGAACAGCGTCCGGAGAACTGGTGGGACGCCGCGCAACAAGCCATTCGCGGTGTGCTGAAAGAAGCCGGCGCGACCGGCAAGGACGTTCGCGGCATTGGCCTTTCCGGCCAGATGCACGGCCTCACAATGCTGGATGAAGCCAACCGCGTCATTCGCCCCGCGCTCATCTGGTGCGATCAGCGTAGCCAGGCGCAGGTGGATTGGATCAACGCGAAGGTAGGCGCTGACACCGTGCTCCGTTGCACCGCGAATCCTGTCCTCACCGGTTTCACGTTGCCTAAGCTGCTTTGGGTTCGCGACAATGAGCCAGGTAATTTCGAGCGCCTCCGCCACATGCTCCTGCCGAAAGACTATGTGCGCTTTCAGCTCACCGGCGAATATGCCAGCGACGTGTCGGATGCATCGGGGACAGCACTGTTCGACGTGGTGAATCGCGAATGGTCTCTGGAACTGGTTCATGCGCTCGGACTCGACCATCGCATCCTGCCGATTGTCCACGAATCGCAGGGAATCACCGGCAAAGTGACCCGCGCCGCTGCCGAAGCAACCGGTCTCGCCGAAGGCACGCCGGTTATTGCCGGCGGTGGCGACCAGGCCGCGAGCGCGGTCGGCAATGGCATTGTCGAACCCGGCGTAGTGTCCTGCACTCTGGGAACGTCGGGCGTCGTGTTTGCGCACATGGACCAGCCGCATTACGATCCGCGTGGCCGCGTGCACACCTTCTGTCACGCCGTGGCTGGAGCATGGCACGTGATGGGCGTCACTCAGGGTGCGGGTCTCAGCTTCCAGTGGTTTCGCAATCAACTCGCTCCGGGAACCGATTACGACGCGCTCACCGCCGAGGCTTCCTCCGCGCCCGCCGGCTCTGAGGGCCAGTTCTGGCTGCCTTATCTGATGGGCGAGCGAACGCCGCACCTGGACGCCACTGCGCGCGGCGGCTGGATCGGCCTCACCGCGAAGCACACGCGAGCCAGCTTGATTCGCTCACTTCTGGAGGGCGTGTCCTACAGCCAGATGGATTGTCTGCAGATCATCGAAGGGATGGGCGTGCCTTTGTCGTCCGTGCGAGTATCGGGCGGCGGCGCGAAGAGCGCTTTCTGGCGCCAGATGCTGGCCGACGTGTTCAACAAGCGCGTGGTGTCGCTGGAATCGCAGGAAGGCTCGGCCCACGGCGCAGCCCTTCTCGCGTTGGTTGGCACCGGCCAGTATGCGACCGTGCAGGAGTGTTGTCACGCGGCGATACGCGAAGTATCGTCGGTCTCACCGCGCCCGCAGGAAGCCGCCATCTATGCAAAGGGGCACAAAATCTACCAGTCGCTCTATCCGGCGCTGAAGCCGTTTTTCGGGATGGTGTAGGTGAGAATCGTCTCCACGACCAGGAAGAAACGGCCCATGACCGGCCTTCGGTCCGAAAAACTGAGGGCAGGCGGCGCGACGGCCGCCCACCCGGTTTGTCGGCTTTACCTTACGTGATGCGTGCGGCAGCAGGCGCCGCCCTTGCAGCAGGCACCGCCTTTGTTGCAGCAGTCGCTCTTGGCCGTCGCCAGGCTCGGAGAGAGCGTCAGCGCAACCAGCGCCGCCAGACTCATCAGACTCACAGTAATCTTCTTCATGATATTTCTCCTTAATCTGAGTTTTTCGAAAGTCTTGAAATCAAACCGCAATGGATAGCGCGGTCGTCTCTAGATCAGGAGAACTCGGTTCCGCAAATACAAGCCCGCCAAATTGGGCTGCCTCGTTTCTGTTTGAACCGTAGAAAGGGATTTGGAAATCGGAAGAATCGAAACCGGCGCCGCAGGCGCCGCGCATTCCCCATGCGCCAGCACCACGCCCGCCCTGCCTTGTCCCAGTAATTCGTGCAGGCACGGTGCTTTAGGCGTAGCGTGTTTAGAGCAGCAGCCGTGGTCCGCCGCATCTTGCGGAGCGCAACCAAACATCTGGCAGCTCGCGAGAACGGCGAATATCACCACCAGCATCACGGCTCCAATCGTCTTGCGCACCCACCCATTCTAAGACAAAACAAGACGACAGTGTGGAAATGTTTGGGGCAATCCCAAATGCAGATGAGAGCATTGGTGACTGCATGGGCCCCCACCGCATCCCCAATCCTTCCGCGCCACCGCTGGGCGACTACGTGAAGCATGCCGGCTATCCAGCGATCACCGTGCAGCAGAACAAACGCGAGCGAGGAAACCGCTACTGCCAGAATGACCATCGCTGCAAAGCTTACGGGTTCGAAATCCGAAAGCTTTTCTGGATCAAACCAGCCCGCCAACTCGTAACTCTGCCTTAGGAGGCGAGCCATGCTCCAGGACATTCGTTTCGGCATCCATACCCTTCTGGCCAATCGCGGCTTCACGCTGGTGGCCATGATTTCGCTGGCCCTTGGGATTGGGGCGACATCGGCCATGTTCAGTCTGGCGGACGCGTTGCTGTTCCGTCCTCTGCCGGTGGCGCGGCCGGGCGACGTGGTAACTGTGCACACCACCACGCCCAGCACTCCCTTCGGCGGCGTGTCGTACCGCGATTACATCGACCTGCGCGACCGCAACAAGACCTTCGCGGGACTGGTTGGCTACGAACTCACGCCGTTCGCGCTGAGTCAGCAACCAGGCGCGCTGGCCCAGTTGAAGTACGGCTTCCTGGTTACCGGCAACTTCTTCCAGACGCTGGGAGTGCAACCGGAGCTGGGCCGCGGATTCCGCGCCGACGAAGACCGCGTCCCCGGACGAGACGCCGTAGTGGTGCTCAGCCACGACCTCTGGGAGAAGCAGTTCGCCGCGGACCGCTCTGTCATCGGCCGCGTCATCCGGCTGAACGGCCTCGACTTCACGGTGGTCGGCGTGGCGCCGGAGCGTTTCACCCGCATGGATCAATACTTCCGGCCCGCGCTCTATGTCCCCGTAATGATGGGGCCGCGACTGGCCGGCCACGCTGACAACGCCTATCTGGAACATCGCGACTGGCGTTCCCTCACGGTCAAGGGGCGGTTGCGGCCGGGTGTGAGCATCGCTCAGGCGCAGGCCGAGCTCGCCGGCCTTGCGAAGGGCCTGGAACGGGCTTATCCGGAAACGAACCACGGCACCAGCGTCTCCGTGCAAACCGAGTTGCAGACGCGCGTTCAAATGTCGCCGCCAGACGCCCAAATGGTAACCATGCTGCTGGTGCTCGCGGCCCTGGTCCTTCTGGTGGCGTGCGCCAACGTGGCCAATCTGCTGCTCAGCCGCGCTCGTGCGCGTGGCCGGGAGGTGGCCATCCGTTTGGCCATTGGCGCGAGCCGCTTCCGTCTGGTGCGCCAGTTGCTCACCGAAAGCCTGCTGATGGCCATTGGTGGCGGACTGCTGGGCGTGCTGGTGGCCTACGCCGGCGTGCTCTTCTTCAAGCAGATACGGTTTCCCACCGACATGCCCATTGAGTTCGCCCTCGTGCTGGATCAGCGCGTCCTGTTGTTTGCGGCAGCCGCGTCCATGCTGAGCGTGATTCTGTTCGGACTCACCCCGGCTCTGCAGACCACGCGGACAGACCTGGTCCCCGCTCTGAAAGCGAGCGCGTCGAGCGGCCCCGCGAAACGCCGCTTTTGGGGCAGGAATGCGCTGGTCACCGGGCAAATCGCCGTCACGCTGGTGCTCCTGGTGGTGGCCAGCATGGTCTTCCGGGCATTCCGGGCCTACATGGGCGGCGGGCCTGGGTTTCGCACCAGCCATCTGCTCCTGATGCGCTTCGATCCCTCTCTGGTGCACTTCGACGACGCGCGAACCCGGCAGTTTTACAAATACGTGCGGGAGAGCGCGGCGCTGGTTCCAGGCGTCGAATCCGCGGCGCTGGCCAGCGCGATCCCCATGGCGCCGGCCCAGGACCAGGGAGCGCTGATCCCCGAAGGCTATCAGCTTCCGAAGGGCCAGGAGACCGTCAGCATGTTCTTCAACACCGTGGATGAGCACTACTTCGACGCCATGGGCATCGATGTTCTCCGCGGACGCGGGTTCCTCGAAACGGACACTGCCAATATGCCGCGGGTGGCGCTAATCAATCAGGAAATGGCCAGCCGCTACTGGCCGAAGCAGGATGCCATCGGGAAGCGATTCCGCCTGGGAGATCGCAACGGCGCCTGGGTGCAGGTGGTGGGCGTGACGAAAACAACCAAGTACCTTTTCATCGCCGAGCCTCCCATGCCCTTCGTCTACCTGCCGTTCTCGCAGAATCCCCACTCGCGGATGGCGCTGGTTACGGCCTCTCGCGGCGACCCGGCCGGTCTGACCACGCCCTTGCGGGAAATGGTCCGCCAATTCGACCCGAGCATCCCCGTTTTCGACGTCCGCACCATGGCGGATTTCTACAAGCAGCGCGCCATCGACGTGCCCAACATGCTCATCGAGACCGTCGCCTTCCTGGGACTGATGGGCCTCGCCCTGGCCGTGGTCGGACTGTACGGCCTGGTGGCGTATTCGGTCTCCTGCCGCACGCGGGAGATCGGCATTCGCATGGCCATCGGCGCCAGCCAGGCGTCGGTGCTGCGGCTGGTGCTGCGCCAGGGGCTGGTCCTCGCCGGGATCGGCGTCGCCATCGGCCTGGTGATCTCGGCTCTCGCCGGCAAGGTGGTCATGTCGGCCTTCTACACCGCGCGATTCGACATGCTGAGTTACCTGTTGGTACCGGTGGTGCTGATTGCGGTGACGCTGATCGCCAGCAGCATTCCCGCGCGCCGCGCGTCGCAGATCGATCCGACAACTGCGCTCCGCTTCGAATAGGCGCGTACAGGCGTGGCGGTCCGAGGCCGCCGCAGGCTTGGGAGCCTGTCGCACGAGCTCTACTGGAACGTAATGCTCACCGGGTTCGCGGCGATGCCGTTCACGGTTACCTGGACCGCCACTTCGCCCAATCCGGCCAGCGAATTCGGCAATTCCACGTTGATCTGATCCTCGCCGGGGTACTGGCTTTGCGGACCGATGTAGTCGATGGTTACTGTTGTCGAACCGACGGTCACAGTGGTGTTACTCGCCGTCGCATTGTCGAATCCGGTGCCAAACAGAACCAGCACTAAGTTATAGCCGCTCGTAAATGAGATCGGAGCAGCCACATACTGTCCCAGCGCCTCGTCATAAGCGGCGACAAACTGAGGCGGCCCGGCCGTGCCGTCCTGCGCGACGTTCTGAACATATCCAGTGGCCACGCCCTGACCGTTCGAGTTAGCTGAGATGATCCCCGGCGCGCTCGGCTGCACCTGGACGATGCCGCTCGCAACCGTTGTCCCATTGTCAAGTACGCTGACCTGCGCCAAACCGCTGGCCATCCCGGCCGGAAGCAGATAGTTGATCTGTTTCGGAGAAACATACAGTAGCTTCGCGAATGACGCGGTACCGGTGGAGTCGATTACCTGCACCTGCGTTTGTCCAAGTTGTGTGGTCAAAGGAGCGCCGGGCGTGGCGGAAACAGTTTCTGTCGCGAGATTCTTCCCATAGCCGGCAGCCCATGAATCCGGAGCCTCGGAATAGCCGTAGGAACCCGCGGCCGATGCTGTACGGAGTAAGTCAGGCTGCAGGTGGTTCTGAAGCGTTTGTAACTGCTCCACATCGGTGGTGAAGTCGTTAGTCGGCTGAACGGACAGAGGATAACTTCCCCACCATTCCCCGGCCGCCCAGTAAGTGCCGGGCATACCGGCGGCATCAAGGGCCGAAAGGAAGTTATCGAGCACGGTAAGCCAACGGACGTCGGTATTCGGGATTCCGTACTCTCCGACGTAACACCTCACATTGTTATTGGTGCACCACTGCGTGAACGGAGCCAGCCGCTCTACGCCAACGTTGCCCAAATTCGGATTCGCGTTCAGTTCCTGGTCGTAAGTCTCCGCGTAACTGCCGCTGTAATCCGAATCGAAATACTCGTGAGCTTCATAGTAGAAGTTATTCGCCGGATCGGTGATCCAGCTTGTCAATCCGTTGTCAGTGGCCCAGTTAGTGGCATTGCTGTAGCTGTCGCCCGGCACCATGATCAGCTTGTCGCTATCCACCGCGCGAATGGCGTTCACTACTTCCTGGGAAATCTGATTCCAGTTGGCCACGCCCAGGTCGTGCGGTTCGTTCATGATGTCATAGGCAACCACCGTTGGCTCATCCTTAAATACCGTGGCCATTTGGGCCCAGAAATTCGCCAGACCGATGCCCGTCACCGGCATTAGGCCGCCCTCGCAGGCATTGTCGATGATGCACACGGTTCCGTTCACGGTGTAGCGGCCGAAGTTGTGCAGGTCGATACTAACTTTGGCCCCCGCCGCCTTTGCCCAGGCGATGTCCTGTTTGAGGTAGCCCATGTCATCGTCCGGATTTCCGGGAGCCAGCGGACCGTTCGGCATTGGCTGCAGCCGTTCCCAAAGAACGGGCAGACGAATGAAGCCGAGGCCGCGAGCGGCGAAATAGTCGAAGGTTGGCGCGCTCTGAAACCAGTAATCCGACCCGTACACGCCGGGAATGTCGGCAGGCGGACCGTTCTCTTCGTTCGAACCCCACTCCGCGCCGGAGATATTTACTCCGCGCATGTACTGGCTTTGCGCCAGACTGCTGGAAGCTATGAGAGCTGCTGCCAGAAACAGAGATCGTCCCATACAGTATCTCCGTCAAGGCTGGATTTTGCCTGAAACAAAAGGCAGTATATCAGGGATTTGGGGGTGCCGGAAGAGCGTAAAACGGTGCTATCATGGCTGGTGCCTGCCGCAGCCAGGTTTCCGTTGTCCATTATTCCGAAGATCCTGATTGCCTTCGGTTTGCTGCTGGCTGGATACGGGATCGGCCAGTTTGCC
>Ga0326727_10017743_pt1 | contig 14680 bp, 9 predicted proteins | sample MB2enrmetagenome_FD_207643 | JGI IMG/M metagenome (GOLD analysis project Ga0326727, IMG submission 207643) | Lab enriched peat soil microbial communities from McLean, Ithaca, NY, United States - MB29MY | ecosystem: Environmental > Terrestrial > Soil > Wetlands > Peat | place: USA: New York... | reverse complement strand
AGGATCAGGCGCGGCGTCTTGCCGACGAAGATCACCTTGCCGCCCGATTTGGCAAAGGCCCGCAGGCGTTCGAGGCCGGTGCGCGTGATGACCGTCATCGAGGGCAAGACGATTGCCTTGTAAACCTGGCCGCTCAGGTTCTTGAAGCCGCCGTCCTCCAGGGTGGCCACCTCGCTCAGGGACTGCTCGTCGAAGTAATCCCAGTCCACCTGGTGTTCGAAGAGCTGCCAGCCCAGCTTTGTAGTGCTGCGATCAGCCTCTTCGGCGTCTTTGCCGCCCATCCAGATGCTGTTGCCGGGATGGTAGAGACCCACCTGCGCCGCCGGGCGGCCGATGGCCATCAGATAGCCGGCGCGGTTGCCGTACCAGGCAATCATCGCGGCCTCAGGAGGCACTGGGGGCGGCGAACCGGCAGCCGCCTCGCCGGTAGGGCCGCGTTGCAAGACCGGAACCCGGAGCTGCAGCGCGTTCACCCCTCGCACGGCCTGAAAATCCAACTGGTACTTGCCGTCGATGCCGACTCCGCCGCCCTCCTCGGCCCAGACCTTCGGCTTGCCGAAGAGATGCGCCGCCGAAGAGGCCAGCTTGGGGAAGTTGTTGTTGATGTTCCAGACGCCGTCCGGCCTATGCACCTCGTCCGGAACCAGTTGATCGAGGTTGTCGATTCCCGGCACCTGCACATAGCGCTCATCGCGGAAGTAGTCGCCCTCGCTGTGCTCCAGCGCCAGCATGGTCTCTTCGTGATTCAGATGGACCAGGTACTCCACGTTGTATTTTTTAGCCCACGCGGCCTGCTCGCCGAAGAAGGAGCTACGGAAGATGCCGCTCCACACGTCGTAGTAGTCGGCCATGGCGCGCTGCGACTGCTCGGTCGGCTGGCGCGAGAACCATTGCGGAATATAGGGCGCCAAATCATAACCCTTCTGTGCTTTGAACTGCTCCAGCAGCGTGGGCGTCCAGGGAATGCCGCTGCTCCAGTCCGGCTCATCGCCGAAGAAGCCCAGCACGATCTTGCCGAACTGTTCGCCGACGGCCTTTCTGTAGGTCTCATGCACGATGGACAGGAAGGCGTCGGTGGCCTTGGGATCGAGATAATCGATGAGCGAGTAGGTTCCGTCCTTGGCGCGGGTTCCGTCGGCGCGATTGAAGTTCCGCGTGGGCGAGCTGAGGTAGACGTGGCGCACAAACTGAACCTGCCAGTTGTAATGAGGCTCGCGGGGCGTGGAGCCTTCGGCCGGCGTGAGCCACTTGAGCTGCAAGTCGGCCGGAACGGGAATCGGAATCACCTGCTTGATCTGCTGGCTGGTGTCGGTCTCGATGGCCATGATCGCCAGCGTGTCCGGAGGGACAGGCATCGTCAGCGTCTGGCCAGGCTGAACACGCACCGTGATGTCGGCGACGATGTCCTGCATCCCTAGCTGCGGGTAGCGCTCGCTGATATAACCGCCGGCAAAGCCGCTGGGATAATCCGACTCGTCCTGAATCCACAGCCGCATATTGCGCTTGGCTGCCTCGGCGACGGTGAACTTTACCTGGTCCATGTGCTCCAGCGAAAGGTACTTGCCCTCGCCCGGCGCTCTGCGGCCCGGCGACAGATTCACGATGAAGATGCCGTTGGCCGAGAGACGGTCGAAGTCGCGAACGATCCTCGCTCTCACCTCCTGAGGGTCGGCTCCGTTCCAGCTCGCAAACGGCTGGATGGCCCCATACTCGCGCGGGGGCGACTTGAAATTCGCCGCGACCTCACTGGTTGTGGGGTTAGTTATCTGTTGCCAGGGTTGCTGCGCGGCCACTGCCATCGGCAAGGCCAGAAACAAAGTGGGAATCGTCCAGCGCATGGGATACCTCTTCCGGATCAATCCGGCAAATCCGTTCTATTCCACATCCGTTTTGGTAATGGCTTCGCCTTCTTTCACGTCCAGCGACAAGCCTTTCAGGTCCACATTCCGCGCGTGCTCTATCTTGAAACCCTTCCGCGCGGCGATCTTGCAATTCTCGAAGGTAATGTTCCGTATGGGGCTGTCTGCGAGGCCGTGGATGACGCCGACGGACTCAACGTCGCCCGAAACGTTGATGATCTTTACATTTCTGACAACAGGCAGCACCTTGGCCGGAGGGGCGATCGGCGGCACCATGCGCCATTCCAGGTTGAACTCGAATGCCTGCCTGGTTTCATGCAGCTTCATATCGCGATAGGTGATGTTTTCTACCACGCCGCTGCGGCTGGGCTGGGTCTTGAACCGGATAGGCGCCCAGTTGCCGGAGTCCGAGACGCAGTTGCGCACCAATACATTGCGTATTCCGCCCGAGGTCTCGCTGCCCATCGCCACTCCGCCGTGACCGTAGGCAAAGTGCGAATTCTCAATCACGATGTCCTCTGCCGGGCGATTGACGCGCAGGCCATCGGCGTCTTTACCGGATTTGATGGAGATGCAATCGTCGTTCACGTCGATGTAGACGTTGTTGACGCGCACATGCCGGGAGGAATCGATGTCGATGCCGTCGGAGCTGGGGATATTGTGCTCCGCCGTGATGCGCAGATTCTCGGCCAGCACATCTTCGCTGTAGAGAATGAAGAGGCACCAGATTGCCTGATTGTGCAGATTCAGATCGGCGATGCGGACGTTTTTCGAGTTCTGAATTCCGATCAGCCGGGGACGGCCGCGGCGCATCCTCAGGGCCTCCGGCGACGGAGGCGGCGGCGCGGCGCCGGCAGCTCCGGGCGGCGGACGGCGATAGGGATTCTTCTGTAGCCACTCCTCGCCCGAGCCGTCGATGGTTCCCTCGCCGGAGATCACCAGGCCGGTCACGCCGTCGGCGTTGATGAAGGCCGAGGTCCAGGGCTCCTCGGTGCCCTCCCAGCGCGTCTGAATCGTGGGATAGTCGTCGATGTTCGTGGTGCCTTTCAGGACGCCGTCTTTCTCCACCAGCAGGTTGACGCCCTGCTTGAGAAAGATGGCGCCGCTCAGAAAGGTGCCCTTTGGAATGACGACAACACCGCCCCCGGAAGAGGCGCATTTGTCGATGGCCGCCTGAATGGACTTGGTATTGACGGTTGTTCCGTCGGCTACCGCGCCAAAGTCCGTGACCAGATAGCGTTTGGCCGGCTTTGTCCCGCTTTTGGCAAGCGCAATACCGGTCAACAGGACCAGCATCGCGATGAGAATTACGCATTTCTTCATGCAGAGCCTCATTTGCTCTCCCGGCATCATCCCTCCGCCGGTCCGCGCAGCAGTTGCGGAGTCAGTGTCGAAATACCATCCGCCAGATTAACCGCTTTAGAAACGATCTGAATCTTGGCCGGCTTCAGGCCGTCACGGCTGGCGGTGACGGTGATGGTTCCGGGCGCAAGAGTCGAGCGCACGGAGACGCGATTGACGCCGCACTCGGTATTTAAGTACAGGTTATTGGTGGAATCGACGATGCCGCTGTTGTAGCCACCGCGCCAGATGCCCGGCCCGGAGCAGGTAAAGTCGACTCGCGCGTCATCCGTCGGGCAGCGCTGCCCCTTCGCGTCCACCACCTCGACATCGATGAAAGCTGCATCCTGCCCATCGGCTTCCATTCCCCGCGGACCGGCTGTCGTTGTCAGCCTGATGGCCGCGGGCGGGCCGGCCGTGGTCAGCTCCTGCCCGGCTGCAACCTTTGCGCCGTTCCTGCCAACGGCCTTCAACGTCCCCGGCACAAACGCAATGTCGGGAAAGGCGAAGACGTAGCCGTTCTCCGGCTTTGCGTTCACGCCCAGCGACTTGCCGTTGAGGAAGAGTTCCACCGACTCGGTGTTGGCGACAACGTAGATGGTCTTCGCCGTTTTATGAACGGGCTGTGCAGGGACTGCCGGAATATCAGGCATCGGAGGCCGGCCCTGAGCCGCGGGCCGCCCCGGAATAGCCGGCTCCTCCGGAGTGGCCGGCTGCTCCGGCGGGTAATTCCAATGGCCGAGAATGTGCAGGTCCGGCTGCTCGTTCTGCATCACGCGGTGGGCGAAATAAATCTGCTTGGGCAGGCGCACCGCGTCCACCTTGCCGCTCACCCGGCAGACCTCGCTCGAATCCTGGCGGCCGTCGGCGTCGGAGTCGGAGAAGTAGATGGAGGCATAGGCGGACCACTTGGAATGGGCCGGGTCGGAATTGGAGATGCGGTTCTGCCAATACGCCCAATACCGTTCGATTCCGGCCAGCGCGAAGCTCTCCGATGTGTAGAGATACCGCGACCGGATTCTCCACGTGTCGTTGGGGCCTTTCTTCGCCTTGTAGTAGGGCGGCGTGTAGTCGTCCCAGAGGCGGCGCGCGCCCTCGTCGCGGAAGTCCTCGGTCTCGATCAGCGGCGCGCGGTCGCGGCGGATGGCGCTGTACCCTCGGAAGATGTCTTCAGGCTTGGTTAGCGCGTCCGTATGGGGATCCTGGCCGATCATGATTCCGAAGAACTCGCCGATGGGGGTGGTGGCAGTATTCAGGGCTGCATCGTCGTTGCCGCGAGCGCCCATCACGCGGCCGCCCTTCGGGTCCCACTGCTTGCGCAGCGCGACCATCTGCTGCAGGTGTTCCACGGTGACCACCGTGTTGCCCGCCTCCCAGAAGAGGATGCTGGGATTGTTGCGGTAATAAATGATGGTGTCGCGCATGACCTCAAGGCGCTGATCCCACTGGCGCCCGGTGACATCGCGCTCCTTATCGCCCGCCGGGCAGACCTGGACGATGCCGTAGCGGGCCATGGCGTCCGCGTCCACCTTCTGCGGCGCGATGTGCATCCAGCGGATGTAGTTGCCGTGGCAGGCGCGAATGAGCTGGGCGTTGTAGTCGTGCATCCAGTCGGGGTAAGCCTGGCCCAGGCCCTCCCACTCGTTGCTGGCGCGCTGCGCAAAGCCCTTCAGATAGACAAACTTGCCGTTGAGGTAAACGCCACCCGTGCCGGCGCCGCCCTTGAACTCAGCTTTGCGAAATCCGGTGATAATCTTGTCGGCGTCAACGACCTTCCCGTCCACCTTGAGGATGGTATAGACGCTATAGAGATTGGGGTCTTCGGTGCTCCAGAAGCGGGCGTCCTTCAGCACTCCGGCTGCCGTCAAAGAGGTCTTTTCGCCGTCCATCATATCGACTAAATCGCCCTCGAAGCGCGCGCGAACCTGCCCGTTATGGTCGACGATCACGGCCGACAACTCCACCGTCGCCCGGTCGCCCGAGTCGTTGCGCGCCTCGGATTCGACGGTCACGTTGCAGGCCTTCTTCGCTAGATCGAAATTGCCGGCGTGGACGTAAACGCCCGTGGTCTCCAGCCCGTAGTAGAGCGGCAGGGTCTGGTGAATCCTGCCCGTGACGTGCAGCCAGACGCGGCGGTTGATGCCGCCATGGTCGGGATTGAAGTCGTTGGCGTTCCATTCAAACTTCGTTGCGGTAGCGCGTTCCATGTAATCCGTCCGGTTGTCCACCTTCACGGCCAGCACGTTCTCCTGCGCCCCGAAGTACACCGCGTTGGTGATGTCAACTCCGTAAGCGGTGATTCCATTCTCATACAAGCCGATCTGTTTTCCGTTGAGGAAGATATCGCCCGCCTGACGCATGCCCTCGAACTCAATGAATATCTTGCGGCCGGAGTAGCCTGCCGGCAGCTTGAAGCGCTTGCGATACCAGGAGAGCCCCTTGTAGGTGCCCAGGTCGCCGCCGCTGTGCGAGATGATCTTCCGGAAGGAGTCGACATCGTTGAAGCTGTGCGGGGTGCTGACGGTGGTCCATTGCGAGTCGTCGAAGGCGGGAGCCTCGGCCCCGGCCACATCCTCGCGGATAAACCGCCAGTTGAGGTTGAAGTTCAGCCGCGCGCGCACAGAGGCAGGCGGCGTGTAGCGCGCCGCCGGAACGGCCGCGAAGGCGGGATGGACCGCTTTGAACAGGACCGGCAGGCCGGCTGCCGCAACCGCGGCGGTTTCAAGAAATCTGCGGCGGGAGATGGATGACTTGGACATGGGTTTGCTCCTTATTTAGAGCGACACGGTGGCCGCACAACTCGTTCACAGACATACTACCCAATGGAATTCATCAGTGGAAATGTGTTTCAAATGAATTCCCAAAGAAAGAGGTCTACGTTTTGGCGAGTGGGCAGGAATTTTCCACATGCTATGCGCGATAGATTCTTTCGATGTCAAATGCCAATTCGCTCAGGTCGAATTTGACGACGAAATTCTCAAAGAAACCATTCATCCCCAGCAATCCTGGAACCGGAAGGTTTTCCATAAACCCTGCTTTTATATTGATCGGGCCGCCTGGGACATAAAGTGCGATTTCATGCACATAGGCCTTTGAGAGCGCTGAGATTCCCTGCGTTTCTTCCTGTTGCCCCGATTCGATATCAAGCCCAATATGACGTCCGATATCGGCATTGAACATGCAGCGCGTTGCGCCGGAATCCACAATGGCCTCAAAGCGCTTGGTTCGGGGCGCGTTCTTGTACGGGAGCGCAATACTGACAATGAGCCGTGCCGAATAGATGTGGGATCCGTCTCGAATAGGGAACGCTTTACACGGAATTCGCACAGGTTTTTGTTACACCGAAAGAGCGGTCCATTCCGCGGGAGTTTTGAGGATTACCGGATCGGAAACACCTGCGCGGTCGCTACGTTCGGATACTTCTCCAAACGTGTCCCCTATCGCAACAATTTTGGACTCGTCTTCGGAGAGTGCAATCCATTTGTTAAGCGGGGCTCCACGCAGGATTTCGAGACGCGCTTTGATCTCTGGCGACATCGGGTCCCTTTCTCTCGCTTAGACGTTTAAGGGTATATTTCCGATTCCCCGATGTCAATCTGAAACCACGACCCTGAGTACTCCATTCAACCTTGAGTCGGTCCATGGATAGTTGTGTGAGACTCTCCTACACCTTGTAGTCCCATTCCCTGCGATAGGGCATGTCTACATAGCTGTTCGCCACCTCGTCGTTCGAGAATCGCATGGCCTTCGCGTCCCAAAGAAGGAGTTTGGAGCTTCGCCAGTAGCGAGGCGCATCCACGCCGGCCCCCGCCGGGGACGCGGCTTCTGGAACATGCACATGGCCGTCGCTGGAGGCGGGGATCGAGACGATTGCGGAGTCCGATCTGCCGTTTTGCCCCCAGCCCGATCTGGAGCGCGCTCCCGGCGTGCTGTATCTGCGCTCGGCCAGGGTTCCGAGCAGGGCGAACTCCGTCAGCCCGCAGGCGTATTCCACCGGCGTAATGGATTTTTTGCCGGCTTTGCACATGCGAATCCACTCAGCGTAGTGATCCGCTCTTTCGCAGCGCGGCAGGGTGGGTTCGGGCTGCCTGAAGTCCTTGAAACGGCTCTCCGGCAGGAGCTGGCCGCCGGGGAGTCCGCGCAGCGGCTGGCCGGGGCGGGGCAGAGTATGGTCCGGCAGCCACGGGCTGCCCCCATAGAACGCGGATACCAGAACACCGTCTTCTCCCACAAACATCACGCCCCTGCCCGGCATCCCCATATCGACAGGCATGCTCAAGGGTCGTGGCGGCTGCAATCCGCCATCGTAGAAGTAGACCATCATCTCCGGATGCTTGCCGCGGGCCGGGAAGTGCCACTGAATATAGTTGGCGATACTGGAGCACTCGCTGTTTTCCACCACGCCCGCCAGGGAGAAGGACTGGCAGGCGTTGGCGGCTACCCAGTCCGGGGCCCCCATGTCGAGTTCATCGTGGAAGATGTGCAGCGCATGGCAGGCCACGTCGCCCACGTTGCCGGCGCCGAAGTCCCACCAGGGCCGCCAGTTTCCGTAGTGGTAGGTCCGGTGATAAGGCCGTACCGGTGAAGGCCCGCACCACTGGTCCCAGTTCATGCCCTGGGGCGGCGTCTGGACTTCGGTTGGCCGCGCCAATCCGCTGGGGCTGTGCGTCCCGGTCCAGAAATGAACCTCTTTAACCGGCCCGATGGCCCCGCTCAACAGCAACTCGGTGGTGGCCCGGGCCGGCGAGGCGCAGGCATCCTGAATGCTCGCCTTGGTGGTGACGCTGGAGGCCAGGCAGGCGGCTTTGACCCTTCTGGCCTCGGCGATAGTGCGCGTGACCGGCTTGGCGCAGTAGATGTGCTTGTTCATGGCCAGCCCGGCCAGCACCAGGTGAGAGTGCCAGTGGTCCGGCGTAGCCACGATCAGCGCGTCGAAGTTCTTTTCTTCCCTGTCGAACATCTGCCGGAAGTCTCGGTAGAGACGGGCTTTGGGATAGAGCCTGAAGGCCGCCGCCGAGTAATCGTGGTCCAGGTCGCAGAGCGCTACGATCTCTTCGCCCTGGCAGCCGGCCACATAGTCCTGGCCTACGCCGCCCACGCCCAAGCAGGCGATGCGGAGCTTCTGGCTTTCACGCCGCTCCTCGGCAACCGCCACGAAGCGCGGGGCCACCAGCGCCGCCAGGCCACCGGTAATCGCATCGCGCCGCGAGATTCCGCTCCTGGTTAATCGGTTCGAATCCATGCGTACTTCTCCTATTCCGTCTCTTTTCATGGTTGTCCGGGCGTTATTCCGCAGAAAAAACGGTAAAACGCAGAATGCGAGAAAGCTCGATCATAGCGCGCCAGAGGCCGGGCTGCGCCGCCCGCCAGGTAGGACCGAGATGGTATTGCGAGGGTTTTTGGGGGGCCGGAAACGGGGCATCGGGCAAAGTTACGGTCTCCGAAATACCGCATTGGAAATTATTTTTCCAGGTAAACGAATTTGATTGCTCCTATTGACGCAATCGGTGTATTGTTCCTAGCCAATAGTCCAGAACAGATATTTCCGTTGAATCTGCTTGCGTCAACGGAAGATTAGGGAGGCATAGGAGATGGTCCTGAGTTCAGAGTCCATACCGATACGATGGCCAGCGGGCCCCTTGGATATCGCGCGCCGCAAGAATGAGAAGGGTTTCACGGCGGATACGGCCGAGGTGCTTCGTAAATGGCTTGATCCGGCCACACTGGCAGTCGTCGAGGGTACGCCGGTCAACTGCCTGGTAGTCAGTTGGGCCTCGGGCGTGCCGGAAGATGCAGCCCAGCAACAGGCGCTCAAGCCGCTGATTGAGAAAGGCCGGCAGGCCGGGATCGGGTTTGTCGGTGTGATTGAAGGGAAGGCGAACCGTCCGGCAGCCCTGGAGGCTGCCCAGGCGGCGGGACTGACCGCTGTCGCCATGGATGGCGACGCGCCCGCAAAGGCCGGCATCCCGGTGATCCCGCGCAACACGCACTCCCAGATGCAGTGGACAGCGAGTTCTCCCGTCATGGGCGTCTCCGACGGCAAATGGCCCGGGATTCCGCAGGAGATGATGCCGGCCGGCGGCCCGACTAATCTGCCCTGGGTCGATTCCAACGGAGCGGTCCTTCTTATCGCAAGGGCGCTGGCGCCGGACAAGAGCGTCTGGATCGAGTTCGACGCGCCGCAGGCGCCTCAGCCTGCCGAAGCCTACATGCTGGCCGTGGCCGATCCCGCGAGCTACGGGGCAAGGTGGGTGATCTCGCTGGACGATGCGTTGCGCGCCGACCTGAGCGCGAAGAAACAGCCGGCCCTGGATGCGTGGAAGAAAATCACCGGAATGGCGGCTTTCTTTGAGCAGCACAAGCAGGCCAGAAACTATCATCCGGCAGGCCTGCTGGCCGTGGTGTCAAACTTCGCCGGACCCGACTGGTTTCCCGGCGAGGAGGCGGTCAACCTGCTTCCCCGGCTTCGCGAGCCGTACAGAGTGATCGCGCGATCGCGGGCGATGGGCGCCTCTTTCGACGGCCTGAAGGCGATCTACTATGTCGATCAGGAGCCGCCTGAACCCCCATTGCGGCAGAAGCTGATCGCCTTCGCCAAGGCTGGAGGCACCCTGTTCGTGCCTTCCAAATGGCCGAATCCGGAGGGTCCGCCCATACCTGCCGAGCCGTATCTTCTTTTCAGCCTGCGCGCCCTGGGCAAAGGACGTTTAGCGGTCTGCAAGGAAGATCATCCGAACACATACGATACGGTGGCCGACATCCAGAACATCATCAGTCACCGCAACGATCTGCTGCGCCTGTATAACGCGGCGTCCATGAACCTTCTCTACGAGACCTCCGCTCAAGGCGGTAAGGGAGTGATTCATTTGTTGAATTACTCGCGCCGGCCAGCCAGCGATGGACCTCTTATCTATGCGAAGGAGCCGCATCGCGTAGCCCGCCTGGTGAGTCCGGAGCTGGCCTCGCCCGTCGATCTGCAATGGGCTCCCCAGGAAGCGGGCGGGGCGGAGTTGTCGCTGCCAAAAATTTCAGTGTATGGCGCCGTCGAGTTAGAGAGCTAGGAGGCGAAGGAGAGAGCTATGAAACGAGAGTTGACCAGGAGAGAGATGCTGCAAGGCACAGGCGCCCTGCTCGCGCTGCCCGCACTGCCCGCATGGGGCGCCCTCGCCGCCGCCCCGACGGGACGGGTCGCCGTGGCCAAGTGCAAAACCTACGGTCCAGAGCTGGTTCCCGCAATGGACAAGATGTTCGATCAGATCGGCGGCCTTGACCGGCTGGTGAAGGGAAAGACGGTGGCGGTGAAGATCAACCTCATCGGCGTCCGGCAGCAGCGGCTGGGCGCCGCGCTGATGGAGGACACCTTCTGGACGAATCCCCGCGCGATCGGAGCGGTGGTGCACCTGATGGGCAAGGCAGGGGCGCGCAAGATACGCGTGGTTGAAGGCCCGTGGTCGACCGCGGAGACCCTGGAAGAGGTCATGCTGTCAATGAACTGGCGGCCGCAGGACATCCTGGGCGCCGCCGACAACGTGGAGTTCGAGAACACCAACTACCTGGGCCGGGGAAAGAAATACTCGCGGTTCATGGTGCCGAGCGGGGGCCTGATCTACCCCGGTTACGACCTGAACCATTCCTACGAGGATTGCGACGTCTTCGTCTCGCTGGCCAAGATGAAGGAACACGCGGCCACGGGCGTCACCCTGTCGATGAAGAACGTCTACGGCGCCACTCCCATCACTATCTACGGCGAGGGCGCAGGGGTGGACGAGCCGAGCATACGGCCTCACGGCGGGCGCGGCGGAGTCTTTCACTTTGCGCGCCGCATGCCCTCAAAGAGCGCGCCGCAGCAGAAAGACCTCACCCAGCCCAAGGACGCCGGCTTCCGGATTCCGCGCATCACCGCCGAATTGTGCTCGGCGCGGCCGGTCCACCTGGCGATTATCGACGGCGTAAAGACCGCGACCGGCGCGGAGACCAACTACGGAAGCCCAAACCGGCCCCAGGCGGCCATCAACCCCGGAGTGCTGATCGCCGGGACGAACTGCGTGGCCACCGATGCTGTAGCGATGGCCGTGATGGGCTTCGATCCGCTGGCCGACCGCGGAAAGGCGCCGTTCACCAACTCCGACAGCACGCAGCGGCTAGGCGAGGATCTGGGAATCGGCCTGCGCGACCTGAGCAAGAACGAGATCGCCGGAGCGCCCATCTCGGAGGTCGTATTCAGCTACAGCGCGGTCCGCGACAGGATGCTGGCCGCGCAGAAGAAGTCGTAAAGGAAATCGTGCCGGAGATCAGCTCTGGGCTTAACGAGCCCGTGCGTCTGGTGGAACACGGCGACGCCATGGGCGCGACGTTCATCGTTGCCCTCTATGGGCATGACCGGGCGGAGATGGAGGCGGCGATCAATGCCGCCTTCTCCGAGGTCGGGCGGCTCGACGCCCTGCTCTCCAATTACAGGGCTGAAAGCGAGTGGAGCGCGATGAACCGCTGCGCCGCTGTAGAGCCCGTCCGCGTCTCGCCGGAGCTCTTCCAATTGCTTACGAAGTGCCTTGAATATAGCCGGAGAAGCAAAGGGACTTTCGATATTGCGGTGGGGCCGCTGATGAAACTGTGGGGCTTCTACAAAGGCACCGGCCGCCTGCCCAGTCCGGCAAAGGTGGCAGAAGTCCTACCTCATATCGGCTACCGGCATATTCATCTGGATGCAAGTGCTCAAACAGTGCGGTTTGACCACCCCGGCGTGGAGCTGGACCCCGGCGGAATCGGCAAGGGTTACGCCGTGGATTGCATGGCGGATGTGTTACGGCAGCGAGGATTTCAGAGCGCTCTGGTAGCGGGGTCGGAGAGCACGATGTTTGGGATGGGCGCTCCTCCCGCGGAGACGAAGGGCTGGCAAGTAGGCATCAAAGACCCGCGAAACCCGCGCCAGACGGTGGCCGAGGTCTTTCTCAAGGACATGTCGATGTCCACCTCCGGCAGCTATGAAAAATATTTTCGCGCGGAAGGCCGCACTTACGCCCATATCATGGACCCGCGAACGGGCTACCCGGCACACGGGAGCGGATCGGTTTCGGTGATCGCGCCGCGCGCCATCGACAGCGAGGCATGGGCCAAGCCATGCTTCATCAACGGCCGCGAGTGGGCGGAGAAGCACAAGCCGGAGGGATTGCGCGTGTGCTTCTGCGAGGGCGGGAGGGAAGAGCCGTGCGCGTGGCTTCCTTGACCGATGGCGCCATACGGAATCGGAGCAGTCGACGCAGACGCACAAACACAAAGCGGGCTTTCCGTTAAGAAAACCCGCTTTACGTACCCAGCCTTGGTCCAGTAACTCTGATTCCGCTCGAAGAAAGCCCTCAGGAGATCATCGTCGGCTTCTGCCAGCTCTGAATCTGCTCCCAGTTCCTGGGCAGTTGATAGTTCTTCGCGTAGTTCTTGATGGGCGGGCCGACGATCTCAATCTTGCTCAGGTTGCCCTGGCCCCGGTTACCCGCATCGGCGCAGAACTTCAAGTAGCCGATCTTGTTGAAGTCCACGCCCATCAGCTCCGCCCCCACGCGGTCGGCGGCCAGCCAATCCATGCTGGCGATGCAGACCTTCTGCAGAATGGGCGTGCCATGCACCGGGCCGGTGCCTTCCATGCCTTCGTACCCATCGATCACCGCCAGGTCCGGGTGCAGCATGGCCGAGAGGACGAAGAAGTTGTAGTTGATGCCGTGGGAGCCGCCGCCGTGGGTGAGGCGCTTGTCGTTCCGCGCGCCCCGGGCGCCGTTCTGATCCTTGATCGCCGCGCCGACAACCACATTCTTCAGCGAGAGCGTAATGCCCACCAGGTCGTGCGTCTTGAGCTTGGCCGCCGAGATGATGAAGTTGTTGGCGGGGTCGTGCATCATCTTCGACATGCGAACGGGTTTGGGCTGAAAGTCCTTCTCGTCAACGCAATAAACGATGTCGAACTTATCGTCGTCGATATTGACCAGCTTGACGCCGTACTTGTCGACGAATTTGTTGTAGCCGTAGTTGGAGAAGCTCTCCATGCACGAGCCGTTGGCCGGCGACTCGGCGATCACGACGTTCTTTTTGCCGATGGACTTCAGAAATTCCAGGATGCCTTCCAGGTTGTCGGCGTGGCTGGCGCAAAGCGGGACGTTGACGATGACGTTGTTGGGCTTGAGGATGACCCGCTTGTTGCCGATGGCGGCCGCGATCTCCTTCTTGAACGGCTCCAGCGACTTAAATGCGATGTTGGCGCGGTCGTCTCCCGCGGCCAGCGAGACACGGCTGGTGACGCTGCCCGTGGCGGGGGCGGCGGTTGCGGCTTGTGCCGAGGGAAGACGCCAGGCCGTTGCCGCGGCAGCTCCCCCGATCACCGAAGTCTTCAGAAATTCTCTACGTGAAGTGAAACCGTTGATGGTCATGTCTCGACACCTCTCCGCGTGGGTACAAGTCAGCCGCTGGGTGAGTTCATCCAGACTTTCCGTCTTGCTGTACCGGCTCCGCGCCAGTATATATCCACTCGCATACGCTTGTGTGGATTTTATAAATTTTTTCAATGGAGATATTTTGACCGGTCTGGAAGGGCTCTTTCCAGGCAGAAACAGCGGGGATTGCTCGATTTTGCAGTGATTTCACGGCTGCGCCGAGATAAAGAGCCACGACCGGCGACCTTGCGTCGATTCCGGCTGGATTCACTTGAAAATCAATAGGTTACGGAAGATTCATTGTCGAGCTGGAGCAGGATTCGCGCCCATTCCGGCCGGGTTGATGGCCAGCCATGCCGCCGCGCCGAGCGCCGCGATCATGGCAGCGGTCACAAACGACATCTCCCAGCCAAAGTGGGCCGCAATCAGCGGCGTGAGCGCCGCCGTGCATGCTCCGCCGGCCTGCCCGCCCATATTCATGATGCCGGAAACCACGCCCACATACTCCCCGGCGATGTCGGCCGTGACCGCCCAATATCCGCTTTGAGCGATATACAAGACCCCCGCGCCGCAGGCCAGAATCACTCCGGCGGCGGCCGGGCTGTGAGCCCGAGAGCCAAGCACCAATAAGACCGCCGTAACCGCAAGTGAGAACGCGGGCAGCAGGCAGCGTCCCATGCGCAGGCCGTAGCGGGTTGCGATCCAATCGCTGATCACGCCTCCCCCTAGGCAGCCGATGGTCATGGCGATGAACGGCAGCATAGAGAAGGCCGCGCTGGCCTTCAGGTTAAGCCCGCGCACCTGCGCCATATAGATGTAGAACCATGCAAAGAATATCCAGGCGATATAGCCGAAGGCGAAGTAGCTCGCGGTCAGGGCATAGACTGCCTTGCTGGTGAAGATACTGGCCCAGGGAATCGAGGATTTGCTTTTACGAGCGAAGCCGCCCGGCTGGCCTGAAGAAGTGGCCGGATTCCGCTGCCCGGCGATAAGGGCCATTTCCGCTTCCCCGACCAGGGGGTGTTCCTCCGGGGTATCCCGGGCGGCCAGGTACCAGACCAG
>Ga0326727_10017742_pt1 | contig 14681 bp, 14 predicted proteins | sample MB2enrmetagenome_FD_207643 | JGI IMG/M metagenome (GOLD analysis project Ga0326727, IMG submission 207643) | Lab enriched peat soil microbial communities from McLean, Ithaca, NY, United States - MB29MY | ecosystem: Environmental > Terrestrial > Soil > Wetlands > Peat | place: USA: New York... | reverse complement strand
TCGCCGACGCCACCCCGAAACCATATCCCTTCAGCGAAACTGCGGCGAAACAGTTCACCGAACTCCGCAACGGCTATGAACGGCTCCAGATTCATCTCACCGCTCTCATGGAATCGAAAGAGTTGCAAACGCACAACCCGGACCCCGATAACCTGAAGCGTTACGCGGAGGAGAACGGGCGCGTGTCAGCCCCGGGTGTCAATCCCCGCGTCGTTTTTCTCGGCGACTCCATCACTGACTTCTGGCATCTCAACGAGTACTTCACCGGGCGCGATTTCATCAACCGCGGCATCTCCGGCCAGATCACCAGCCAGATGTTGGGGCGCATGAAGGCCGATGTTCTCGATCTGCATCCCCGCGCCGTTTTGATCCTTGCCGGAACCAACGACATCGGCCGGGGCACCCCGCTCGACATCATCGAGAACAACCTGATGATGATGGCCGATCTGGCCCACGCACATGCCATCAGGGTCCTCATCGCATCCGTATTGCCGGTTGGCCCGCAGCGCGTCGAACGGCCCCAGCAGAAGATCCAACAGCTCAACCAGTGGCTGCAAGGCTATTGCACAAAGGCCGATTGCATCTATGTGGATTACTACTCGAAACTGCGCGATCCCTCGGGCTTCCTCACGTCCGATCTGTCCGACGACGGCCTCCATCCCAATTCAAAAGGCTATCGCCTCATGGCGCCGGTCGCTATCGCCGCCATCGAGAGCGCGGTAGGCCCCGCCCAGGTCCCGCCCGCCGCCAAGCGTCGTGTCCATGTATTTTGATGCGAAAATAATTGTTATGCAGCGGCTTTTCCTAATCGCATTTCTGGTCCAGCTTTCCATCGCCGGGTCGATGGGAGTCACGGTGGAACAGCTGAAGCAGTTTGTCGAATCCTCCATTAAACAAAAGCTCCCGGACAGAGACGTCGCGAAGTACCTTGCGAACATGAAACTCTCCGAAAAGCTGACCGAGGAAACTGTCGAAACGCTTCAAGGAGACGGAGCCGGCCCGCGCACCGTGGCCGCTCTCAAGAGCATGATCGCCGCCACTAACACGCTCGCCGTGGCGGCCCCGGTGGTGGAACCGCCCAAGCCTCCCACCATTCCTCCACCGCCCTACGACGAAGAGCAGGAGGTCATCAAGGACATGACCGACTATGCGCTGAACTACACCGCGCGCCTGCCGGATTTTGTCTGCACCCAGGTCACGCGCCGCTTCGTAGACCCTCGCCATCGCAACGTCTGGCAGAACTACGACACTATCGTCTCCCGCCTCGCTTACACCGAAGGCCACGAATCGTATGAGGTGAAGACCGTCAACAACGCCATCGTCGAAAACAAAACCATGGAGCAGCTCAACGGCTCCATTTCAACCGGTGAGTTCGGCAGCCTCATGAAAGAAATCTTCGATGAGGAAAGCAACGCTCAGTTCCACTTCGATCATTGGACTAAGCTGCGAGGCGAGGTCAACTACGTCTTCAATTACCAGGTTGACCAGATCCGGTCTAAGTTCTCCATCGAATATAACCACGAGCAGAGGATTTACGCGGCCTACAAGGGGCTCGTCTACGTGAACAAGGCGACGCACAAGATCACGCGCCTCTATGCAGAAGCCATTGATATCCCAGCTTCGTTCCCCGTCAGAAAGGCCAGTTCACAAGTAGATTATGACCACGAGCAGGTCGGCACCCGGGAATACCTGCTTCCACTGAAAGCCACTTCCACCATTAGTGACGCGGAGATGGCTTCCAAGAGCGATATCGAGTTCCGAATGTACCGCAGGTTCGGCGCCGATTCGAAGATCACGTACGACATTCCCGAGCCCCTGGACGAATCGAAGCAGAACGAAGAAGCGCCCAAACCCTAACCGCGATCGTAAGACGGTGCGCTCCGATAACTTCAGTATTTCGCGCTAGCAGCGCGCGCTGCGGTCGCGAGATTCTCAGGCGACATGAAACCGTTCACCCGGACATGCAGACTGACAGAAATTGCCGCGTCGATGATTTAGCGAAGACTGACCCAGCCGCCTGCGCCAAATGGTTTAGTAGTACCCTAAATACGAATGCGCATCCTTGTCGTAGAGGACGAAAAGAAAATCGCCGACTTCCTCCAACGAGGTCTTGAAAGCAACGGCTATGCCGTCGATGTCGCCCCGGACGGACACTCGGCAATCGCCTACGTGCACGACACCGACTACGACGTCGTGATCCTCGATCTCATGCTGCCCGACCCCGCCGTCGACGGAATGAAAGTTCTGGAGCGTATACGCTCCCGCAAAGTTGGTCCACCAGTCTTGATCCTTAGCGCGCGCGGAGCGGTGGACGATCGCGTGAAAGGCCTTGAACTCGGCGCGGACGATTACCTCACCAAACCCTTCGCTTTCGTTGAACTCCTCGCCCGCGTTCGTGCACTATTAAGGCGTGGCCAGCCCGCGCCGGAGAAACTCCAGGTGGCGGATCTCACTGTCGATACGCTCCGCCGCAAAGTCACGCGCGACACCGAGACCATAGAGCTCGCACCAAAGGAATACGGAATCCTCGAATACATGATGCGCAACAAGGGCCGTCCTCTCAGCCGCACCATGATCGTCGAGCACGTTTGGGATATGGACTATGACGGCCTCACCAACATCGTCGATGTCTACATCCGGCACCTGCGCTCCAAGATTGACGACCGCTTCCAGGTGAAGCTGATTCAAACCGTGCGCGGCATCGGCTACATGATCGAAGCGCCCGAAACCGCGCCCGTGAAACCAGTTCCATTTTCTTCCTTCGAACGGCAGGTGTAACGCGTGGGGCCGCTGGAAGAATCGAGCGCGCGGCCATCGCGAAGCCTGCGTCTCCGCCTCACGCTCAGCTATGCCCTGTTCTTCACCATCCTGCTCGCCTTCCTATCGCTTGGCTTTCGTCAATATCTTTCCAGCAGCCTGGACGCACAATTACGTGGCAACATTGAACAGGATTGGGCCGCTCTGAAGGGCTACTTCAGAATCGATAAAGGTCACGATAACTGGTACATCGATCAAGGCGATCCCGATGAAGCCGCGCTCCAAGGCCGCCTGCGCCGTGTCTTCTTCCTCGCCGATTCCGACGGGCGCGAGATGGACGCTTCCGACATCTATAAGTCGCTTGGGATCGATCCGCCCGCCCAGATCCGCCAGGTTGTCGCAACGAAGCAAACTCTCTGGGAAGAGAAAGTCGATCCCAAGGGCGAGCACTATCTTATCCGCGCCAGTTTTGATCGCGATGAAGACCTTGATGCCTATTACTACATCGCAATCGGGCGCTCGCTGAAGGCCAACCGCGAGATACTGGGCGGGTTCACGTGGCTCTGTGTCGCCGTAATTCCGCTCATCGCGATCGGTGGTTCGGTCCTCGGCTGGATCTACGCCGGCCGCGCGCTTTCGCCCGTGATTGATATCGCGCGGACCGCCCAGCGCATCACCGGATCGAACCTCAGCATGCGCATCCCCACGCGCAAGTCCCAGGACGAACTCGACTACCTCATCGAAACCTTCAACCGCATGATCGCGCGCCTCGAAGCATCCTTCAACCAGGTGCGGCAGTTCTCAACCGACGTCTCGCATGAACTCCGCACGCCCATTACGGTGATCCGCGGGCAATTGGAAGTGGCCCTCTTCACCGCCGAACGGCCGGAGGAATACCGCAACGCCATTGCCGATGCGCTGCACGATGTGGAGCGTCTGTCGGGCATCGTGCGCGCCCTGCTGCTGCTCTCCCAGGCCGAGACCGGTCAGGTGGTTTTGCAGAAGACCAAGGTCGATCTCACCGAGGTCATCGCCGACATCGTCGATCAGTTTCAGATTCCCGCCGAAGGCGCCGGCGTCCGCCTTTTCATCACCGAAGCACCGGCCGATTGCTTCGTTGAGGTGGATCGCGTGCAGTTCGAACGCATGCTCTCCAACCTTCTATCGAACGCCGTGAAGTTCACCCCCGCCGGCGGCGAAGTGCGCGTCTCATTGCGCAGCCGCGAAGCTTTGGTTGAAATCGAGATTGCCGATACCGGCCGGGGCATCTCCCCGGAGCACCTGCCGCACATCTTTGATCGCTTCTACCGCATTGCGGAACCCTCGCAGGATGCCACCCCTGAGAAAGGTCTGGGGCTCGGCCTCAGCTTCGTCGCCTGGATCGCGAAGGCCCATCAGGCCTCCATCGACGTGAAGAGCCAACCAGGCGAGGGGACCACGTTCACAATCCTGCTTCCGCAAGTCCAGGAGTACGTAGCAGAGCCTTTAATTGGAACCATCGGGTAGGTTCGCGCCTCATACATTATGCTAGGACTTGTGCGAAGGCTACTGATCTCACTTTTGCTGCTGGCAGCCTTCGCCTTCGCGCAGGATCCAACCGCCGCGGCTGTCACGCCCAAGCCCCAGGTCTTCTCCGGTTTCGTCACCGAAGTCACGCCCACCGCCCTGTCGGTGAGTCGCAAGAATGCCAGCGGCAAGGAGATGGTTCATAAGTCTTTCATGATGGACGAGCACACCAAAGTGGAAGGCAAAATCAAGCTGAAAGCGCGGGTGACGGTCCAGTTCACTATCGACGGCGAGACCAACCACGCGGTAAGAATTATCGTCCGAGGTGGCTAGAAGAAGGATAATAATTGGATGGCCGCCCAACCATCGCCGCTCAGCTTAGAAGAGTTCCACAGACTCTACGATGGAGCAAAGCCGGCGTACGAATACTGGTACGGCTCAGCCATCGGAAAATCAACGCCTACTTTTCTGCATGGCTTTGTCCAATATGTGATCATGACACTGCTTGAAAAGGCGGGCTGGAACCCGGCACCCGAAGTCAGGCTTAAAGTTAGCCGGGATGCCGAGCCTGTTCCGGACGTGATCGCCGTACGAGGCAAAGTGAAGGGCCTTTGCGCAACAACTGCGCCGGACCTCTGCGTTGAGATTCTATCTCCGGGCGACACGCTAGCAAAAGCCCTGGAAAAAGCGAACCGCTACATTCAATGGGGAACCAAATGCGTCTGGATCATCGACCCGGAAAAACGCACTGCCTGGACCCTCTCGCCCGACCCTCAATGGATCGCCCCGACAGGAAACGCTTCGCATTGACGAGACATCCATCGATCTCCCTACCCTATTTGCGGAGGTCGACAAGAAAATTGAGCTGACCGAAGACTAATCGCCCGAGACCCGCTGTGGCGTAGGCCGCGCAAAGATACCTAGCAGAACAGGCCTCAGTTCGGTCCAGTTCGTCCGCGTCCACGACAGACCCACCATCACGGCGGTAATCCCGGCTGCCACAACCACTGTCTGGCCAACATCCAAATTAAGCTTCATCCAACCGAGCCAGTGTCCGTACACCAACTCGATATGCACCCAGTAGACAAGCAATGAAGTGGTCCCCAACTGGCGGACCCAACTCCAACGCTGCGCCGATTCCTGCAGCAGCCACACGTAAGAAAAAGCCGCCATCAGCAGCAGTACGCCCAGCTTGATAAAGATCAACGCGGGACCATCGAGCCAGAAATCGCTGGTGGGATACAAGGCAGGCTGAAACACGGAAATGGCGCTCACCCCGAAGGCCAGCGCAATCCCGCCCAGCGCCACCCACTGCATCCCCCGTGAAATCTGCTCCGCGCTCACGACGCGAATCAGCGATCCAAAGCTCATCCCAAAAGCAATGAAGGCGGCCCAGGGGAAGAAGGAGAAGTAAGCGGCGTTCGGTACAAAGTAATCGCGCAGAAGCGGCACCGGAATCGACGGGCCAATCTGCGTCACCAGGGGCGACAGCAGGGCAATCACGCAGCCGACAATAGCGCAGTAGCGCACGCGCTCCGCCGTCGTAAACAGCGCCATTATGGCCAGGAGCGCGATGCCGAGGCCCATGCAATTCAGAATGTCCACCTTCAACATCTCCTGCCACGGACTGTTTGTATCGGAGAACAATCGCGTAAACAGCCACAGTTGTATGCGAAACGCGAACGCCACCACAATCAGATACCCGGCGCGCCGCAAGGAACCGGACCAGCGCTTCCAGAAGGTGTAGCCCTTACGTGCCTGGCTGTCCATAAGAAATGAAAGCGTCACTCCCGTCAGGAAAAGGAAGATCGCGGGAGGCATTCCGCCCACGAATTGCGAGAAAGTATAGGGACCGCCGGTACGCAGATCGTTTCGCAAGAATGAGTGAAACACATGCCCTTGCAGCATAATTACCGCTGCCAGGCCGCGCATCCAATCGAGATACAGTAGGCGGTTCGCCGTCTTCATTAACTTTTATGCATGCACCGCGCGTGCCAAACTCCTTTAGCGGCCCGGCGTCTCCTTCTTTACGTTCTTAGGCAGCTTCAACTTGACAGCGGAGTCCGCTAGATTCGGATTCATCTTCAGATTTGTAAATACGAAAAGTTGATAATCTCCACCGTTTTGGTAAATCTTGTGCTGCAACGGATATCCAGTATCGGTGGCCAGCCAGAGCTCAATTCTCTGAATCTTACTAGAGACTTCCTTATCTCTTGGCTTCAGTAGAAGCTTCGCTGAAGCGTGACCGTTTACTACATCCGGTCCCTCATATGTGATGTCGTTCGCAGCAGCCAGTTCGTTACGCGAAGTGCCAAATCCCAACAGGAGAAATCGTTCAATTAGCGAACCGTTCGTCCCTAGGCTGTATTCCTGTACGGTATTCAGCTTTGGTAAATAAATGTCCAGCAGCGTGCCTTCCAGTTCCACCGACTTGAGATCAGGCTGGCTGAAATCCACCAACATCCGCGTATCGCCCGGCCGGTCTCTCTTGATCTTGATCCTGCCCACCGAGACCTGGTTTTCGTCGATGACTGCGGTGTGTGCCGTTTGTGTCAGGTCGGCGGTCATGCTTTTGAAGCCTGTTGCCGCGCGATCCAGTTTGGTGAGAATGTCGTCCAACGGATCGGCGCTTGCCGCGTTCAGCGCAAGCAACAAACACAAAGCCAGTTTCGACATTCAAACTTTAGATGTTCCCGCCTACGGTTTGGCTACGGCCATGTAGCCGGTTAACTCGCGTTCGGCGTTATAGATGGGGTCGAGTCGGGTGACACTCTGCGATTTTCCGGTTTCTGCCTTCAGAATCGCGCTCACTTTGGCCAGCCTTTCGGGTTGAGAAGCAGACTCCGGAACCTGGGAGATCAATGCCGGGGCCAGCCAGAACACACTCATCCCGCCCTGTGACGGGAGCAAGGCAACCTCATGCGAATGCGGCGCTTTGGGCTGATCGTGGAACCACTCGCGCGGCGTAAGAAAGATGAACGCAACAATGACGGCCACCATAATGTCGTATTGCCAGGAAGCGCGCGGGAAATCCCACAGAATGACTCGACGCAGAGGGCTCCACACAGTCTAAAAGTCTATCATCCGGCCGATGGTGGAATTTCCAGCCGAATCGGAATGCGGCTTGTCGAAGTAAACCTGCAGGTTCAGCGGCGCCCCCGTGGTTCGGGGCACACACATTCCTGCCTAGGCCCGAAGTCACCAGCGGAAGCGGGTGGGTAAGACGTCATGCTGACCTGCAGTTCCGGCAAGGTCAATGACGCGAGCATCGAGATGTGTGTCCCTCAAGAAACGGGACGGCCTTCTTCCCCGGTAGTATGTAGGTAAATGATTGCTTGGGTGATGCTTGCGATACTCCTTCAATATCCCGCCCACTGGTTCACTCCGATCAACGATCCGCACAAGCCCGCTTGGGAAATTCTTCCGCAGGCCGCGAAACCGGGTGAAGTGATTCTCTCTAAGCGCAACGAACTCGGCATCCTCTCCAACTTCGCCGCCACGCCTTTCACATTTCATCGGGTGCGTTACGCGAGTGTAGAAGGCTTCTGGCAAATGATGCTTTATCCCGAAGGCGCAGGTGACCCGCGCGCGGCCCTTAAATGGCTACACACGCGCGCTGCAGTGGCGCAGATGACCGCGTTTGAAGCCAAGGCCGGCGGCGATGTTGGCGAGGCCAATATGCGCAAACTCGGCATCGATTGGGTTACGTTTGAAGGGCGACCGATGCCGTATCGGTCGATGACCAAAGGTGAGCACTATCGGCTCATCGTTGCCGCGATGCACGCCAAGTTCGATCAGAATTCTATCGTTCGGCAGGTATTGCTGTCGACCGGGAATCTTATCTTGCTGCCGGATCATATTCAGGAACGGAATGCCCCGCCGGAATGGGCTTATTACAAGATCTGGATGGAGATTCGACGGGAGGCATCCGGGCAGGCGAAACCGCCTGCCACACCCTCAGAATGATAGTTCCTCGAGCAGGTCGTTTAGCTCCGCGGAGAGCGCCGCGTTCTTGTTGGAGGTATCGCTCTGCTGATCGTTCAAGTTGGCGATCTTCGTCTCCAACTGCGCCAGTTGCGCCGCGTATTTCTGAACCACTTCCTGCTGCCCGCTGACACGATTCAGGCTTTCGAGATTCTTGCGGACACGCTCTTCATCTGAAGTCGTCGTCCTAATCTGGCTGCTGGCTAATTCCATCTGCGCCGAATTCGCGGCGATCTTTTTCTTCAAATCCATGATCTGCGCCAGTGCGCGCTTTCCCGCGTCGCTCAAATGCTTGTTGCGCGTGTAGACCAGAAGCACATCAGGCGTGAGGCTGGAGATCACCTGCTCTTCGGCGTCGATGCGCTCTTCCACCAAAGGGAACTTCACGTCGGCATTCGCGCCCAGGATCACTTCAAAGCGCCGCACGGACGATGTGGTCTCGATGGGCTTCTGGTTGCTGATCACGCTAAACCCCTGCTCGATGGGGTCTTCAATAATCAGGGTCTTAGCTTTCGCATCTACGTTGTGGATGGTGAAAGTGGTGGTGCGATTCGTCGCTACCTTGACGGTCATCACGCCGCGATTTAGATGGAACTCGCGCTGCTCGCGATCGCCGGATTCCAGCGTGGTCGTGATTCGAGTGCCCAGGTCCACGCCGTACGTGATCAGGCGTTTATCGCCAGCTTTTACTGTTTCGACGAGAGCCTCGCCCGCATAAGCGCCGGCGTCGAATACGGTGACGGGGCCGCCGTCAAGAGTCTCTCCAGTGGAGTTCGCGAGTTCCGCTGCGTTCAAGGGGTGGGGCGAAGTCTGATCGCTGTAAAGGACGACTTTTCGCGCCTTGATCTTGCTTTGCAAAAAAGGAAGCATGGCCGATTGGTTCTTCTTGATGGTGACGGGCTGGGCGATGCGGTATTGAAAGAGGTCTGCGATTTCGAAGGCCGCGCCCGTGGGTGCGATGGAACTCGGTGCCGCATGTGGCACGGGCGGGGCCTTCTGAAGTGCCCCGAAGCTTTGCACCCGCTCAAATTCGGTCGCTGCGCGGTCGCCCAAGCCATGGATTAACCCATTGGACTCGGCCGGGATCGCTCCCAACACTCCCCCTGCAACTCCTCCTGCCACTCCACCCTGGTGCAGCGCTGGCGCCACGGCCTGCTCTTCCGGCAACTCCGCCCGCAGTCGCTGAATATACCGGGGCGAATACAGCTCGCTAATGAACGAAATCGGCTTGCCCGAGACCAGCGCCATCTGCACGTTCACCCAGTCGTCGTCGGTGGTGTTATCGACAATCGCCCAACCTTCCAGCACAGGTTCCCCCTCGCCAAAAAGCAGCCGGTAGCTCGACTTCCAGATGGGCGTCGGGATGATGTACTCCGCCGTAATATCCCGAGCGCCCGTAACATTGCCGTCGATATAAACCGACCGCTTGTCCTTCGACCGGGCCGCCGTCAGCGCCAATAAATACTCCCGGAACTGCGCTTGTAATTTCGCATCGGTGAAGCCGATACTGGTCGCCGCGTCCAGATCGAGCGTTCGCATCTCGCCCGAATCCACCAGCAGCACGATCTGCTGGCGCTCGGTGCGATCCTTATCGCCCGCCACCACGCGCGCTGCGACAATTTCGCCGGCAGTCTTCTCGTTCCCGATCTGCAACTCGACGCGCGCGCCCTTCAGCTGATCCAGCACTCCGCTCAACGCCACCCCGGCATCGATCTGGAACGGAAATTGGGAAAGAGTTTGTGCCAGGGGGACACTGGAGTCATAGCGAAGCCCCGTCACGCGCTCCGCTTTCCCGTTGATAATCAGTGACTTAAGGACATCGTTCATCTCCGAAACCTTGAAGTCGAGGCGTGCTGTTTCCCCGGCGGGAATGGAACCGGCGCGCTCGAAAAAGCCCACGCCGTGCTTATAGAGGACAACCTGGCGGATCGGTAACTCCGCCGCAGGTAGTGAGGCGGTAAGCAGAAAAAGTGGTACGAGGCGGATTGACATGAGAGAGTAGACCTAATATAAGACGGTACAGTTCCATGAAATAGCATTGACACGCAAGGGTTATTGCGGTCAGACTTCTAAGGAGATGCTGTATTTTGGTCGACTGTTGGCCTTACTGTCGCTCGCCGCGGCGCTGAGCGCACAGGAAACCCCTGCGAAACCGGACGATCAATCCTCTAACCAGCAGGGTGCGGCTGCACAAACCACGACCGACGCAACGGCCACCGATGCAGGTGCGAAACCAGCGACGGCCGCCGCTATCACTCCAGACGCAGGTGATACGGATCAAACTCCGCCCGTAAATCCTGGGCCCGGCATCCTCAGCCGGACTTTCACGACCACCCCGCTCGAAAACGAGCAACTCCGTTTCCGGCCCTACCTCTCCGTGATGGGAATTGCCGACAACGGATTAACCGGGCCCACGAACAGCGCAACTCAGAAGATTACTAACACTTTGAACTACGGCACCGACCTAGGGTTCGGAATCTTCGGTCGCCGGGTTTTGAAGCACGACACCTTTGAACTTGAGTTCCATGGCGATGCCTTTGCCTACTCGCCTGACAGCAACTTCGATGGCGGCAACTATCTGCTGATGGCGACGTATGACCATGAGTTCAACAGGAAGATTTCTCTTGCATTCACCGAGAATGCGAGCCTCTTCGACAATAACTATACCCTGCCGAACTCCACCACGGACCTCAGCCTTGAGGGAACTGGCCAGTTGGTGACTCCGAATACGCAGATCTTCGATAACACTTCTATCTCCGTCAGTTCGGGGGTCGACCTCGTCATTCAGCAAACCAATCGACTCTCATTCGACCTCGGTGGAACCGGCTTTATGGTGCACCGCGAATCAGCCATTCTCTATGGGGACTTCGGAGCCCAGGCTCGCGCGGACGCCAACTATCGACTGACCAGGCACATCACCGTGGGCGGATATTACGGGTTTACCGATTTCCAGTTCAGCAATGCTTTTGGCAGTACGCAGACCAATACTCTGGGACTGGAGTTCTCCGATGAACTATCCAAGAGAGTTCAACTGCGTCTCCGCGTGGGAGGATCGCATGTATTTACGATTGGCACCGAGACGATTGTGCTGGACCCTGTCATTGCCGCGATTTTGGGAGAGAACTCCGGACTTGTGGCCATCCACCGGACCAATTACGAGCCCGACCTCACCGCGCAATTGACCAGGAAGTTCCGGACAGGAACTGCGTCGGTCGAATTCATTGAGAACGTATCCAGCGGAAACGGACTCATTCTAACGAGCAGGCATGTTACGGCGTCCGGGCATTATGACTACAGCGGCCTTCGCCGTTGGGCTATATCGATCAGCGCAGCCCGGGATTCGCTCGACACTTTGGGCGTGAGTGTAGGAAATTATTTGAGTTACCTTGGGAGTGTAAGTATCGGCCGCACACTAAGTCACGGCTTTCAGGCCAACCTGTCCGGGCAATACCGACATTTCGACTTATCCGAAGTCTCTTTCCTGCGCAACGCGTACCGCTTCAGCCTGGGCCTTACATGGACGCCAGGTGAACGCCCGCTCAAGTTCAACTAATCGGCACTCGCGTTGTCAGGACCGTTGCCCGACCCTCCACGCGCGAAGCCTCCGTCGCCCAGACCGTGCCTGGGCCGAAGTCCTGCCCATCGATCTTTCCCGAACCTTCCAGCACAATAACATAACCCACGCCGAACTCGCGCGTCGAATCCACTGTCACTTTCTCTGTAACAAAATACTTGCACGCGACGGAAGACTGGGGGCATGCACCTGGATGGCGGCCAAAGTCCGCGACACCCAGGGCCTTCTCCAAATGCAATCCGCGTGCGCGCCCGTAGTCAAACACACGGTACGTGACATCGGAATTCTGCTGGATCTCGCACAGCGCGATGCCGCCGCCGATGGCATGCACGACGCCGGCGGGAACAAAGAAGGTATCGCCGGGGCGTGCAGCCATCCACTCCAGGTAGTCCACGATCTCACCGTTCTCGGCACTCTTTCTGAATTCCTCGGGTCCAATCGCGGTGGCAAATCCCAGCGCAACTTTCGCGTCGGGTGCGGCGCGCAGGATATACCACATCTCTGTCTTGCCGCGAGATTGCTCGTGCAACGCCGCGTAAGCGTCTTTCGGGTGCACCTGAACCGATAAGTTTTCGGTCGTGAAGAGGAACTTGATGAGTAACTCGCCGGCGGGAAACCAAACCTCCCCGATGGGCTCGGGGGGATTCGGGAACCAGGGCTCGAGATCCTTCGAGCCCCAGATTTTCGGAACGAACCGAGGGGCAATGGCCCGCGCGCTCATAGGGAGCGAATGAATGTCTCGACGCGGTCGAGCCCACGCTCTAGTTCCGTCATCGAAGTCGCGTAAGAGATCCGGATATGCTCAGTGGTCCCGAACGCCTCGCCCGGAACCACGGCGACATGCGCGTCCGACAGCAGCCGCTCGGCAAACTGAAGCGACGATGTAATGCCGCTTTTCCCCAGGTGGGCTCCAATATTCGGGTACGCATAGAATGCTCCGGCGGGTGTGGTGCAAGTAACATCGGCGATGGCATTCAGACGCGGAATGACAAAGTCACGCCTCTTCCGGTATTCCGCCAGCATCAGCGGCACGGAGTCCTGCGGCCCGCGAAGCGCTTCCACCGCAGCCTTTTGCGCAATCGAAGTCGGGTTCGATGTCGAATGGCTTTGCAGCTTCAAAACCGCTTGCGCGACGGGCTCCGGAACTAAACCATATCCAATACGCCAACCCGTCATTGAATAAGTCTTAGAAACCGTCCCCGCGACCAATACTGTATCTTTGCAGGCCGGCATGCTGGCGATGGAGAAAGGACTGCCCTCGTAAAGGAAGTGCGAGTAACATTCGTCGGTCAGTAGGAAGATCCCGCGCTCCATGCAAAGGTGCAGTATGCTTTCGAACTCATCCCGCGGAAGAACGGCCCCGGAAGGATTCGATGGGGAATTGATAAACACCATGCGGCTTCTATCCGTGACATGTTTCTCGATGGCTGCCGCGCTGACGGCGAATCCTTTTTTCTCATCGGTAGGAACGAAGACGCACTTCCCGCCGGCATAATTCACTACGTCCTTGTATGTGACCCAGTAAGGTACGGGGATGATTACTTCATCGCCCGGATTAATCAGCGCCTGCGTGAGATTGAAAATCACATGCTTACCGCCCACGGAGATAAAGCATTCAGTCGGCGCGTAACTGGTGCCGAACTCGATCGCGTGGCGCTCGACGACGGCCTTCTTCAGTTCCGTGGTGCCGCCTGCGGGCGTGTACTTCGTAAAATTCTGCTCGATGGCGCGGATGCCCGCGGCCTTGATATTATCCGGCGTCGGGAAATCCGGCTCGCCGGCACCAAAGTCAACAACATCAACGCCTTGTTGGCGCAGGCGGTCCGCGTCAGCCGCAACCTTCATCGTGGATGAAACGCTGATAGCTGAAATCCGGTCGGCGATCATAAGCTTCTGTTGGGCAACTGTGGTTGTACTCATACTCGAATGGGCTCTTCTTCCTGAACTCCCAAGTGCAGACGCTGGCGCAGCCGCTTCTCGACAAAGCGGGGGACCAGGCCGGTGATATCTCCTCCCAGTGAGATCACTTCCTTCACCAACCGCGAACTGATATAGGAATGAGCTTCGCGTGCTGTCAGCATCACCGTCTCCATTTCCGGAGCGAGGCGGCGGTTCATATGGGCCATCTGGAGCTCGTATTCATAATCGGAAACCGCGCGTATACCCCGCAGCAACACAGTGGCCTGGCGCGTACGGGCATATTCGATCAGCAGGCCGTTGAAGCAATCCACCTCAACGTTGGACATGTGCGCAACGGCTTCCACCAGCATTTCCATACGCTCTTCCACGCTGAACAGAGGCTCTTTGCTTTCGTTGCGCAGCACGGAGACAATGAGCCGGTCAAACAGGCGCGACCCACGCTCGATCAAGTCCATATGACCGCTTGTGATGGGGTCGAATGAGCCGGGATAGATGGCCACGACTCGGGCCGGCTTAGGCTGCATGGGGATCTCCCTTAGTATCGCTCACTCGCGCTTTCGGGGGGCCTTGATACCGGTGTCGATCTTACATTGGACCTCCCTGGTGATGAGCGAAGCCAAGGCGGCGCGATGTTGAGCGAGAAAAGCCTGGGCATCTTTGGGGTGTGACTTCGCCAACTCGCGGAGCGCCCAGGACAGCGCCTTCACCACCAGAGGATCGCGGTCCGGCGCTTCAAGCCTACAGATGTCGATGATAGCGGGGACATGGTGGGATTGCCCCAACCGGCTAAGCGCAATGGTGCTGACCAGGGCGGCGCGACGCCACCAGCGGTCGGGGCTTTGTGCCCATCCGCGAACGACGTCAGCGGTAAGCCTACCTTCCCGCCAGGCAGGCCCCGATATATAGCAGGCGTAGCAATCGACCATGCCCCAACTATCGA
>Ga0326727_10017741_pt1 | contig 14681 bp, 11 predicted proteins | sample MB2enrmetagenome_FD_207643 | JGI IMG/M metagenome (GOLD analysis project Ga0326727, IMG submission 207643) | Lab enriched peat soil microbial communities from McLean, Ithaca, NY, United States - MB29MY | ecosystem: Environmental > Terrestrial > Soil > Wetlands > Peat | place: USA: New York... | reverse complement strand
CTGAGAAGGCATCCGCTTGCCGGTCCTGAGATAAAAGGGCACTCCCGCCCACCTGAGGTTATCGATGTAAAACTTCCCTGCAAAAAAAGTGGCCTGGGTCGAGTCGGGTGAGACATCCCTTTCCGCCCTGTATCCCGCTGCCTGCACATTTCCCACCTTGCCCGGCCCGTACTGGCCCCTCACTAGGAACTTGTCGATATATGCCGTGTCCATGGGTCTGATCGAGCGCAAGACCTTGAGTTTCTCGTCCCGGATGAAATCTGCATTGAACCCTATAGGGGGCTCCATGGCTATAAGCCCTAAGAGCTGCATGATGTGGTTCTGGACAATGTCGCGAACCACCCCTGCATGCTCGTAAAAAATACCCCTGTGCTCAATGCCGATCTCTTCCGCCACCGTTATCTGCACATTATCCACAAAATGCCGGTTCCATATCTCCTCGAAGAGGCTGTTGGAAAAATGGAAGAAGATGATGTTCTGGACCGGGTCCCTGGCAAGGTAGTGGTCTATCCGGTAAATCTGGGATTCGTCGAAGGCATCGATGAGCGTCCTGTTCAGTTGTGCAGCGGAATCGTGATCCCTGCCGAAGGGTTTCTCCATCACGATCCGCGTGCCGAAAGAATTTTTGCACAGACTATGGGTTTTCAATTTTTCGATGAGCAGCGGTGCGACCTGGGGGGGGACTGCCATATAGTATATGAGATTCTTCATCTCTGAGGATGCCGGGGCGACTGCCCTTTTCACCTGTTCATCCAGACGCTTATAGTTTATATCATCTTCGAAAAGCCCTGACATGTAGGACAGGTGAGCCTCAAACTCACCCCATCTCGCTTCGTCAAAGTCATCTTCAAAGGTTTTCACCGCCTCCTTTATCATTGCATGGTACTCCCGGATGCTCAGCGAAACCCTGTCAAAGGCGAGGATAGAAAATTCATTTGCCAGCTCGTTCTCCTTGAAGAGATGATAGAGAGACGGCAGGAGCTTTCTCTTCACCAGGTCTCCCGAACCGCCGAATATGACGATGATGAAAGGTTCGATGCTGAAGGGCTCTTCAGGGATATCGCATGTCTGGAGAAACCTGCTGTCAATGATTGGGTCCTGACCCTTCACGGCCATGTATCGCCTCCCGTCATCGCCTTACATCCAAGGGTTTCATGAACTCTTCCTCGATCTTCTTAACCTTTTCGAGGCGCCTTGCATGGCGCACATCGCCTGAAAATACGGCCTGAAGGTACAGCGAGACGATTTCTTTTGCCAGCTTTTCACCGATGATCCTTTCACCGAGGCACAGGACATTCATATCGTCATGCTCCACGCCCTGATGCGCCGAATACGAATCATGGCAGACCGCAGCCCTGATGCCGGGAAACTTTGATGCGGCTATGGAGGCTCCCACGCCGCTTCCGCAGATGATGATCCCCCTGTCCGCCTTTCCCTCGATGATCGCATCTGCAACGGCTCGTGCGAAATCCGGATAATCGTCCGACCGCACCTCCTTGAAGGCCCCTAAGTCCATGACTTCGTGGCCCAGTGAAGGGATAAACCCGGCCATGAGTTGCTTCAGCCGGAACCCTCCGTGGTCCGCTCCTATGGCTACCTTCATGTTATTATCCCTTTAGCGCTTTATCCGATCAGCGAATTCCAGTCTGATGAGAACCGTTCCATGCCCTTTTGCGTGAGATCATGGGCTATATCAAAGCCCTCCCAGTCCGTTGAGAGATCCATCTCCTTGTAGGGGATCGGTTTCAAGGCCTGCGCCTTGTAAAGGTAATTTTCCGCCGGTAGAGGGAGGCCTTTACCTCCCCATTCCTTGAGGATCTCATAAGGGGTGGTAATGATGTCGGAGCCGAGCTTCAGGGCATAGAGGAAATGGTCGAATGTCCTCACGCTGGCAGTCAAGACCTCGACATGGCCGTCTCCCCTTTCATACATTTTGATGATGTTTGCGATCAGGTCCATGCCGGTTTCTCCCCTGTCATCCAGCCGGCCGACAAAAGGCGATACGAACACGTCACCTTTCTTTGCCCCTTTTGTCGCGGTATAGACCGCTGCCGCCTGCTCCTGGGAAAAACACAGGGTCAGGTTCACCCTGAGCCCTTCCTGCACCGCCCGGCCTGCCGCCTTTAATCCCTCATGAGACGTGGGGAATTTTATGTGGGCATTGGGTATCCAGGAAAACATCTCCCTTCCCTGGGGCAGCATGTCCTCTGCCATGGATGAAGGGTCGGCATAGACTTCCACGGATATAGACCCCTCGGGTATCATGGATGAAATAGTTCGGACCACATCCTTGTAAAAGCCCAGTATCTCCGATTCACGGAACTTCCGGCCTTCCACAAGGCGTTTTTTTGCCTCAGGATTTTTTGCAATAAGGGTCGGGTTTGTGGTCTGACCATCGAGAAAGCCCAGGGTATGAATGATTTCCCTTGTTTCCTCAGGATTTCCTCCATCGAGGAATATCCTCGTTCTCAAACCTTTCGGTCTCATAGGATCTCCTTTACCTTCCTGATGATGCTGTCTTTCGAAATCCCCTCGTAATAGAGGAGCTCTTCCGGTGTGCCGCTTGCGGGCATCTTCCGTACGGCAAGGATATGCACCGGCGTCTTCTCCGCGTACAGGGCGCCCCGGACAGCCTCGCCGAGACCTCCCTCGGCATAATGGTCTTCCACGGTAATGATCGCCTTCGTGGCCTGTGCGGCCTCCCTGAGGGTGTCAAGATCGAGGGGTTTGATGCTGTAGAGATCGATCACCCTGAGTAGGATACCTTCCTTCTTCAGCATCTCGAAGGCTGCAAGGGCCTCAAAGACCGTAACCCCTGCGGCTGCGATCGAGACCCGATCCTTGCCGCTCATGCGCAGCACCTTGCTCCCCCCGATGACGAACTCTTCATTGCCGGAGTAGAGAATGGGCGTATCCATCCGGGTGGTGCGGATATAGACGATCCCTCTGTGCTCTGCGGCCTTCTCGACGAGCCTTTCCGTGGAGACCGCATCGCAGGGGTAGAGGACCACGCCATGAAGCAGGGTTCTGAACATGGCGATGTCCTCGAGGCCCATCTGGGAGGGTCCGTCCTGCCCGATCGAGACGCCGGCGTGCGAGCCTATGAATTTGATATTGCTTTTCGAATATTCACTCATCCTGATCTGGTCGAATGCACGGGTGAAGAATGCCGCAAAGGTAGAAACAAAGGGTATCTTGCCTCTCGCCGCCAGGCCTGCTGCACAGCCTGCCATGTTCTGTTCCGCAATATACATTTCAAAAAACCGGCCCGGGATTTTCGCCTTGAAGAGCTCGGAATAGGTGGAGTTGCTCACCTCGCCGTCGATTGCCACGATATCCGGGAACTTATCAAAGATCCTTGACAGCGCGTTGCCGTAAGCCCTTCGGGTCGCCACGGGCTTCCCTGTCGGATAATCAGGGTCTTTGATGCTGCGTGGCTCTATAATCTTCGGTTTCATATCATCCGGCCTAGGTATCTCTCCGAGAATTGATCTATCGACATCGCCCAGCTCGGAGAGTGCCTGGGCAAGCTGCTCTCTGTCGAGGGTTTTACCGTGCCAGCCGTTCCTGTCCTCGATGAAGGAAACTCCCTTGCCCTTGATGGTCCTTGCAATGATCATGACGGGTTTGTCCGCAGAGGTCGATGCCTTATGAAAGGCACTAAGAATCTCGTCAAAGTCATGGCCGTCGATGCGTATCGTTTCCCACCCGAACGGGGCTATGCGCTTCTCATAGGCCTTGAGATCATGGCCGTACATGGTCTCACCCCGCTGGCCCAAGCGGTTCACATCGATGATGCCGACAAGGTTGTTCAGCTTGTAATGGGCTGCGATCTGAATCGCTTCCCACTGGGAGCCCTCGGCCATCTCGCTGTCACCAAGGAGCACATAGGTCCTGTAAGGCAGGCCGTCAAGATACTTCGCGTTGAGCGCCATGCCGAGCCCGATGGAAAGGCCCTGGCCCAGCGAGCCTGTTGATGCTTCTGCAAAAGGAAATGCAACGGTCGGGTGACCTTCGAGGCGGCTGCCGAACTTCCTCATGGTCATCAGTTCATCGAAGCTCACCTGGCCTGCTGCGGCCCACATGGCATAGAACAGAGGCGAGGCGTGCCCTTTGGAAAAGATTATCCGGTCGTTGTTCGGGTGGTGCGGATCGGATGCATCAAACCTGAATACCCCGCCGAAGAGCAGGCCGGTCATGAGGTCCGTTGCGGAAAGCGATGAAGAGGGATGGCCTGAGCCGGCCCGGGTTGTTGATGTGAGGATATAATAACGGACCAGCTTTGAGAGTTCCCTCAATCGCTCTGTTGTCGGGGGTGTGGGCATGAGCAGCTCCTGGGTTCACTTCTTGAAAACATCATGTCTTCCGAACTGATTCCTCAGGGCCGAAAGGACCTGTCCCGTATAGCTCGGATGGTCTTGCGAGAAGGTCCTGAAATTCACCGAGCCCTCGATAACCGGCGTGGAAACCCCATATTCCCTTCCTGCTTCCACGGTCCACATGCCTTCTCCGCTCTGGGCGACCGTGCCTGATATGGAATCGAGCCCCTGGCCGTATTCATCAAAGGCCCCTTTGAGCCATCCCACGAGTCGCGAGGTTACGACACTGCCGTGGTTGTAGAGGTCAGCAATTCTTTCGAGGTCGAGATGAAAGGGGGCCTGCTTCATGATGGCGAATCCCTCGGCCAGGGCCTGCATCATTCCGTATTCGATGCCGTTATGGATCATCTTTACGAAATGGCCTGCCCCATGGCCTCCCATGTAGCCATACCCGTCTTTTACGGAAAGATCGCGGAAGAGACGCTCATATTTGGCAAAAGTTTCCTTGTTCCCCCCCACCATGATGCAGGAGCCGCTGCGTGCACCGGCAGGTCCGCCGCTGACGCCGACATCGAGGAAGTCGATGCCTTTTTCCGCCAGGCTTTTTGCACGCCTCATGGAGTCCTTGTAAGAGGAGTTACCGCCGTCAATGATCGTGTCGCCCTTGTCGAGATAGCGGACAAGACTATTCATGGCCTCATCAACCGTTGTGTGCGGAATCATGAGCCAGATGAGGCGTGGCGAGGCAAGGGCTTCGGCAAGGGACTTGAGGTCAGAGGCAGGTTCGGCCGGGAGGCCGGCTGCTTCCTTCAAGGCAACCTTATTGACATCGAAGACCACGGGCTCATACCTCTTTTCAACAAGCCGCTCCACCATGTTGAAGCCCATCTTCCCGAGGCCCACATAGCCGAGTCTCAACCCGGCCTTACCCGGCCTTTTTGTATCCCGAGGTTTGTTCATTGCCCCTCCTCATACCCGGCGGTGAAGCATGATATGCCCATGATGCTTATCAGGTATGGTCGAAGTTTCTGCCCACCGGCAAGGGTAGTTAAGGTGTATAGATATAAGTCTGCTTCCCGTAGTTTCAAGGGGCTGCCTGAGAGTTGCAGGCGGCAAGTTCAGGAACCAACATCGGCAACATTGCCGGAGCATCGGATATCGCACCTCCCAAAAACGCCGTCTTAAGCAGTCGTTCTTGTTCCATCATTGTCCCTTTTTTTGTTTCTCAAATGACAAGAAAGCAGGAGCTGAAAGTTGGTTCGTTAAGCATGTATCCCAGATTTAAAAAAGAGATCTACGCTCAGGATCGAAACATCATGATGATGTCTGCTATCTTGTGTCTCTATCTTTTAATGCATCCTGATAAGTACTTCGAGATACAAATAACACCTGGCAGCACACGTCGGGACTAGGCCTTTTCAAGATCTGGAGTTGTCCGACTCACCAGGGGAAGCTCTTCCGAAGAGAAAACCTTGTCTATATCCAGGATCATGACGAATTCCCCATCACGCTTGCCCATGCCCTTGATAAAATCGGTATTGAGCTTTGTCCCGATCCTAGGGGTCGGCTCAATGTTCTCCGGTTCAATATCCATGACCTCATGTACAGAGTCTGCAAGCACGCCGAGAATCGTTTCTTCTCCCTCGATGGCCACCTGGCCGATGATGATCCGGGTATTGACTGTCTTTTCAGTGTCCTTGATACCGAACTTTTTATTAAGGTCAACCACCGGTATCACCGATCCCCTCAGGTTGATCACGCCCTTCATGAAATCTGGGGTCTGGGGCACCTTGGTGATCTTGGTAAAGTCGAGCACCTCCTTTACCTTGGAGATGTCCAGGGCAAACTCTTCTTCATCGAGCTTGAACGAAAGGTATTGTCTGGTCTCGGTTATTGTCTCCACACTCATGGGTTTCTCCTTCTCTCTTCAGCACAAGCTTAGGCTTATCGGTACCATCGGCAGGGGAACAGGCCTTCATCGGTGCTGTATCTGCGGCCGCTGAATGCCCCTCATAGCTGTCCATGCCAATTCCCTGCCGGGGACCTTCAACGGACCTCAGTAGCTCTCGAAATCTTTATCGACTTCATCGCCCCTGGATTCTCCATCATGGAGGTCGATGATTACACCCGAAGTTCCGCCTTCTCCGTTATCTCTGCCTTTGATGACCGGGGGTATCTCATGGTGTACCTTCCCTACCTGGGGCTTTGGGGACATGTGACCGATTTTTGTCGTCCTTGCCACTGTTGAGGCCTTATGCGCACCCTGATTCCCAACCTTGAAGAATGAAATGGACTCTTGGAGCTGGACTGCCTGGGATGAGAGCTCCTCGGAGGTGGAGGACATCTCCTCGGCTGCGGATGAGTTCTGCTGCACCACCTGGTTGAGCTGCTGGATGGCCGAGTTGATCTGCTCGGCACCGGTATTCTGCTCGTTGCTCGCCGCGGTGATCTCCTGGACCAGCTGGGCGGTCTTGCCGATGTCGGGCACGATCTGAGAGAGGAGCTTGCCCGCCTTCTCGGCGACCTCGACGCTACTGACCGAGAGCTTGCTGATCTCACCTGCCGCCTCGGCGGACCGCTCGGCAAGCCTCCTTACCGCTGCGGCAACCACCGCAAACCCCTTGCCGTGTTCCCCTGCGCGGGCCGCCTCGATGGCTGCGTTCAGGGCCAGGAGGTCGGTCTGGCGGGCGATCTCCTCAACGATGTCGATCTTCTCCGCAATGGTCTTCATGGCCGAGACCGTCTCAAGTACGGCCTTGCCGCCCTCGCGGGCATCTTCCGCAGACTTGACGGCGATCTTCTCGGTCTGCCGGGCATTGTCCGCGTTTTGGCGGATGTTGGCCGCCATCTGCTCCATAGAGGAAGATGCCTCCTCGGCCGCGCTAGCCTGCTCGCTCGCGCCCTGGGACATCTCCTCGGCCGTGGAGCTCATCTGCTCGCTGCCGGCAGCCACATTGTCCGCAGAGTTCTTGACGTCCTGGACGATATCGGAGAGCTTTTGCACCATATCCTGGATAGAGATCATGAGCTTGTCCTGATCCGAACGTTTCTGGACCTTAACGGTCAGATCGCCCTGTGCGATCTTCTCTGCCGTTTCAGCCACATCATTCATGGCTTGAATGAGCATGTTGAGGTTGTTCTTGATGGTGTTGAAATCACCATTGTAGCTCTCGGTGATCTTGTCCGGAATATCACCCTTGGATATCCGGTCCACATACTCCGCAGCCATATTCAACGGGCCGATCACCGCATCCAGTGTGTCGTTCATCCCTTGGACGATCTTGCGATAATCACCTTGGTGCTTCGTTGCATCCGCTCTCGTCGCAAGCTTTCCTTCCACCGCGGCATTCGAGAGTGTGTTGATGTCGGCGATCAAATTGTTGATTGCCTGCACGGTTGTTGTCAAAGCTCCATTGATCTTGGCAAAATTCTCACCGATCTGCCGTGTATCATCATCTGTGGTCATCTCGACATTGTCGATCTGCATATTGCCATTACACACTTTACCAAGATTCTCCACCAGCAGATTGACTTGTTTTGCCTGGAAATCAGCTTGTTTTTCTGCAACTCGGGCTGCTGCCTTGATCGTGGTTAGATCGGTCACAAATTCCATTACACCGATTACCTTGCCCTGACGGTCTTTAATCGGGATACCTGTGTATGAGATATCCAGATTGTGCCCACCGGGATGCGCATCTGTCTCGCTAGTCGACAGACGGCCTTCCAGAATGGCTCGAGCACAGGCACAGTTTGCCGTGTTGCAGTCCGAGGTCTTGAAATGTTGATAACATTTGGTACCGATCAACTGTTGCTTTGGCAGACCGATTACATCAACACCCGCTTTGTTTATATAGCGGATGGTCATGTCCGTATCGATAATCACTGCGGGGGAAGGTGCAGCATTCAGATGTCCGACCAATGACTCAACGATATCATTGATCCCTTTGATGACGCCTCGGAACTCGAAGTTGATCTTCTCAGGATCGCCGCGCGTATCCAGCTTGCCTTCCAGGCATGCTTCGGTCAAGTGCTGAGTTTCGGTCAGAATGGACTTGATGATGTTGACCACGTTGCGCATAAGCACAATGCCCAGGAACCCGGCCAGGAGAGCGCCGATAATGATAACGGTGATCATGAATAGAGTAGAGTGCTTGCTCACTACATTATTGGTTTCAGACGTCTTCTTGGCCAGGTCAGTTTCCAGGTCTATACCTTTCTGGAGAATATCATTCACATCAAGGGCTTCCTTCTGGCCATCCCCGTTCAACAGATCAACAGCTTCTTTCTCTTTTTTGGCATTCATGAGATCGATTATCTTTTGACGGGTCTGTCCATACGATTCATAACTGTTCTTGAAATCCCCGAGATTCTTTTTTATTTCATCTGAAAGAATGGTTTTCTCGAATTCAGGAATTATTTTTTTGATCCCTTCATCGTACACTGCAATCTTGCGGAAGAGTCCTTGTTGCTCCTTGGGATCTTCGGTATGGACTGCTTTCAAAATGTTTACCCGCATTCGTTGAAAGTTGACTGCTACATCGTCCAGTTGTGTGATGGGTACGGTAATATTTCTGTAGAGTAAGTTGTCGGCCTTATTAATTTTGTCGATGTTTATGATACCTATTACGCCGATAATTACAGCAATGACAACCAACAATGACAATGCTCCAAGTATTTTAGGTCCCATCTTCATGTTCTTGAACATATCTCCCCCTTAATCTCTGATGTATGCATGCTCTTAGCCTAACTGTCCCATTGTCCGGGCCATCAGGATCGTTTCTTTGCGCATGGTCATACAATCGGGAATCAATGAGCTAACTGTTGATAACCAATGAATTGGTAGGATTCAGTGATGCAAAATACTAACTTCATAAATTAATCTAATTCATTTTAAATTCTGTAAGTATGTTCTTAAATTTACATCTTTACCTTTCAACCCTATCTTTTTCCGGATGTGATATCTGTGTGTGGTTACCGTATGCACCGATGCATTCAGCAGTTTTGCGATCTCTTTGGATGCTTTCCCTTCCTTGATAAGATATGCCACTTGAATTTCGATTGGGGTGAGACCAAGGTATTTGGATGCAAGCTCTTTGATATATAACGAAGTGATCTCATTCAGATGTGATTCAACCTCTGAACAGTATGCCATCTGGTCCTCTTTCAGGCCGGAGGTTTTCAACTTTTCAATATAGGGGAAAACAGATGCCTTGATGTTCGCAATGATGTTTTGTTCTATATCGTACTTCTCAGCATCTCTCTGCCTGAGCATGACCCTCAGGGCGGCATTGGTTTCCTCCAGGTCATTTTTTGACTTATTTAATTCTATCTCCCGTGTTCTCTTTTCGGCTTCAAGTCTTTTTAATTCGGTAATGTCTTCAATGAATCCTTCCACTTCATCCAAAGTGTTGTCGGGATTGGAAATTGCCCGGAATTTAACATTTGCTTCTATTACATCACCATTTTTACGACGATAACGGTCCTCAAACGTGTGCCATCCGCCTTGAGATAAAACTTCTTCAATGAACGTGTTCCTTTTGTCAGGCTCAACATACAACTGCTCTGAAACGTTGGATCTGTTGACAGTGGAGATCAGTTCTTCAGTTGATTCATAGCCTAACATTTGTGCGAGCCGAGGATTTGCAAAGATTAATTTCCCATCGAGAGTTGAATGAAAGATGCCCATAGGAGCATTTTCGAAGATGGCGTGATAGCGTTCCTCGCTCTTTCTCAGCTCTTCCTCCGCCTTCTTACGCTCGGTGATGTCCTGTGCCGTCCCACGCAATCCTATGATCTGACCATTCTGATCGCGCTTGGTTTCACTACGCGCGATGATCCAGCGGGACGGTCCATCCGTTCGGGCGAGTTCCAAATCGAGTTCGTACGGTTCACCGGTTTGCATGTTTCTTTTCACTGCCGCATCCAGCCTCGCCGCGCTCTCAGGCGTGTACGCCTTCAGATGCTCCACGTATCCGGGCGGACGCTGTGTCGGATCGAAACCATAAATGTGGTAATACTCTTCAGACCAGGTGATGGTGTCGGTCTTAGCGTCCCAGTCCCAACTGCCGATCCTGCCGACGCGTTGTGCTTCCTTGAGTTCGATTTTACTCTTGCGTAGTGCCTCTTCCGTTCGCTTACGATCGGATATGTCCCTGAAAATACCTATCAGATATGTATTGTTCATCAAAGTTATCGGATAAGAGCTCACATCTGCATAATAAACGCTGCCATCTCTTTTTTTCACAGGGATGTCTTTAGCCACAACGATCTCATTTCGTTTCAATTTATCAAACTGGTCAAGAACATACGGCAGGTCTTTCTCGGTGTGAATATCCATGACCCCCATGTTTTTGATTTCAGCAGGACTATAACCAAGTGCTGTGCATATCTGTTTATTGCCCATGAAGAATTTCTGACTTTTAATATCCGCTAAAAGTATTCCATCTGCGGCATTCTCAAAAATTGTCCTGAATATTTGCTCGGATTCTTCCAACTGATCATACAATTTGCGTGTTTCAACCAAATCTTCCAATAGCTGTTCTTTAGTTTTATTGATATCTTTCATGAAACAACTCCATACTAAATCATTCTGATAAACAGAATAAGTCCTATGGGTAGAATGTAAAGTATTAAAGTCATGAAAATGATTAAAGAAGGATGCATATTATAGACAATCATGGATAAATGTTTATCTGAGTACGAGATTGTTCCTGGTAAAACGCTTGAATTAATTTAGTAGACCAGTTTCTTTCTTTTCAATAGCAAGGACCCTAATCAAAAGAATATCCGACTTCACCTTGAGAGGAGGGTTGGAATCATGTTGAGAATGAGAAAAGCCAGATTCAGCAAAGTAAAAAAGGTCCCAACTTTTTTCAAGATGGCCAATGCTATGTGGAAAACCCCTGAAGAGCCGTTTATATTCAGCAGTCTAAGCATTGATATGAGCAATGCTCTTGCATGGATTAAGTCTCATCAGAAGCGGACGGGAGAAAAAATAACTATCACCCATCTTTGCACCAAGGCCCTTGCTATGGCCTATCGAAAATATCCTCAGATAAATGCAAAGATAGAATCAAACAGGGTCTACAGGCGTAAGACAGTCGATTTTCAACTCCTCATTTCAACGAAATCCGGTGATGATCTTTCAGGAATAAAATTGAAGGATGTTGATCAAAAGAGTGTATCCGAGATTGCTCGTGAGATCCGGGAGGGAGCCATGGCGGTGAGAAACAACCATGGACCGACATATCAGGTTGCCGAAGATCTCCTTGGGCATTTCTCAATCTCTTTAACCCGGTGGATTTTGAAAATCGCAAGCGTACTTGTCAACAGATTCGATTTGGATCTCTCCCGCTTTGGCTTTCCGGATGACCCTTTCGGGTCGGCTATCATCTCATCAGTGGGCATGCAAGGTATTGAATCGGCATATGGCCCACTTGTCCCTGTTGCAAGGAGTGGTCTTTTGATGGTTATAACCGAGATAAAAGAGAAGCCCTGGGTGCAAAATGGTAAACTTGTAGTCAGGCCGGTTTTGAAGCTATGCATGACTATGGACCACCGCATTTTTCATGGATATTACGTTTCATTGCTGCAGAAAGAGGTCAAAGATCTGCTGGAGAATCCTGACGCCCTTATGAGAGGATACAGTGGATCTATCGAAGAGAAAGGCAATATCCGTATTCTCAGGGATAATCCGGTGATCTCAGCAGAGAAGAAAGCAAACGTGGGTGGATCCATGAAGTGAGCGAGGTATGAAAAGAGAATAGCGTTTCTTCTTTGAGGTGAGACTCCTCGTTGATTCCTTCGAATTCCTGATGGCCCCGTTCCGAAAATTGGTTGTTAAATTTCCGGTTGCCGGTTTTTCAGACAGCCCTTATTGAAGTGAATGAGGATGAATGCCATAAACGACCCTCTCTGATAACAGGCACAAAGGAGATTGAACGATGGAAGCATTACCCGATACGAAGACGCTGTATAACGCCATGCTGCAGAAAGACAGCACCTTTGAAGGTATCTTCATCGTAGGGGTGAAGACCACGGGCATATTCTGCCGCCCCACCTGCACTGCACGCAAACCCAGGCAGGAAAACGTCGAGTTCTTCCGATCGGCCCGCGAAGCCCTTATGCATGGATACCGGCCCTGCAAGATCTGTAACCCGCTTGTATACAAGGGGGAGACGCCTGACTGGCTGAGGCCCCTTCTTCATGAGATCGATTCCTCCCCGGATATTAGATTGAAAGACCGTGACCTCAAACAACGGGGGATCGACCCGAACCGAGTACGGCGGTGGTTTCAAAGGCATCACGGCATGACCTTCCAGTCCTATCTGCGGACGTTACGGATCGGCCAGGCATTCGGGAGGATCCAGTTCGGGGAGAAGGTCATCGATGCGGCATTCGAATCCGGCTACGAGTCGTTGGGCGGGTTCACCGAGTCATTCAAAAAGACGACAGGGTTCCCGCCGAACACGAGCCGGCATCATCGGCTTATTACCATAACAAGGATCTTGACCCCGTTAGGCCCCATGCTGGCAGGTGCGACCGATGAAGGGATCTGCCTTCTGGAATTCGTTGATAGAAGGATGCTGGAGACGCAGCTATCGAGGTTGAAAAGGGTACTGAGTGCAGAGTTTGTCCCCGGTTCCAACAGACATTTTGAGGCGCTGAGTAAACAGGTGGATGAATATTTTGCCGGGAAACGCAAAGAATTCAGTCTCTCCTTGGTATTGCAGGGCACTCTATTCCAGCAGGAGGTGTGGAAGGCCTTACAGATGATCCCTTACGGCGAGACCCGTTCGTACAGCGAGCAGGCGGAGATTATCGGGAAGCCCAAGGCCCTAAGGGCTGTTGCGAAGGCGAACGGCGATAACAGGATCTCCATCATCATTCCATGCCACAGGGTGATCGGAAAAGACGGAGCCCTGGTGGGGTATGGCGGCGGGTTGTGGCGAAAGAAGTTTCTGCTCGATCATGAAGCCAATCATAAGGGAGAGTAAACAACATTATAATACAAATCATGCGACTCCCCACACCGTGCAGATTCCGTCAATGACGGTACGGATATCGGGGTCGTCTAAGCGGTTCCCGAGGTAGGCAAAGGACAGGTTCACCTGAAAGCGCTCCTTTTCCCATATGGCTATCTTGCCTTCTTTTTGGGCTTCCAGGGCCTCATCCTCGATCATGACGGTCAACCCCACCCCTGATGAGACAAGGGCCCTACAGATGTAGTCTCCATCGGCCAGGGCGACCTTAAAGGGCTTGAGGCCTTTCTTTTCAAACACACTGCCCACGATCTTATAGTATGGGCACATGGGAGGAACCCAGATCCAGGGCATCTCGGCAATCCGTAGCCAGTCGGCGCCTTTGAGGTCATCCTTCCACTGGGCGGGTCCGACGATCCTGAGATTGAAATCGGATAGGGGTATAGTGACGATCTCGGGATGCTCGTTGTTGCCGAATATATACCCCGCATCGAGCTTGCCGGACTTGATCTTGTCGAGTACCTCCCACGACATGTTCTGGAGCAGATGGAATTCCAGCCTTGGATATCGGGACGACATCATGGAAAAGAATTCGCTGATCTTCAGGAACCTGGGGTCGATGTTCAGACCGAGGCGGACCGTGCCTAGGATGTCCCCCTGGAGCGCCTTTGCCTGATGGTGCATCTCCTTTATCGTATCCAAGGCCTTTTCCGCCTGGGCCTTGAGCAATTCGCCTTCTCTGGTGAGCTGCATACCCTTGGGTGTCCGCACGAACAAGGGCACTCCCAATTCCTCTTCAAGGGCCTTGATATGGGCGCTGATGGCGGGTTGACTCGTAAAGAGCCGCCCGGCGGCACGTGTCAGGTGCCCTTCCTCCGCAACCGTCACAAAGGTCCGCAGCTGATAGAGTTCCATGGAAAGGTATATAATCAGGATTTGTGAACCTGTCTATCAGATATGACGATTGGATTCGAACAAGTAAAATACGGTAGGGACACGGTATGGACAGCAAGCTGCAATGCAGGGAGGTATGAAAATGGCCAAGGTATTTGCATATATCACGTATTTGTTTACCCCCGAGTGTTCGATCAGGTATTGCCCGAGAGAGGAGTCTCTTTGCCGGATCCAGGAAGCAGCGACTTTCCCGGAGGTGGTGAAAGCCTTGTTCTGGATAATCATGTCCGTATTGTTTTCCCTATCCGTTGCCTGCCTGCATTAGGTGATAAAAAATATGAAGTGCATCCGATGTCACGGAGGAAAGATCACATGAAAAAGATGACTGCAAAAAGACTCAAGAGTATGGCTGAGAATCTTGGTGCGGATCTGTGCGGGATCGCCCCGGTTGAAAGGTTCAAGGATGCACCGCAAGGCTTTAGGCCAA
>Ga0326727_10017740_pt1 | contig 14682 bp, 16 predicted proteins | sample MB2enrmetagenome_FD_207643 | JGI IMG/M metagenome (GOLD analysis project Ga0326727, IMG submission 207643) | Lab enriched peat soil microbial communities from McLean, Ithaca, NY, United States - MB29MY | ecosystem: Environmental > Terrestrial > Soil > Wetlands > Peat | place: USA: New York... | reverse complement strand
GCTGCCCGCTCCGCGGGTCTTTTAACTGGATGAACATTTTATTTTCAAGTTAGTCTCATCCGGCTCCGGTTTGATTTTTGATGTTTTTGTTGATATGAACGTTTATGGAGAATCTGCATCAAGCCCTCTGTTATGATAGACTTATGAAATTATTCCCAAACAGAATCATAATCTTCCGCGTGGTTGATTATTATATGCAAAGCACAGATGAAGTTAGCATCATTAAATTTGCAAGGATTCTTCATAACAAAACTGTCTATGATGATTATCTCTCAAACTTAAACAAAGTAAGAGAAACTCTAAAGACACATATGTGTTCGGATATTGTCAATTTAATTATTCAGTTTCTTTCTCCACAAAAAGTTGTGATAGCACGATCCGTTGAAAGCAAGCACATTAATATGATGGATAGATGTTGGTATTATAAAACTGATATTATGCCTTTTGAGTTCTATGAGAGAAGATTTGAAAGAGATATAACTCCTCTTGAAACAAAAGATACATATGATGTAGAATTTGAATACAACACTACCATTATAGATGCCCTCAGAGAATTAAAAATTTCATCTCCGATACTGTTTGATAATCGCTTAAATTGGTTGATTAATGAAAAGAGTAAGGGAATAGTTTGCGGTTGTGGAAAATATGTTTTCGGAGAGAACCAAATGGAGAAAAGAAAGGAAAGGCGTAAAAAACATAAGAAAGAAGACTATTGTGTTAGATATGCTCTTCAAAGAACAAAAATTCCAAGACGACTAATGATGGAACTGGAGGATTTTGAAGTTGATAATGATAGTGGAGTAGCGAAGTATCATTATTTCTCAAATATAGAAATTAAAGAACCAAGATTTGTCTTAAGAGAAGAATTAGAATTGCCTGGAGACATACTTTTTCATCCGTCTTGTTGTGGTTATATAAATTATAACATTATCGTAGAGAAGTTTGGTATCCAAAGGAAAGAGAGAAAAAACTATTTTGAGGGAGAAGACGATTCAGAGGAGGAAGAAGACGATTTAGAGAGAGAAGATGATGATTTAATATGGACATTTGAAGACAAAAAAACTGGTGCTATAATCTATGTACACTATCGTAATGATGAAAGATTTTTAAGTCAAGGAGAACTTATCGTAGATAGCAATTTAGATTTTTGTGACGACAAATGGTTTCTTTATCAAGTATCGGGAAGACTTGTCTCCTAAATTATTTATTAGGATATATAATAGATATTTCTATCACTCAGATAGAAACTGACAAAAAACAAAAATAATTGGAAGATTTCTTTAATCGTTAAAAATGGAGTCTCTTTGCCCATTATGTTCAGAACAAGTCAGTGACGGGATTTCCTTAGATGGAAAGAGTTATCATGATGGTTGTTTGAGAAGTAAATTAGATAGAAAACATTTATGGGAATATGATGATAAAATCTATAATTTAGGAGCAACGAACACATTCTTCTATCCATCTTGGAATAAATTTGCTGAAGTAGATGGATGGATGTGGTCAGCCCTTTTATCTCACCAAATACTTCTTTATTGGTGTTAGATAACGAAAGAAGAGTATATCAGACTCTTCTAATATAACAAAATGCTATCCATATCTATTCCATATTTATCAGAATATCGCTTAACTATATCCTTATTATCATTCAAGATATCTCGAATTCCTTTTGGAGAAAATTCCATAAGGGTTTCCATAAATCTATAAAAATCGTATTTGAGTTTAAATTTAATAGCTCTTTCGGCATCTGTACCTTCCTGATTTTCCAGTTCAAATGTAGTGCTTTGACCAAAATCTATAACTTTAATTTTTATTTTTCCTGATTCTATTGCCTTTATTACGTTTTTTGGTATTTTGTCGTCTGCTACTTTGTACATAAAATTTCCGTAATGTGTGTCTCCGTGAATTATTTCATTTTTATGGAGTGTAGATAAAATATTTCCAACTTTATTAATAATAAGCTCTAACAATTCCTTTGATGGGTACTTTTCCATTAGATACATTATATCTCCTGTCATTACTTCCATTATGAACATAGAATAGTTTTTTTCAATATGCGCGTCTATTAATTTTGGAGAAAGTCCAAGTCCTTGGATTGACTTCCATATACAAAATTCTTTTCTTGCTGAACTTCTCATCCAATCTGTTCTTAATTCGGAAATTTTCACTACATATCCACATTTCTTTTCACAACAAGTGGTGAAAACTTTTCCAAAAGTTCCTTTTCCTAAAAAAGATTTAATAGTCCATCCAGATGGACATTTTGATCTCGAATCAGGACTTCGAATAGGATCGAGAGAAAAGAATATCCCTTCTGGTTTTGCTATTATATGCTTTCCTTTGATTTCCGATTCTAGACTGTCGTAGTTCATTTTATTCTTTGGTAATTCCTTTTTTACAGATAAAACTTTTCTTGTGACTCAGATAGAAAGTGATAAAAAACAAAAATAATTGGAAGATTTCTTTAATCGTTAAAAATGGAGTCTCTTTGCCCATTATGTTCAGAACAAGTCAGTGACGGGATTTCCTTAGATGGAAAGAGTTATCATGATGGTTGTTTAAGAAGTAAATTAGATTTAGTCAGAAATGATTGATTCTGTGCTTTTAGTTGGTATTAATTGTTTGGATGAAGCGGAACGAGAAGGAAGTCTGTGAAGCCCATTTAAGTGATTCTTCTGATACTTATTGTAATAGGCATATTCGATTTCACCAATAGTTTAAGTAATACAATATGAATCTCTTTAGAGATTCAAACTTTACCAACTTTTCTTACTTCGCCAGAAATTTGCCATCAGGTAACCTGGATTTGTTTTTTCCTGTGGTTGTGGTAAGCAGATTTGTGATTCTAATTCTTTAACATCAATGACATGACCATCTCTGAACTCAATTGAACAGAGACCTAGGTTTGTCATAGAAAGTATTTTTTTATACATCATTTTTGCTTCCTTAAATGAAATTCCATAATTTTTCATTTGAAAATCAACATATTCGAGAATGAAGAAGTCTTTCATAGACTTTTTTCTCACAGAATTCCATTTGTCATAGATAATTGGTTCAAGGGGGATAAGTCTTTCTGAAGTTTTTCCAATTACTCTTGCTAAAATAGATTTCGAGTCTGTTATAATTTCTTCGGGAGATTTCGAAGATGATACAAGTAATTTTGAAGCTTTTCTGTACTTGTAGATATCTCCATTTTGTGAAATGAATAAACTCCTTGGAGTTTTTCCTTTTGAAAGGTCAGAAAAGAATTGTTTCCAGAAAGCATCTGTTTCTATTTCAGAACAGCGTTCATACACTGGGAACAATATTTTGGATATACTACCACGAACAACCATTTTTTACATATCAGTAAAAAACGTGAAAATCGTTTTTTGTTTTTAATCATTAAACATTGAATTTTGTTAGATTTATTCCAACCTCTCGCACCAATGAATTTATCAAGCACATTGTATTAATCAATCATTATTTTTTTTTTCTAAGAAAAATGCCGTCACATAGTAAGAGTGCAAAAAAGAAACAACACAAGAAGTCTAAAAGATCTGGTTCAAGCTCCCCGAAGGTTGTGAGAAAGTCGTACTCCCTCCTTCCTGAAGCATCAGAAGAGCTTAGTAAATGCTGGAGTGATCTTTCAAAAGGAAGATGTCCTTCTAAGAAACGAGTTGTACAATGTTATTGTAAGGGAAGACCTTATAAAGACGATAAAAGAAACTATAAAGTTGAAACGAAAGCTCAAGCTTTGAAGCGTTGGGCAAAAGAATCTGGAAGTACTAGTGCTACTAAAGTTTCGAAGAAACCTTCAAAATCAGGATACGGAAGAGAAATTAGAATGAAAATTTATAAAGAGAATCAAGCAGAAATTAATGCTCTTCCTGCCAAACATTGGGCTACTCAACTTAAAAATTTCTTGGCAAAACATAAACCAGAGGATTTCGACTCTAAAGGAAAATTAAAAGTTCCAAGACATGTATCACCAAAACATGTATCACCAAAACATGTATCACCAAAACATGTATCACCAAAACATGTATCTCCGAGGACTAAATCCCCAAAGAAAAAATCTTCTTCTAAATCTCCGAAAAAGGTGAAATCTCCAGGGAAGTCACATAAGACCCCAAAGAAAGTTAAGAAGATTGAGTCCATAGGAGAGGAATCAGATATATCTTCCATTTTTTCTGAACTTGAAGCGCCTCCTGAAATAAAACCTCCTCCTCGTCCCTCGACTCCTCCTCGTCCCTCGAAAGGATCAACATTGATATCTCAATTGGAGGAATCTGATTCTGAGGTTCAGTCAGAATCATCTGATGAACCAATCCTCGATATTAGTGGGTAATTAATAATAATTATCAGCTAAACAAGAATATCTTTATCTTTTTGATAAAGACTTCAACGCCTTAAAATTCAGTGAAGGTATTAAACGAAGCAAAAAATCATGCCGAAGTATCATACGCCGATTCATGTCGTCCTTGATAAATCAGAAAGACATGACAATATATATAGATCTTATAACTTTGAACCCACACCAAGACTATATCTTGAACTTTTGGAAAATAAGGGAAAAGTAAGAGCCGATCTTAGGGATAAAGAATATATTCCCCCTCCGGAATTTATAGAGCAAGAACAAAAAAGAAGTGAGGTTGCAAAAGTTGAGCGAGAAGAGAAACGTAGTGAGCACAAAGAACATAGAAGTGAGCACAAAGAACATAGAAGTGAGCATAAAGAACATAGAAGTAAGCACAAAGAACATAGAAGTGAGCACAAAGAACATAGTGAGCATAAAAAAGAACATCATCATAAACATCATCACGAAGAAGAAAAAGAACATCACCATAAACATCACCATAAACATCACCATAAACACGACCGAAGTAGTCGTCTTAAAGAAATTCTGAAGACAAGTAAAGGTCCTCATGAAAAGTCTGAAACTTCCGATAAAAAAGTTCCTCCTTCTCTTGCAGAATTAGAGTCTGGTATTAAAGGGGATGGACGTCTTCATGTCAGTCCATATGCTTCAACTGGAAGTACGGAAGAACTTGCACTTAAGAAGATATTGATTAGGAAACTTGAACTTTTACGTCAGAGAAACTCTTCAATTCCAATTTATACTGAATTAACAGATCTTGCTACTTTAGAGAGGGATAATATGATATATGAAAGACAAACCCAGATAGAGACTTCTATAGATTCCTATAAAAAATATTTAATTGTTGCCTTTACTGGCATTGAATGGTTCATAGGCTACATGATTGGATTAGATGCACGAGGACTTGCTGATTCTCAAATGAAAAATATGCATCCTTATGAAGATCTCCTTGTTGAATTAAGCGAGAAAACTTATGTAGAACCCGATAAACGCTTTCCTGTGGAAGTGCGTTTGTGTTTGGCAATTATGTTGAATACAGTATTCTTTATTCTCACTAAAATGGTCACTGAAAGTATGACAAAAACGTTTGGAAACTTTATGCCTCCTCCTTCATCATCACCACAACATCAAAGACCTCCTCCCTCTTCTACAAGGATGAGAGGACCAAGTTCTGATGATCTCGCCGATATTTTAGGTCAGTCTTCTTCTCCGAGTCCATCATCTTCAGGAGTTCTCCCGGAAACTCTAAGACGAAGAAGTGTTCCTTCCGGAATAAACTTCAGACCGGAAATGAAAAAGAACAATTGATAATTTTTAACAAATTGTTAGAAAAATTAACTAGCACCATTCCGATATGAACAGCACCTTCCAAGATATTAATAATAAAATTTTCATTTTAAACAAATGAAATATAATAAATATGAATGAAAAAGAAATTCCTTCCGGTTACCTCCCAGCAAGAGAAGCAACAAAACTTCTTCATGTTACATCAGGAGCCCTCAGATTGTGGGCAGAACAAGGAAATATCAAATACATCAGAAAAGGAGGAGAAGGATCCCATAGATATTATGATATCAAATCCTTCTTTGAGTCCAGAGGATGTGGAGAAAAGACTAATGAATCTCAGACAGAAATTATTCCTCCAAGACGAAAAATTTGTTACTGCAGAGTCTCCTCAAGAGGACAAAAAGATGATCTCGAAAGGCAAGAACAATACCTCAAACAAAGATATCCAACCCATGAATTCATTAAAGACATTGGAAGTGGTCTTAACTTTAAGAGGAAAGGAATTAAGACCATTCTGGAATACTCATATAAAGGAGAGATCGAAGAACTTGTGGTTGCCCACAAAGACAGATTGTGTAGGTTTGGATTCGAAATATTTGAATTCGTTATTTCAGAATTTTCCAAAGGAAGAATCATTGTTCTCGATAATCGTTCAGTCTCAAAAAACGAAGAACTTGTATCCGATATTCTCTCCATTATCAATGTCTTTTCGGCAAGAGTTAATGGATTACGAAAATATAAAACAAGTATTGAAACCGAATTCAGACCCACACCTCCTGAACAAGACATTCCTAAGAACGATGAGAGTAAGATTGTTTCCAACATTGAGACAAAAGAACATTCTTAATGTATCTGTAGTGATTGTTCAAAATTTGAAGATGACATTAAGAAGGATGTTGTATAATATATCTGATCAATCAAAAACGAAAAATTTTATCCAACAATTAATATTCGATAAAATGGAATTAACTCTTGTAGTTCTCTTTATTTTATTCAGTTCATCGTTATCCTGTTGCATATATAGTGTAATAGCAAAATGTCGTAATAGAGGAGGATTTCACCCAATAGAACATTAATTTTCACTACATATCCTAAATTTTTTAATTATGTTTCTATCAAAAGATAGAAATATTACAAATTATAGTCAATCTTTTCTCCCACACTACAATTAATACCTGATATAGTTTTTTCGTAGTTTTCTATCATGTCTTTGATGGTCTTAGAATTTCTCCAAGTATCTTCCACACTATTAGATAATTCAGCAACATCATAGAAACGAAGAATATCAAAAAGTTTATTTTCTCTAGGTTTTTTAGATCCCAACAACCATTCATAATAACTAAGACTAGTCCATGTTTTAATATCTGGTTCTTGTGCATCTAAACAACCAAGTTTAACCAACCTAGGTTGGAGAAGATATAATTGGTGTCTTTCAACTTCGAATTCATAATTCCGCCTTAGACGATCTAGTGAAGTTGCAAAACCGAAATCTATAAATTTCAATTCGCATTGACCATTAGTTATAGCAGTGAATAATGATTGGGAACTATTGTAAACCGTTTTATCTTCACATTTGAACATATAATTTTTATCATGTGCATCTCCATGAACTATTTCGCGAGAGTGTAATTCACGAAGAAGATCCAAAGCTTTAGAGAAAAGGAGTTCTAGTAGATCATAATTATTGTCTCTGTCTGCCATTTCAATAGCCTTCTTTAATGTTATATCAAGTGTTTCCATTACTAAAATAAAATAATCATCTTCTTCTGGATTTGACGAACTGTGGTCATAATATTCTATTAATCTTGGGGAAAGACCATAACTCTGAATTTCCTTCCACATAGAAATTTCCTCTTCAATTAGTGGTCTGGGAGATTCTTTATTTATCGGTTTTACGATCTTAATAGCATACTCACATTGTTGTTTAATACAACAAGTCTCAAAAACATCTCCATATGATCCTGAACCTAAATACGATTTAACTAACCAACCTGAAGGACACTTTGTCTGATTAGTTGGTTGAGAATAAAAAGGAGTCGTTGCAAAAAATGGAGCAATATTAAAAATATTCGCATCAATAGAACCCAATTTCTCAATGAACTCGTACCCATATCTCACTTCTTCTTTAGCGAATGCCATCCTGTATTTCCATAGATATGAAAAGAATTGTTTCAAATATAACGATAAAAGAGTCTTCGTAATAATATTTTTCTGCCTTGCTGAATCGGACTCTGGATCTTTCTCATCAAGTGCAATGTATTCATCCCAACTAATAAGTCTCCCCAAGGCAGTTTTAGGAAAATTGGGAGAATGTTTTATGTCGTCGAAATAGTCCTTTCCATGCCCAATCGGTGAGTGAAAATATTGGAGTGGGATTCTTCCATCGATCTCCAACTTTACTATATCTTCTCTCCTGGGAACTTTGCTTTTTGTTACATAATTCTCTACTATTTGTACATATGTATTGTAATACATGTCTTCTGTATCGGTATATCTCCATTTCAAAGGAGCTAAATATTTGACCACATTTGGATATTTATTTGTCCAAAAATTTTCAAGAGACTCTACAGTTTGTTTATATTCATTCTCTACTATATCTTTGATATTTTTCACTGCATCTAAATTTGTAATAGGTCCGACAGTTCCAATATTATTTAGAGATGCTCCCCCTTGCTCTTCTCTGGAACTATGAATGTAAAATTTTCTTCTACCGATAATGTTTATCAATATTTCTCCTCTGAATCGTTTTCCTCTTTTTATCTGTTTAATAAGCTCTTTAGATACCTCCAAGAGAGTATCACATTTTTCCTCAAAAGAGAGGCTATCGATAACGTCACTCAATTCTGGTTTAGGTTTATTTTTCTTAGGCATATCTATTGTTTTAAATAGAAAAAAATTCAAATCCGAGAAGTTCCAAGTTTTTACCTTTAAATAAAACATGATCCGTTTCACTTATTTTTGTCTATATATTGCGAGTAACAGAGAAGAATCTAAACATTTTTTTGTAGAAATTGAGAAATATCATTGGAATAAAACCTTTAATCCTCATACAATATATTTTATTGCATTACATTCTACTGTTCGTTCTCCTCTTAATGGGGTATGGAAGTGGCAAGATGGTGTATTGGAACAACTCCTTCGAATTAAGGGTCACAAGCATTCAGAATGGACACATATATTACAAGAATGCATCAAATTCATAATAAAACAGTTTCCGAGACCATTTGATGGACTAATATATTCAGGACATGGGGGAGGAGTTTCAATTGGTAAATGGTATAGAAATGGGAGTCCCTATTTTAAATTATGTGATGTCATCTCCATATTTGTGGAGCACAATTTAACGTTTCCTTTTATGTTTTTTAATTCTTGTTACATGGGTTCTTTTCTTTCCCTTTTAGAATATAGTCGAATTACGAACTGGGTAGCAGCAGATCCTGGATATAATGCATGGGAAAGTATTACTACAACAAATACATTTTGGAAACGAACAAAAGATATAGATATTGGATTATGGATGTCGGCCTGTGTCACAGAATATCACGAACAACACTCAATTTGGAATTATAAATGTTACATGATATTTGACTTACATGATATACCAGAATTATTTCGAGAGATGAAACAGACAAAACCTATGAAATGGGCATGGAAAAGAAAATATATCCTGTCTTATTATCACGATTCCTCTACTTACGATCTGTATTCAATTTTGGAAAACATGAATGATCCGACCATTCATGAACGAAATATGATTAGACTTATTCGACACATGATGAGATATTCACATTTATGTGAAAGAAAAAAAGGACCATCTATTCAATGGGGACGTTTTGCATACATGGAAGATAGATATGTGGGAAGCTTATGGTGGGAATTTTGGAAGAATGTCAATACACAGACTGTATTTGATGGACACATAGAATGAGGTTCAACAGGGCTTTCGCGCAAGGCACGTTAGTCAACGAAAAATGAAAAATTTTTTATTTGATAAGGATAGGATAACAAAATGAATATAGTTGAGAAATTAATTGAATTGTTCGGTTTTCATCATGAACTATTCGAGAACCCAAACTTATCTTGGAATGATATTTTGACCTTAATGGACAAGTATGGAATATATACTCAGACGATTGATAGCATAAGTAAAAATCCAAATATAACACCAGAAATAGTAAAAAGTCATCCAGAAATGGGATGGAACAAATATGTTCTTTATTTCACCAAAAAAATCGAAATTAGACCTCCAATTGAAACATTAAATATAAATAATATTGCTCGGATAGAAGGTATTGAGGTTTTATCACGTTATGCTTCATGGAAAGTCATTTCAACATATAGGAATGACATAAAATGGTGTTGGAAATGGGTATCAGCAAATCCAAGTATAACGATGGAAATAATAAGAAATAATAGAGATATTCCATGGGATTTTGAATATATTTCTAGAAATCCAAATTTAACTATCGATTTTGTTGAGGAGAACAGAGATGAGAAATGGAATTTTAATGATCTATTTAAAAATCCGTTCAATTTAGGATATTGTGAGTTTCCTTTGCATACCTGTCTTAAGAAAAAGGTAAGGATGAAAAGAATACTTAACTCTATCAGTCGCCATCCTAGAGAAATAGTATCTTGCATCCTTGATTTTGTGTGAAGTGATGTTGAAAATATTTGCGGAATTCTTTCTTTTTGCCTTTTTGGGAGTTGCTCACGAAATCCTTTGGACAGGTTTTATGAAATATGTAGATATCTCCGTTCGTAGTTTTGGAAATGACAAAAGAAGGTTCATATTGAGAGGGGAGTGTTCTCTATATATGTTTCCGATATATGGTTCTTTCTCCTTCATTATATCATTGGTTCAATGGCTTTTTTTCGATTATCCTTGGATGATTCGCGGACTCATTTATATGTTCTTGATTTATATATTAGAGTATTCATCTGGATGGTTAATAAAGAGGATGGTCGGATTTGCCCCATGGAATTATGATAATAAGTATAACATATCCGGACTTATATGTCTCAACTATGCACCTATTTGGCTCATAGAAGGGCTCGTTGCCGAAGCATTGTACATGAATAATTTTTTCCTTTGTAAATGAAGAATTTCGTAACAAGTTACGAATAAATTTATAAGAGCTCCTGATAATCTTTCGAAGGAGTATTTGGCGGAGTTCGGGGTTCAGTAGAGATAAAAATTTCGTCGGAATTCGAATCTAAATAAGTAGGAACTTGTAGAGCAACAGATGATGGCTGGGTTCCAACAGGAGGTTGAGAATTGGAAATATCCTTTACTACCCAATATTTTACATCTCTCGAACTTACATGTTTTTTATAACGTTTTATGAAGAGATCAGCGAAAGCAACAACTGTAATAATAATGGACGCAATTAATCCTATAACAAAAAGGAGGATGCATATAATCGCCTCAACCTCTCCACCGCCTCCCCCTCCAGTGCTTATGCAACTAAATCCTCCTCTTCCCCAGGCACCTGCAAGAGCAAGAATAAAGACGATTATTCCAATGATAACATGAGTGAAAAAGACTCCATATGCCCAAACTGCTCTTTGACCACTAATATCACCAAAAAAAGTGGGGTTGTAATATACAACCCAAGAACCAATCCCGAAGTATATGGCAGAAATTAAAACACAGAACAACAGAAAATCTGTGAATGTCCTAAGGTAAGGGTAAATTTTGTGCCAATAAGAAATTGGTTGTTCTTTTATTTCAAATTGGAACTCCTTATGACAAATTTCGCATTTGTAAAAATGATTTTCATCAGCAAATGGATAAATTGAAACAGTCGTTCTCCATTTGTCTAAACATTCTCTATGAATCCAACGCTGGGTTCCCTTACAATCACAAGGAGCGATAAGATTTCCTCCTTCTTCTAAACAATATCTGCAAGACTTTTCTTCGGTTTCCATTTTTTAGTCTCTATGTATTTTTTAATTCATTTTCGGTTTTTAATTAAAGGATAAACAAAAGCAAAAGATGGAGCAGGAAAGTTTCTCCCGATTGAATGAAAGATTTATTGAAGCACTGAGGGATAAAGGAGCAGTGATTGATACTTCTGATCCAGAATGTTCTTTAATTTTTATGATATCCAATTCTCAAGCACACAAAGAATTAGTAGATATCGTAACAGATGATGACAGACCATTGGTCACAGTTGGATTTTTAGACCCTGTTCCTCAAGTGGAACAATTCGGTTCTATTTTATTAGAAGCATGTCAAATTGTTAGTTCTTATTCTTTTCTTCAAGAGGAAGAGATTGTCCCCAAGATTAAACCTATTCCTATAGACATGATGGATATGATGTCAATTAAGATGAGTAACATGAAGATAGCCTTGACATTAATGATAGATAGAATCCAGAATCCGGGAGTCGAATGTCCAAATATAAATGGCCTTGGAAAAGGAAGTTATATAGGTCACCTTCAATTTGCTTTTGAAAACTGTATAGTTTTTATTGCTATGTACAGATTTTGACCAAAAACGAAAAGTAAATCATTTGTCTATCTATACATATCTACTCTATCAAAATGTCATCAGCTAAAAATGATTCCGGTACCGTTGAGGAACTCTTGGAACGAATCAAAATTTTGGAAGAACAAAATAAAGTTCTCAAAAATGAAAGGGAGATTTTGATACGTTCTCCTCAATTCATCAAAGTGATGATGACCAAAGAAGAAGAGGAGAAAAGAAAGAAAAAATTGGAGGAAAAGAAAAAAAAGAAATTGGCTTCCGGATATAATTTAATAAATCCAAATCAAAAAAGATTTAAACCAAGAGGAATTCGTTATGAATCTCAAATTAGAGAAGAGATTAAGAGACAAGAAACTGAAAGTCAAGTATAAGCCAGTGTCCATAAGGTCTAGGTATACATCTCTCATTTCTATCGAAAGATAGAAATAACTTACAGGTAGGTGAGAAGCTCTTTCTTTTTAAAGGTCAGAACAGTCCTATCTGGTGGATTTTCACCATCAGGTTGAGGAACACGATCGAAATAAGTTCCTTTTAGTGTTGGAGTTAATGGGATTCTTGGAGCAACGCTTAATGAAAGATTAGATTGTTTCGGAAGAACTGGTTCGCTCAATACAGATATTTCTTGGTTTTTTCTTTCCTTGAATGATGGGATGAACAAGTCAGTAGTTTCCGCATGAGAAGTTCCAATATTCGATGATACTTGAACATGAACACTATCTTTTGCCTTTGGAGTTACTACCCAAGGTTCAAGTACCAAAACTGGTATCTTTCCTTTTGCGGTATAAGCTATTAATCGATAATCTTTCAATCTAATATTTCTTCCAGTTCCCTCGACAGGTATTTCGACAGCACTGCCCATTTTAGTAGACATCATAATTTTAGGGTTATCTTTTTCCTGAACAGGTACATACTGCCCTGTTTGTACATCATAAATTTTAGCTTGGAATCTCTGACCAATAATTTTTGGAAGTGTAGTTCGTATTTCTGTTCTTTTTCCGTTTGTCATGTCAATTATATCAACAAAACTGACAATATTAGTTATTTTTGAGGGTGTTGCTGATACTGTTATTGGTTCAACTTCTCTAATTACGAAGTCAGGAGAGAAAGGAACTGTAGCTTCAGGAGTATTTGCTACTTTAATAACTGAAGCTGCAGTAATATCCGGAACTTCTGGTGAAAACTTTAATCTTGGATTAGTGATTGCAGGTTCAACAAGGGTACCGCGGAACATTGCAGTTGGTTGAAGTGTTCTCATTGAGTCCCAATAACCTGGTCTTCCAATATTTAAAAGACCTTCGGTATTTTTCTGATAATCAAGAACTTTACCTGAAAATGCTAAAGTTGTTGATTCAGGAGAAGCTAATGCTGCAGAAGATACAGTAGGATTTGCTGTTGCAGTAATTGCTATGCCACTTTCTAACTTGGCTGTTGTCGATGGATCAGGAGCCATATCCATTGTCTGAGAAACGTCAGAAGTTTGTCCCACTTTTCCTTCAACTGTTACTTCTCTGTTTGGTTCTTTTCCTATCGGTCGGTATACATCAAAAGAATTCCTTATAATAGGACGATAGTAGCCATGCCAAAAGGCTGGACGAGGATTGCGTCCGTGAGTTGCCCACTCAGCATGTCCCCCCATCAATTCTGGATTCATAACAGCATTAAATGAAACAGCACTACCTTGGTTTCTGCCATATGCAACTTTGCGTATATTCTGCTCCACAATTCTATCCTTAATCGAATCACTATTTTCGGTATTGAATATCATTGATTCATTTACATCAATAGTATTTTTTTGTCTTTGTCTCGTACGCTTACTCCACAAACTCTTCGGGGGCTCCTTAAGAATCAAACTTCTATTATATTCAGGTAGACCAGCTATGTGCCCCAAATCACTTCTTAATCTTCCAAAAGGAGTTGTCATCTCTTCTTTTCTATCAAGAGATAGAAAATTTTAAGGGAAATTTAATCTCTTTTTTGCTTTTTCATATCCCAAAAGTTCAATAGCTTTTTTATCATATGATCTTGCTGCCTCCTCTTCCGATTCAAAACGACCAAGTCTCCATTTAATTTTGTCTACGGTTATGTCTGATACCCATTTATTTCTGTTTTTATCTAAATAAACACCATAATACTCAGAAGTATATTCCCGCTTTTTCGTCTCAAAAGAAGTGGACATTGTTTTTTCTTTATCAGCTGGAAAATTGAGTTTCCTCTTCACAATTTCGTAACCAAAAAGTTCTATTGCCTTTTTGTCATATGCTCTTGCGGCATCCTCTTCATCATTAAAATATCCAATCATAATCTGTCTACCATCATACAAAATTTGCACCAACCACCTTTCTCCCCTTAGAGAGAGACCAACATATTTGGAAATTTTTTCTCTTTCCTTTATTACAGCAGAACTATTATTTTCTTCCTCCGCTACTCATTAATGATTAAAATGTCATTTTAGTCAAAAACGAAATCACGGTCTATGGTTTGACAACTCGTCTAAGTTGTCTGATTAATTATTTCATACACAGTAATGTTTCACGCCATTACCACA
>Ga0326727_10017738_pt1 | contig 14683 bp, 12 predicted proteins | sample MB2enrmetagenome_FD_207643 | JGI IMG/M metagenome (GOLD analysis project Ga0326727, IMG submission 207643) | Lab enriched peat soil microbial communities from McLean, Ithaca, NY, United States - MB29MY | ecosystem: Environmental > Terrestrial > Soil > Wetlands > Peat | place: USA: New York... | reverse complement strand
AGTCGAAAAGCTCGTCGGAAGCGACCCGCACCAGGGGAAGGGTTTGGTTAACAGGCTTTTCGCGGATTACGCGGTACTTGTCCATCCAAAGAAGGCTGGCTCCGGTCAGATCGTTCTTCCCGGTTCTCAGGCGAAATACGATTTCAAGACGGTTAAGCGCGTAAACCCAGTCGGAGCCATGCCGGTGCAGTACGGCTTCTTTCAACATGCAACCTCCGTAACAGCAATAATATTGAAAAATAGTCCCTCGAGCGATATTGACTTGTCCATTCGCATTCTGTATCATGAATCCGGAAGGAGGAAAGCCATGAAAGTGGAAAACGGACTTCCTGCAGAACGCTCGGCGAAAGAACCGGAAAAAGCTGCGGATAACGATCGGAAAAGGGTGGAGGAGACGACCGCCGGAAAGCGGGAAGAGGAAGCGTCGGACAAAAAAGCCGAGTCCTCCCGCCTGGACGAAGATCAGGGGAGGCGGATCGATACCACCGTTTGAGTCAGGTCTTCTTGGCCGCGAGCGATTTTTCGAGCATCGATCCGATATGAATGCGGTCGTCCACAAGGTCCTTGCCCGCCGCTTGTTCCAGACGATAAAGGTAAATGTCGTGATGAATATGCTCCGAAACGATGGAAACCAGAAGCGGGTTTTCCGTGAATGTACCCAGCGTTTCCCCAGAGGGAATGCTGCTGGCGATGAAGACGCGCCGATTGTCGACTACGAGCATCATCCGCTTGATGGGGGATTCGAGGGGCTTTTTGGGGTTGTAAAAAAACTCGACCGGAAGGGCTCTCACCTGCTGATTCTCGAAGGAAAAAACAACGATTCGAACCTTCTTCGTACGAAGGGTTTCCAGTTCCGGCGAAAACATCTGAAGATCGTAATTGGTGTTGATCAGTACTTCGGTTTCGGCATCCGCGAGCATCTCCCGCGCTTTCTGCTGGAAACTCGCATAGCCTTTGATGTTCCAGAACTGGTCTTCGGCGCCGAAGATTTCGAAGCCGGAAAGCTCCCGTTCCAGCGTTTCCATGGATTGATCGATCCTGTTTTTCATGGAAGCGAGAAGGGTTTTCGGGTTTTGCGCTTGGTAAATACTGGGTTCGCCCGGTAATAAAAATACAGCGCCTTTCTGATAAAGGCTTTCCAGCGCCATATATACCGATGTACGGGGAATATTCAAGAGTTTTGCAATCTGGGAGCCATTCATTTCCCGGTTTTTCAGCAAGACCAGGTAAATTTGACCCTCGAGTCTGGAAAACCGGAAATTTTCCAGTTCTTCCACTAAATTTTGCATAATCCATCCAGAAATTAGTTGTATACATTATACAACTAATTTTCCCCTTGTCAACTTTCCTGAAAGAACGGCAAGAATGCTTTTTCCCCTTTGTCGCTTTTTCCCCTTGCGCAGGTGTATGAACAATGTTACAATATCTTCGGTAGATGGAGGTCCTTTCGATGAAAATTCGAGCGACTATGCTTTTCAGTAATCTTGTCATCGGTATTGTTCCGGTTCTACTCGCCATTGCCATTTTTTCCGCTGTCATCTCTTTGCAGGCCCAGAAGGAGGTCAGTTCCAGTCTCAGTTTCACCATCGATGAACTCAAGAACAAGATCGATCTCGGGATGGAAACCTACCGCAACTACACCTATTTCTTTGCGAAATCCTTCCGGGAAGTGAACCGGGAAAGCCTGTCCGGTCTGTCGGGAATGCCATTCGCCATGCAGCTTTCCACCTACAACATCAAGATTATGGAAATCGCCATGTCCAACGAAATGCTCCGGCGGGTGTTTGCCGAGGACAACGGGCAGAACAGCCTGGAGATGGGACGTTATGTTACCTCCGACGAGGTCGTTTCCAATATCTGGAGCGTCATCGAACGGCCGGTCAACAACTTCGATTTCCGGATGACCTATCCCGATGTGGTCTCCAACACGCTGGTGCTCAGGAATGTAGCCGTCATCAACAACATGGAAAAATCCGAAAAAATCGGTATGGCCATTCTCAGTTATCCCGTCAATTCCGAGTATCTTCGGGGTTTTGTCGAAGACAATCCCGATCTGATAACCTTTACCGTCACTTCAAACGGAATGGTTTTCAGTCGGGAGGATGTTGTCGGTCCGGAAGAAATCGGTAAAATCAAAAAGGCCTCCGCGAACATGAAGGACTATGCCATTGTGTCGCTGAAAGGGCAGAAATTTTACTTCGCCAAGGCGCCTTTGTACAAGCAGAAGAACCGCGTCATCGCGGAACTTGGCATTCTGTACGGTTTTAACCGGGTAAATCGGGTTCTCCTGACTTTTCAGACCGTCGCGGTAATCGTGTTCTTTCTCAGCATTGCCCTGGCGACGTTTATCGCCGTGCTGTTTGCCAACCGTATTACGGTTCCGATTCTGAACCTGAAAGCTCTCGCACTTCAGTTCCAGGAGACGATGCAGCCGATCCCGGAACCGGAAGTACTGAATAACGAGATATCGTTGCTCCAGTCCACGATGAGTGCCATGTCCGGTAGCATCATCAGCAAAACCGATCAGATTGAGGAAACCAACCGGAGTCTTCAGAAAGCCAATACGGTAATGAAAAAGGAACTTATCATGGCCCAGAACATACAGGAAGCGATCATTCCGAAGGTATTTCCCGCTTCGAACGTCGTTACCCTTTCCGGTATGTATATGCCAATGGAAGACCTCGGAGGCGACTTCTACGATGTTTACCAGATCGCCGGAAACCTGATGGGCCTCGTCATCGCCGATGTCTCCGGACATGGGGTTCCTGCCGCGCTGATCACGATGATGGCGAAGGTATCCTTTGCCACCCATACCTCGGCAACATCCACCAGCGACGAGGTGGTGCGCATTGTCAACGCCAATCTCTGCAAGGCGATTCTGGATGTGGACAACTACCTGACCGTTTTTTACGGAATTCTAGACCTGGATCACATGGAACTCGAATACACCAACGCGGGTCACAACGACGTCTATATTTTCCGCAAAAATGGCGAAATGCTCAGCCTCCGTTCCCAAACCTGCTTTATCGGAAAAATCGAGGATATGGTGGTTACCTCCGACCGCGTGAAGCTGGAAATCGGAGACCGCATCGTAATGTACACGGACGGCATTCCCGAAGCGAGAAATGCAGACGGAAATTTCTACACCTACGAACGCTTTATCGAACTTCTTCAGAATCATACCGATGAAAGCCCTCATGATCTTGTGGAAACCGTCAGACATTCCATCGACGAATTCCGCGGCTCCCAGCCTCCCTCCGACGACATCACCATCCTGATCGTCGACGTGATTTCGGACGGTGCAGGTGCGAAGATCGATCTCGGCGTAGCGATGGAACGGGAAATGGAGGAAATGGGCAGCCGACAGAATCTTGCCACCCGTTTCCAGGCGCTTGACAAGCTCTTCAAAGAAGCGCTGGAAAGCTTCAAGGCAGGCGACCATGTACAGGCTCTCCAGATTCTGGAACTGGAGCTTTACGGAAAATACAACCGCAAGAAAGATAATTTCAAGGTGATGAACCTGCTCGGGCATGTCTATTACCGGATGGGTCGTGTAGACGACTGTATCCGGATCTGGCAGGAAGCGCTCGCGCTTTACCCGGACAACGGAGAGCTGATGTTGAACCTGGATATTGTCCAGAGAAAAAATTCCATCCAGAACGCCCACGGTGAAGGATCGTTATAAAGTTTGAATCGTTTCTTCTCCATTAAAGAGAATGGGCGACCGTGATAGCCGCCCATTCTTTATGGGTTTATTCCTTCATATCGATGAGTTCGTATATCCTAATAAGACGGTCATGGGCCGCGGAGGGAATAAGATCCAGTTCACGGGCAATAATGAAATCCTTGGCCGGTTCATAAGTGGTTTCGCTGAGAATGATACCGGTATGGTAAGCCTTATTGGCGTCCTGAAGATCCTCGGTGAGAGTGGCATGTTCACCGATGGCGGTATAGTTCTTCTTCTTCTCGGAGCCGATATTTCCGACCGTAACCGGTCCCGTGTTCAGGCCGATACCGATCCGGACCGTTTGGAAGCCCTTCTCTGCACGGATGCGGTTGAACTCGGCAAGTGCGTGCAACATCTGCACAGAAGCACGGCAAGCCTGAACGGCGTGATCTTTCATCGGAATGGGCGCCCCCCAGAATGCCACGACCGCATCCCCGATATACTTGTCAAGCGTTCCTCCCGTCGCCAGCACGATATCGGTCATCCGCGTCAGATAATCGTTGATGAAATCGACAAGCTGCATCGGTTCCATACCTTCCGAAATCGTGGTGAAACCCCGGATATCGGAGAAAAGCATCGTGACTTCTTTTTGACCGCCGCCCAGGTCCATCATTCCCGGGTTCTGAATTAGAATGTTTACCAGATCCGGATTGACATAACTCGAAAAGGTTTCCTCGATAAACTTCCTTTCTCTGCGTTCCGTAAGAATCATGTAAATTTCGCCCAGAATCAGCACGACTACGCAGGTTACCAGAGCGACCATCATGAAAATCTGGATATTGAACTGGAAAAGAGTGGTACCCGCGACAATGGGAAGAATGATCGCGATTACGCCGCCGAGAATGGTGAAGCGGGTGCCGCGGGAAACCAGGTAGCCGACAAGCAGTGTGAGCGCAAGCAGGAAAAGGATATTGACCCAGGCGGGAACCTCGATCAGGAAATCATGATTCAACACCGTTCCGATCGCATAAGCGACCTGTTCGACTCCGTACATACTGCCGACGGGCGTTTGCCACTGTTTGAGGGCGGAACCGGTCGTATGCATGCCGAAAAGAAAGATGCATCCCGGCTGAAAGGAAGATTGGAGGACGTCGCGCATGGACATCTTGTTGATGTAGTCGGAATCCAAGTTCGCTTTGTAATTAACCGCCAGTCGAAAGTGTTGGTCCACGGGAATGCGGAGGACGCCGTTTTTCAATCCGACAAAATAATCGGTATTCGTGATATTCCGGATCACGATGGCGTCCGGTTCGTAAGAAATGTCCGTTCCTCCGGCACCGGACAAACGAAGGACAAGAGAGAGAACGCTGGAAGGATAAACGGCATTGGTAACCCGGATTGTTCCCTCGTCGTCGGCATAGTAGTACCAGCAGAGACTGACCATCGGCATTTTACGGAAGGTTCCGAATTCCTGGTCCATGTTCGCAGTTCCGAAAAAGGACATTGGTTCTACGCTTTCCTGAAGCATGGAAAGAGGACGCGCATACTGGGGGATATTTCTCTTGACCCAATCCGGCACGGAAAGTTCATGCTTTCGGAGCGCCAGCGCTTCCGGAGCGCGGTAATCGGCAAAAAGACGGTTGATCGGTCTTCCGTTGAGGATCTTGCGAATGTCCGACGGCTTGTTTATCCGGACGTTTTTTTCACTGAAGGATTCCAATAGAACGTTGCCGCCGATCAGACCCGGATAATCGGCGAGTGCCTGAAAGAAAGCCGTATCGCTTTCCGGATTCGGACTGGGCTTTGTCCACATCGGTTCCAGGAAAAGGGCTGCCGGTCCTTTTCCATTGGAGAGATTCCCGAAGTGGGAAACCATATCCGCCCAGACGCGGTTGTCGAAAGGATAGGAACCGAAATAATCGATGGAATCGGCGTCTCCGGTTAACATCCAGAGTTTCTTGAAAATCCCGTTTCGTTCCTGGTAAGCGATGACACTGCCTTTATCTCCGCGAAGGGCGATTCCCCCCGAGACAATCAGTTTGGAGGTGAAACGCCAGTTGACCGAAGTTTCTTCGAGGCTCCGGAGAAGACCGCCTAAACCGGCAAAGTCGAACTCACGGGGAAGGTAGTAAAAACCGGATACAAGCAGATTGACCGCAAGGGTGATCCCGAAAATTACCGACAGTTTTTTCAAATACTTCGAGTTATTCGCTTTCGGCATGGTAGTCCTCCGCTGTGTCCGGTGTCAGGATCGGCTTTTCAGATCCAGGAGCTCGTAAATCCGGACCGGTTTCGCTTTCCCCTTCACCCGGGTGAGATCGAGTTCACGGACGATCACATGTTCTTTTACCTTCGCGTAGGTGAACTCGCTGATGACGATATTCGTGTGATAGAACTTGTTCAGCCCCTTGAGCCGGGACGCCAGATTGACGCCGTCTCCCATCACCGTGTAGTTCTTGATTTTTTCGGAACCCACGTTGCCGACGATCATGTTTCCCGTGTTCATCCCGATATCGATTTGTACAGGTTTTTCTCCGACGACAATCCGTTCCCGGTTGAATTTCTCGAGCACATCCATCATCCGGATGGCCGCTTCACAGGCGCGGAGGGCATTGTCAGGATCCTCGATGGGCGCGCCCCAGAAGGCCATCAGGACGTCTCCCATGTATTTGTCGATAGTTCCGTTGGAATCCATCACCACACCGGTCATACGCGAAAAAAAGTCGTTGAGGAACTTCACCATCTCGGCCGGATTCTTTTCAGCGGCCATCGTTGCAAAACCCTTGATGTCTGAGAAGAATACCGTGAGTTCGGCATTCGTTCCTCCCAGTTTCATCAGTTCCGGATTCTGGATCAGAATATCCACGAGCGCCGGATTGACGTATTTGGAGAAGGTAGCCTTGATAAACTGTTTTTCCCGTTGCTCGGAAAGAAGAATGATCAACTGCATTGTTACCACAGTCAGGATGGCGCCCAGCACCGGAAGCAGGGTCAAAGCCTGAATGTTCGCTATGAAAAGAAGGGTTCCCGCCGAAAAGGGCAGCAGGATCGAGAAAAAGATCGCGGCAATGGTCCAGCCGAGACCTCCCATAACGAAAGCGCCGATGAGAAGAGAAAATGCGAAAACATAACCGATGTTGGCCCAGTCGGGAATGCGGAGGATGAAATCCCGGTTCATCACGGTTCCGAGCGCATAAGCCAGTTGTTCGATTCCGAACATCGGTCCGAGAGGGGTGGGCCAGATATCGTACGCTCCTTTTTCCGAGTGCATGCCCACGAAAAGGATCGTGTCGTTCGAAAACTTCTGCTTTTCCATTTCCCGTGTGGAGACGATCCGGATGAATCCCGATGCCGGGTATGACCGGAAGTTGATGGGAAGCCGGTAACGCGACTCCAATGGAATGACTAGGTTGGTCCGTTTTCCCTCGAACAGGGCGTTTTTCAACTGCAAATCCTTTCCGAGTACTTCCACGTTGGAAAGGGGGATGTCGTACAATCGGCATGCCATGGACAGCACGATGGAGGGAAAATAGACCTGCCGGAAGGTCGTATTTGTTCCTTGTTCCGAATGCAGGGTGGAACGACCGAACATGGGCTTCTTTCCTTTTTCCTGGTCGACCGGATCGTTATCGATGTTCGCCAAGCCCAGGAAATCGAGAGAATTCGCGATTTCCGGCATCATCGAAGAGATGACGGGATAATAAAAGACATTGTCGAGAGGACGGATGTTGAGTAGCCGAAAACGGCCGATCGAAAATGCACGCTGAGAATCCGCATTCAGGGTGTATTTGGCGAGAAGCTGATTCTGAATCTGTTTTAAAGCCTCCGGGTCGGATGTGGAAAAGCTGGCGTTGATGGAAAGCGCATCCAGCATGATATCCTCGCCGATTCCGCCCCGGTAGTTGGAGAAAGCTGCGATCAGGGCGGCGTCGCTGGCGGGTTTCTGACTGGCGTCGGCGAAGACGATATCGAAGAACACCATCTTCGGTTTTTCGCTGTCCGGCCTCTGGTTGATCCGGTTGATGAAATCGGCCCAATATTTGCGGTCGAAGGGGTAAGTGTCCCCGTTCTCCCGCATAGCGGCGTCGTCAACCGCGGCAATGACTATCTTGTTGTAAATGCCGTCCTTCGGACCTCGAACGGTTTTCCCCGGGGAATTCTTCGGCATGGCCAGGAATTCCCGGATGACGAAGCGGAAATCACGGGAAGAACTTTCCATATTCCGGAGGATGTGCTTGAGTTTCAGGGAGTCCCACTCATCCGGCATCTGATAAATTCCGGAAAGGATGACAGTAATAGAAGCGGAAAGCAGGAAAAGAACCAGCCAACGGTTTTTCCTGTGATGCTTTTTTTCGGCCGCCATGCGGACACCCCCTGGAAGGTTACTGACTGCTCGGGCAACCGGTCCGTTATTTCTTCAGCTTGAAAATCACTCCGCCGAGGGGCGGTATGGTGATGCGGATCGAGCAGCCTTTCCCCTGCCAGGGAATCGGATCTGTCCAGACACCGCCGTTGTTACCGACGTTCGCGCCCCAGTACTCGGAGGAATCGGAGTTGAAAATCTCCATATAATATCCCTCAAAAATGGCGCCGATCCGGTAGTCGTTACGCGGAACCGGGGTAAAATTGAGAGCCACCACCACGTAATCGCCATTCTTCGCGCGGCGGATATACGAAAGGATACAGTTGTCGGAATCATTGAGATCCAACCATTCGAATCCGCTGCTTTCGAAATCCACTTCGTAGAGGGCGGGTTCACTGCGGTAGATCCGGTTGAGGTCCGAGATCATTTTCTGGAGCCGATTATGCGGATCCCACTGGCAGAGGTGCCAGTCGATCGAGCCGGATTCCTTCCACTCGTCCCACTGACCGAAATCCTGTCCCTGAAAGAGCAGCTTCTTGCCGGGATGCGTCCACATGTAGGTATAAAGCAGGCGGGTATTGGCAAATTTCTGCCACATATCGCCCGGCATTTTATTGACGATAGAGCCCTTCCCGTGAACGACTTCGTCGTGAGAAAGAACGAGGACAAAATTCTCGCTGAAGGCGTAAATGAGGGAGAAGGTGATGGTTCCCTGATGGTATTTGCGGTAGACTGGATCTTTCTCGAAGTAAACGAGTGTGTCGTTCATCCAGCCCATGTTCCATTTGAATTCGAAGCCCAGGCCGCCCACGTAAGTGGGCCGCGAAACGCCGCCCCAGGCGGTGGATTCCTCGGCTATGGTGGTGGTTCCGGGAAACTTGCTGTAAACGAGCTCGTTCATCCGTTTCATGAAGTCAATGGCTTCCAGGTTTTCGCGGCCGCCGAACTGGTTGGGAACCCACTCGCCGGCCTTTCGGCTGTAGTCGAGATAGAGCATCGAAGCCACGGCGTCGACGCGCAGACCGTCAATGTGGTACTTTCCGATCCAGAAAAGCGCGTTGGAAGTGAGAAAATTCCGGACTTCGTTGCGGCCGTAATTGAATATCTTCGTGCCCCAGTCCATGTGTTCGCCCTTGCGGGGATCGGAATGTTCGTACAGCGAAGTTCCGTCGAAATTGGCGAGACCGTGGGCGTCTTTCGGGAAGTGGCCGGGAACCCAGTCCAGGATGATACCGATATTATTCTGATGCAGTTTATCCACGAAATACATGAAGTCTTCGGGTTCTCCGAAACGGGAAGTGGGAGCATAATAACCGGTAACCTGATAACCCCATGAGCCGTCGAAGGGATGCTCCGCAACCGGCATAAGCTCGATGTGCGTGTAGCCCATGTAGTTGACGTATTCCACCAGCTCGTCGGCCAGCTTTCGATAACCGACGAAGGAGTTGTTTTCGCCGCGTTTCCAGCTCCCGAGATGCACCTCGTATATGGAAATCGGCTTATGAAGGTTCTGGCTTTCCTGACGCTTCCGAAGCCATTCCGAATCGTTCCACTTGTATTTGTTGATATCCCAGACGCGCGAACCGGTTTTCGGACGGAGTTCCGAGAAAAAACCGTATGGATCAGCCTTTTCGAGGATGTGATTGGACTGCGTTTTGATGCAGAACTTGTAGGTTTCTCCTTCTCCAAGGCCGGGAATGAAGATCTCCCAGACGCCGGAGGAACCCAGGACGCGCATCTGGTGCCGGCGGTTGTCCCACGCATTGAAATCGCCGATAACCGATACGGCCTTGGCGTTGGGAGCCCAGACCGCGAAATGCACACCCTTGACTTTGTTCATTTCGATGAGATGGGCTCCGAGCTTGTCATAAAGCTCCTGATGCGATCCTTCGCTGAAGAGATGAAGGTCGAAACCGGAAAGAACCGGAAGGAAAGAGTAGGGATCCTTCGCCGCATGCACATAGCCGCCGTCATACTCGTAAGCGATCTCGTAGTCGAATACCTCTGATTTTCCGGTGAAAAGGGCTTCGAAGAAACCGTCGTAATGGATGCGGTTCATTTCGATTCTTTCTTCAACGGTTTTCTGTCTGGCTTTGGATTTCGAGGATTTGACGGTCTCGCCGGACGAAGCGGCCTCGGGTTTTACCCCATGTATTACCACCCAAGCCCGTTTCGCCGCCGGGTTGATGGTGCGAACAGCAATTGCCTTTTTCCCGTCCAGGTCCACCGTGTGGATGCCCAGGATATGAAAAGGATCGTAATAATCGAAGTGGATAACGCGACTCAGGATATTTTCCGGCACAGAATGAACCATGGAAACCTCCTTGACACTTCCTATTCTGATAAATATGATAACAGAAAACACAGATTCCGCAACCATTTTTTCACAATTTTCCGTGAACGGCAACTTTGACAAGAAGGTTCGAACGTGCTACAATAAATTCCAGAAACAGGAGGGTTCCGAATGGTAAGGAACAAGGTAGGACAGAATTACACCGATTTCTACCAGTATGAGGAAAACGCCACCGTCATTTTTCTCAAAAGGATCGATAACGCAGGTCGTACTCTATACACCCATCAGGTGAAGTTCGACACCGCAGCAGAAGCGGTCGAATTTTTCAATACCCGTTGCGGGGACTGAGATGGGAGGTAACGTCGGCAAGAGGCTGCTGAAAATCCGTGAAGAACTCCAATTCTCTCTGGAAGAATTCGCCGCGGGAATCCGGGAAAAACCGGAAACGCTGGCGGAAGCGGAGAACGAAAGCGGAATCCCGGGAGAAGGACTGCTGGAAAAGGTTACCCGTCGATACGGAATATCTTTGGAATGGCTGAAAACCGGAAACGGAGATGCCTGGCTTTCCGAAATTCCCGAGAATGACGATCCTTCTATCGTTTACGTGGATCTGCTCTCCGCCACCGCTTCCGCCGGCAGAGGCGTTGAGCACTTCGAGATGGACGTAGTCCGGAAAATTCCGGTGCTGAACCGGATGATCGCGCCTTACTCGGCGGAGAAAGTGAAGGCAGTCCGCGTCAAGGGAGATTCGATGACGCCTACGCTTTTTGATTCCGACATCGTTTATTACGTGCCGCGGCTGGTGGAATACAACGGGCTATATGTGATCAGTTGCTTCAACGAACTTCTCTGCAAGCGGCTCGACTTTCAGTTGAACGGCGACGTCCAGGTGCTCTCGGACAACTCCCATTACGCCCGTCAGGTTTATCCCCGGGAAACCGATCTTCTGACCATCGCGGGAAAGGTGATCGGCTGGACGCATCGCCAACATTGAACGTTCAGGTCGCGATAACCTCGATCAAAGCAGGTGGAGCTTGTCCACTGTACCGTCGATGTCGTCGTGGATAACCACCTTCGCACGGTCATCGTAGGGGGTTTCGTCTGCGTTGATGATGACGAGCTTCGATGCGTCCGCCAGATACGAGGGAAGGGTGGAAACCGGGTAGACCGTGAGCGAACTTCCGATGCAGATCAGAAGGTCGGCGCGCTGTACCTCGGTCAGGGCGCGTTCGAGGTCCTTGACCGGCTCGCCGAAGAAGACGACATCGGGCTTGACCACACCGCCGCAGGCGGGGCACTTCGGAGGTGTTCCGTCGTAAGCGGACGCAGAGATGGTCTCGTTCAGCTTCTGCGGTTCGGGATGCTCCGCTCCGCAGGAGACACAGAAGTACTTGCGGAAATTTCCGTGGATATCGATGACGTTTCGAAGACCAGCTACCTCATGCAGACCGTCGATATTCTGGGAAACGGTCATCTTGAGTTTGCCCAGATCCTCCAGTTTGCGGAGAAAGAGATGACCGAGCGTGGGTTTCGCGTGTAATGCCGGCGCGACCAGTTCCGCGGCGTGGGAATAAAAAAGGGAAGGGTCGGAACGGAAATAGCCGATATCGAAGAGTTTTTCCGCAGGAACGTCCTTGCGGCTGTAAAGCCCGTTCGGACCCCGGAAATCGGGGATTCCGGCCGACGTGGAAATTCCGGCGCCGATAATGGACACGATATATTTCGATTTCATGATCAGATCCATGAAAAGATCGAGACCGTTCAGAATCATCGGCATTTTCCCCTCCGGATACGCTATTTTACTTCACCTTGAGGAACTTGCGCTTTCCCACCTTGACGATCACTTCGGTTCCCGGCTGCATGAGGTATTTCTCGTCGGTTACCTTGTCGCTTCCCACGGAAACGGCGTTCTGCTGGAAAAGACGGCGCGCTTCGCTTTTCGAGGGTACGGTCTTCGCGGCAATCAGGATGTCGATGAGGGATGTCGCGCCGGTCAGCGTGAATACCTCGATGTCGTCGGGGATTCCCTTGTCGCGGAAAACGCGGTTGAATTCATCTTCCACCTTTTCTGACTCATCTTGAGAGTGGTACTGCGCGACGAGGGTCTTTCCGAGCCGGACCTTAAAGTTTCTCGGGTTTTCGCCCGCTTTCATTTTTGCTTCCATTTCTCGGATTTCAGGAATAGGAACATCGGTGAGGAGTTCAAAATACTTGGCTATCATCGTGTCGGGAATGCTCATTACCTTGCCGAAAATCTGGCCGGGTTCCTCGCTGATGCCGATGTAGTTTCCTAGAGACTTCGACATCTTGTTTACGCCGTCGGTGCCTTCGAGGAGCGGCATCGTCAGGATGATCTGCGCTTCCTGTCCATACTCGCGCTGAAGATCACGGCCGACGAGAAGATTGAACTTCTGGTCGGTGCCGCCGATCTCGATGTCGGCCTTGAGTTCGACCGAATCGTAGCCCTGAATCAGCGGATACATGAACTCGATCATCGAGATGGGCTTGCCTTCGGTGTAGCGCTTGTGGAAGTCTTCGCGTTCGAGAAGGCGGGCCACGGTATAGTGTGCAGTCAACTCCAGCACGTCTGCAAACTTCATTTCACCGCACCAGTGCGAGTTGAAAACGATCTTCGTCTTTTCGGGATCGAGTATCTTGAAAATCTGCTTCTTGTAAGTTTCGGCATTCTGAGCCACTTCTTCCCGGGTCAGTCGCTTGCGGGTGCTCGATTTGCCCGTGGGATCCCCGATCATACCGGTAAAATCACCGATAAGGAAGTTGACCTGGTGTCCCAAGTCCTGAAACTGACGGAGTTTTCGTAGCGGCACCGTATGTCCGAGATGGAGGTCCGGGGCGGAAGGGTCCGCTCCGAATTTCACGACCAGAGGTTTGTCCTTTTTGAGCTTTTCCTTGAGTTCCTCGACTGGAACGATTTCCACGACGCCGCGGGAGATGATTTCGAATTGCTGTTCGACTGAGAGCATCGATATACCTCATTATTGGCTTTGCGCCTTCTGAACAGTTTAATGGGAAGATGCCGGATTGTCAAGGCTCGGACAATGATTTAGAAAGGGACTAAGCGCTTGACTTAGTCCTGATAATATGCCATACTTGTTAGAGGTGGAATTATGACTTATAATATTCATGAAGCCAAGACGCAATTTTCCAAGCTCATTGAGAAGGTCAAGAGCGGTGAGACGGTGACGATATCCAAGGCAGGGGAGCCGGTGGCGGAACTTCTTCCGGTGACTGGAAAACTCTCTAAGAGGATACCCGGTCGTTATAAAGGGCAGATCATTATTCGGAACGATTTCGATGATTTGTCCGAAGACTTTATTGAGGGGTTTTATAAGTGAAGTATCTCCTGGACACACACACCTTTCTATGGTGGGCTCTTGAAGATACACTCCTCAGTCAAACAGCGAGAGAGCTGATGGAAGATCCCGAAAACACCATCTACTTTTCAACCGCAAGCTCCTGGGAAATATCGATCAAAGTGCGCCTTGGAAAGTTGGTATTGCCTGTTGCTCCTGAAATCTTTATTCCAGATTGTATCGGGGTGGATCATTTTACGGTTCTTCCGATCGGGTTGTACCATTCGCTTGAAGTTGTGTCACTTCCAATGATGCACAACGATCCGTTTGACCGGATGTTGATTGCTCAGTCAAGAGTTGAGAATATTCCGATTCTGACCGCTGACGCACGAATCAAAGAATACGACATCAACGTCGTCTGGTAACATAAGTTGAAAAAAAGCGCTCAATGAGCTATCATTATAGCTTGATCGGGAGGTTCCGTATGAGGCTCATCGTCGCGTCCGCGAACCCGGGCAAGCTCCGGGAAATCCGACGTATCCTGGATTTCCAGAGTCTCGAAGTCGTTTCGATGGCGGACGCGGGTTTTACCGGTGATATCGAGGAAACCGGGGAAACCTTTGAGGAGAACGCCTTCCTGAAAGCACGAGCCATCGCTGCACGGTATCCCGCCGATCTCGTTCTCGCCGACGATTCGGGCCTGGAAGTGGAAGCATTAGGCGGCGAACCCGGCGTCCGTTCGGCACGTTACGCCGGCGAAAACGCCACGACCGGACAAAAAATCGATAAACTCCTCCGCGCGCTCAAAGAAGTACCGACGGAATCGAGGGGCGCGCGCTTTGTCTGTACGATGGCGCTTGTCCGCCCTGGCGGCGAAGTTGTTTCTACGGGCGAATGCCGGGGCAGAATCGCCGAAACGTCCCGCGGGGAAAACGGATTCGGCTACGACCCGGTTTTCCTGGTAGCCGACCGCGATTACCGCCTGACGATGGCCGAACTTCCCGAAGACGAGAAAAACACGCTGTCCCATCGGCGGAGGGCGTTGG
>Ga0326727_10017736_pt1 | contig 14683 bp, 12 predicted proteins | sample MB2enrmetagenome_FD_207643 | JGI IMG/M metagenome (GOLD analysis project Ga0326727, IMG submission 207643) | Lab enriched peat soil microbial communities from McLean, Ithaca, NY, United States - MB29MY | ecosystem: Environmental > Terrestrial > Soil > Wetlands > Peat | place: USA: New York... | reverse complement strand
GTCGTCTGCCGCCAACATGGGCAGCGCAGGCGCAATCATCATCGCCGGGTCCGGCCTGCCGCCGCGCTCCGCGCGCGGTCGGCCCGGAGACGACATCACCGGCAACAAGGCCGTTCGTGAACTCATCGCCAAATCCAAGCCAAATTATTACTGACCTATGGACACCTCAGAATTACGAACCACCGAAACCAAAAGCGCGAATGCCGCCAAGCCCACGCCGCGCCGCTTCGATCTGACCCGTCTTTTGACCCAGCGCGACCGCCTGCCGTGGTTCTGGTTTTTCTTCACCGTCGCCGTTTTGCTGCTGTCAGCGATGGACCGCTACCACATCGTCTCCCAATTCAAACAGCGCGAGCGCGTCGTCATCATTGATCCTGTCGGCACATATTATTTAAGTCCGCTCCTGCAATTTTCGGAGGCCAAAGATTTGCACATCCAACAGGCCGAACTCGCCACGATGGCTTTCCTCGAACGCAATCCCAAGGACTTCGACAATCCCGATTTGCTCAAATTGATGTTTCTCAAACCCGCGTTGGCGAAAGCGCAGGATGAGCGCGTCAAAGAAATGGTCGAATTTCGCGCCAAGCAATTGCACCAGAAAGCCGAGATTGCCCGCATTGACATTCTGGCGACGCGCGACAACGAGGTGCTGGCCGCTGTCACCGGCCAGATCATTCGCAGCGGCATCTTTCAAGACAAGGCGTTCACCGAGGCGTTTCCGTTCACGCTCCGGTTGCGCTTGGTTCGCAACCCCAACATGGCCTTGAACGGACGCTTCCCCACCGCCGTGGGCGACTTCAAATATGAAATCAATCGCTAAACTCCTATCGCTCACCGTCACGGTGCTCGCTGCCAATGGTGCATTGGCGCAACCGGCCATGGAAATCGTGAAAGATTTTCTGGATGAAAACGTGTTGATCGTCGTGCCGGTTGCGACCAACCGCGTCACCACGATCAGTTTCCCCAGCGCCATCACCGCCATTGACGGTGCGGGCGTCACGCTGGACGGAAAAACGCCGGGTCTGTTTCAACTGGCCCATACCAAAGGCTCGGCGTTTCTTTCCGTGCGCGCCCTTTTTCCCAAGGCATCCGCCAATCTCAACATCCGCTGGAACGACCATACCTACGTTTTTGAACTGACCGAAAGCGGCCAGCCGTTGTTGTCGCTCAACCTGGCAGCCATGCCGACGCCCCAGGAGGAAGGCGTTGGCCATGCGCCCGAAGTCAGCCCGCTAAAACTGCTGGCGCTGCTCGACAAGGCCAAGGCGTTTCCGTTGCTCAAAGCGCAGCAGCCTGAAAGTGTTGCCAACGTGGACTTCACCACCTACGACGGCAAGCCGCTCGTCAGCGATTTCAACGATTACGAAATCCAGATCGAAGAAACATTCCGCTTCAACGCCGAGGATACGCTGGTTTTTCGCCTCGTCATCACCAACAAGATTGACGCGCCCCTGATTTATCAGCCGGACAGTTTCACGCTGCGCGCGGGCAACCGGCTTTATCCGCAATCCATCAGCGACGCCGACGGCACGGTGCCGCCCAAAGGCCGGAGCATCGTTTATTTCGCCGTCACTGGCACGCCGGACGGCGGGCGCAACGAATTGTCCTTGCGAAATGCCTTCACGGTTTTGTTGACACGCCTTTCACCGCCACCGCCAGTAATCAGCATCACCAACGCTCCGAGCGTGCATCCCATTAGTCCATCCAAAGGCAACCCATGAAACCGCGCGATTTTCTCAATTTTTTCAAAACCAAGACCGGCAAGCTCGTTGCCTTTATCGCGTTGTTCGCCGCCGCACTGACCATTCTCAGTGTCGTTCGCAAACACAGCCCGTCCACCGAAAATGCGGTCAGCGTCACGGCTCTGGCGACCAACGCCACGGACAAACCCCAGGTGGTGCAGTCTGTTCAACGACCGATGCAGGTCTTTAATCCGCCGCTGCCCAAGTCAGAGCCAACGAATTACCCGTCGTCGCCGCCGTCAGCTTTTCCGAAACCTTCTCCGCTGCCGACGGTTCCCGCAAACCAGGCGCCAATGCTTTCGCCCATCAGTTTGTTTGCCGACAGTTCGGCGGGAATTCCTCCGGCCAAGAAATTGAGCGCGGTATTTGCCCCGTTCGGACGGCTGATTCCCTGTGAGACAGTCATTACGGTGGACTCGGCTTCCATCCAGACACCCATCGTCGGCCTCGTTACCGAAAACATATATTACCGGGGCAAGCTGGTTATCCCGGCAGGCACGGAGATTCATGGGACGGCGCAAACCGACCATCAACGTGAACGCATCGCCAGCGGCAACAGTTGGACGCTGATCTGGCAGAACGGGCTGGAAATGCGAATCAAGGCCATCGCCCTTGACCGCGAATTTGAGAATAGCACCAACCAAACCGGCTGGGCCATCACCGACGGCAGCGCCGGTCTGCGCGGCGAAGTCATCAAGTCCGATAACCTGGCTGACATTAAACTTTTTGCCGCGACCTTCCTGTCCGGCGCGGCCGGGGCATTAACGGAGAAACAAGAGACCGTTTTCGGTCCCATCAACAGTCCCACTCTCAATAACGCGCCCTTCGCGGGCGCGCAGTCGGTCCTGCAAACCTACGCGCAGCAAATCTTCGACTCGATCCAAAAGAATGGTTTCTACGTCCGCGTGCCGAGTGGAAAACAATTTTATCTCTACGTCCTGCAAACCATTGACGCCGCCGACGCCTCGCTCGGCGGCACCGCCATTCCCGTCACCCAGGAAAAAGACGAACCATCCAAATCAAGACCATGAAAATATATTATCTCATTCCACTGGTGTTTCTCTCCGCGTGTTCCACCACACCCAAGCTGACATTGCGGCCACAGCAACCGCCAGCAGCGACGGACACCACTGGCACACGTTATCCCGAAGTCCTCCACGCCTATCACATCGGACGCTACGCCGATCCGAATGACGGTTTAATCATGCACGAGCGGCACGTCGTCTATCGCGTCGAGGACAATACGCGCTGGAATCTTCATCCCGGCCCGGTTGACGGCAATCTTCCCGCGTTGCCATCACGCGACGCAACGTTCGCCCCGGCTCCGGTCAACGATGCCATTCTGGTCGAGGTGAATTCCCAAAAGGCCGCCACCGCCCAAATCATGATTCAGGCCCGAACCCTGTCAGCAGCTCTGGCGCAATTTCAAACCGCGTTGCAGCAGACCAAAACCAACATTCAGGAAACGCTGATTCTGCGGGCGTCAGTGAATGCTATGAAGCAGCGGCTCGACGCGCTCGAATCCGCGCCAGGGCAACTGCCGCCACCGCCAATTTCCATGACCAATGAACCGCCTGATTCGTTGCGTCCATGAAAAATTTTGTCGCAGCGGGGCGGTTTGACCGCCCCGTTCCGACGAACACGGCAAATGCCGCGTAACTAAAACAAACAAAATAAGTCGTTATGACAAAAACAAGAACACCCGCGCCACCGAGCGCCGGCGGCAGTGCCGCTCCCGCAGAACAGCCCACTTTCCGCTCCAACCCGGAAGTGGATGCCAAGATTGATGCCTACATCAAAGAGAACCCGAAGTATTGGACTTACGTCCAGGCCATGCCGCGCGAACGGCTCGAACGCAGCGTCGTCCTCAACGAAGTGCGCGAACTCGACCGCCAGCAACGCATCCGGGAAGGCGTCCTCAAACAAATCAACCGCAACCCCGAACTAAAACGTGCCTACGATCTCCTGGTCAAAGACCTGCCGGAAGACCAGAAGGAGGGCGTCATCGCCCAGATCGGCCGCACCGCGCGCCGTGCCGTCGCCCGCGTGCAGGGCCAGCAACAGACGAAGGCGGAGGCAGTCACCGTCTGACTGAGCCGCCATACCCCGGCTCGAAACTAGCCAAACGGAATTCGAGCCGGGGCAAAAACGGCGGCAAGCTCGGAAGCTTGCAACGTCACTCCGCTTCCGAGTAGATTTCTGAGTATGTTCGACCTCACCGAGATTATCCGCCAGCACGAGGGAAAGACGTTGGAATTCAAACGCGACCTTTCCTCGCCGGACAAGGTAATGCGCACGCTGGTTGCTTTTGCGAATGGCGCGGGCGGGAGACTGCTCATCGGTGTCGAAGACGGCTCTCGCAAAGTTCTCGGCGTGCCGGACACGGCGAAAACGGAGGAACAACTGGCAAATTTCATTTCCGACCGGATTGAACCACGGCTCGTCCCGGAGATTCACGTCATTCCCTGGCGGAAGAAGTATGTGCTGGCCGTTGAAGTTTACCCCAGCCCGAGCCGTCCGCATTACGTCAAGGCGTTGGGTTTTCCAGCCGGTGTCTATGTCCGCGTCGGCTCGACGAACCGTCAGGCCGATGCCGCCGCAGTCGCCGAACTTCAGCGCGTGGTGCGCGGACGTTCCTTTGATGAAGAACCCATGCCGGAATTGAACTCGGAAGCGATTGACTTCCGAGTGGCTTCCGAGTGCTTTGCGCCAGTCCGCAAACTGATGCGGCACGAATTGCATTCGCTTCAACTCAGCACCCAGCATCAGGGCCGGGAAGTTGCCACGGTGGGCGGGGTGCTGTTGTTTGGCATGGACCGCTTGAAACATTTCCCCGAAGCCTATCTGCGCGCCGGTTGTTTCAAAGGCGAAGACAAAACCGTGATTATTGATTCCGCCAGCATCACCGACTTTCCAGTGCTCGCGGTGGAAAAGGCGTTGCAATTCGTGCAACGCAATACCCGGCACTCGCTCGAAATCAAGAACGTCCGTCACCGAGAGGTTTGGGAGTTTCCAGTCGTGGCCTTGCGCGAAGCCATCATCAACGCCTTCGTCCACGCGGACTATGCCCAGCGTGGCTCGTCACTGCGGCTGGCGGTGTTCCGCGACCGCATTGAAGTGGAAAATCCCGGCAACTTGCCGCCCGGCCTGACCATTGAGGACATCCTGCGCGGGGTCTCCAAATTGCGGAATCGCGTCATCGGTCGTGTCTTCCACGAGTTGAAACTGATTGAGCAATGGGGCAGCGGCATCCAGCGAATGATAAACGCCTGTCGGCAGGCAGGGTTACCAGAGCCGGAGTTCGAGGAAATCGGCACCGGCTTTCGTGTCACCTTTCGTCGGCAGCAGATCACCAGGCCCAAGCGGGATGAACTCGACCATGCCATTGTGGAATTCTTGCGCCAAAATCCGGGCGCGTCCACGAGCCGGATTGCCGCGCACATCAAACGAACGTCGCGCGCGACCCAATCCCGCCTGAAACGGTTGGTGGAGCTTGGTCAAATCGTGGCCGTGGGCAGCAGCGCCAAAGACCCGCACAAGGGGTATCACTTGAAGGCAGAATGAATCTCCCCCGGCGCAGCAGTGTGCAGAAAGAGGAAAGCAGCCTGTTCTTGATTAGCCGGGCAGTGTCCGACGATTCCCAAGTTTGAACGCACAGCCAATCAGGAGGCCAACCACTCCCCACAGGGCAACGGCTGCTCCGACACTTCTCCAAGTCGAGGGCAGGAAGTTCAAACAGTGCTCCATCCAGACAATCGCCGCAGGGCATGGATGCGGCAGGGGCGTTGCGCCTCGATCATAGGCAATCGCAAAGATCACCAGAAAAAAAAGTCCATGCAACGTCATGATCCAATCAGCGCAGCGGGGCAGGCGGGCACGCCCACTTTCCGCTTTTGAGGCAAGCTGGTCGGCTTCAGCGGTCCAGTAAAAGGCTCCGTGCCACATCATCGTGACAAACAGCACATAGACCCACCAAAGCCACGGAACCAGGAGTGACCATCCAAAGTCATACATGAGCCTCCATCCGCTGATCAAAATGATAATCGCGGATGCCGGGGCGAATAAAAGGGTCACCGTGCGAAAAGTCCGGCAGAGCATCAGCGACTCCGCGTCGAAATCCCGACCTTCAGGCAGCCGGCGCAGGATCAGGCGCAGGAATTCTGTCGCAAGCAGGAACACACCCAGGATGGTAAAGCCCGCGTCATGCAAAATACGCGGCAACAATGAGCCATGACGGGATACGGCCACGACAATCAGCATGGTCATGGCGGTGAATGCGGGCAGGCCAACCCGGAGCGCGGACAATAGGCCAGCCTGCTTCCGCCGCGCAAACCACGCAACCGTAACAATTCCTATGGCGGTCCACAAAATTGAAAATGCCATCCACAGGAACATTTTCATAAAATTAAAAGGCCCGGCTCAAGGCGAACCCCACATAGCCCCCGACGCCTTCCAAAATGGCGGCGGCCACGCCAGCCCGCCATCCGGCGATTCGGTAGCCAATCAGCCACGCCAATGTAAAAAATACCGCGTGGAACATTCCCGTGGCGCCTGAGTTTGCCAGCAGCGAGGGCCAGCCAGCCGGCGACCACAGCGCGGCAACCACCAAGGAACTGCCTGACACCAAAAATACCATCGCGAACCGGGCGATGCGCGTCGCCGGAACCGCCCGGAGACGGAACAGACAAATCAGCCCAAGCAAGTTGACGCAGATGTAAGCGATTAGAAACGCGCTCCTTCCTGAAACCAGTCGGCTCAACATCTCCGTGGATTTCATCAAAATGAAAATGCCCACACCAGCGGAACTGCCGAGCAACGCACCCATCGTTTCCCTCCAAATTCCGGGGCGGGCTTCGTTCGCCACTTCCAATGGCCGGGCCATCAACTTGGCCGTGCAAGCGATGCCGATTGCAGGGAGACCCAAGGCCACCAACGCCCAGGACAGACTGCTCCCCAAAGAACGAGGGGCATCCACGGCCACCAATCCGCCCACCACGCGCGTGAAGGCATCGTTGCGGGCGACCACCTTTGCAATTCCACTGATGCCACCGTTGCTGATGGCAATCAATCCATGAACCACGCCAAACGCCGTGCCGAGAACCACCCCGGCTGCGCCGCAGGCACGTATGCTCAAGACTGCGGCGCAAACCAAGCCACCGGCGACCGAGAGCACCGCACCGCTCGCCGAGGACCAGAGCAGCACAGGAAGGCCAGATTTGGTGAAGGCCAGAAGAATTGCCGCGATGGAAAGCCCTGTCAGCAGCGGCCAAATAACGAAGGCGTTTACGCTCTCCTCCCGCAGTGTAACGCGATTGACTTCTTTCCCGGAAGCGGCAAGCCAGCGCGAGGCACTCCATCGCAAGCGTTCCAATGATTGCAGAGTGCCGAGCCGGTTGGGGAAAACCACCAGCAACAAATCCAGAAAGCCGCGACAAACACTCGATCCGATGAAGGCCACGGCCAAGGTTATCCGTGCCCAAACCGAGAGGCGATGATGCCGTCTATAATTGCCCAGCCAGTTTAGAATGAATGATAGCGCCAAACCCAACCATGACTCGGCTTGGCGGGCACGCTGTTTTTCGTGCTCGATAAACTCGGCGAGACTCTGGCGGTCGGTGTTTGTCAAAGGGCTTTCCAAATCCAACATTACCGGAAAACTTTCGTCCGGTGTGCCAGCGACAGACGACCATTTGGCCGTTTCGTCCAAGGCCGCAATTGAAATGCCCCCAAGAGTTTTTAGGCTACCCTCCCTAAAAAGCCGGGTGAGTGTTTTGGCGTCTTCCGATTTAATCTCAATGACGAGGCGGACCGAGCCAGATTTCATATTGATATATGTGATAACACTGAGTGCGAATGTTTTTACGTCGCCGGTGATGTGAAGCAGATCCTCAAAGGTGATTTCATCAATCCCTCGGTCCAGCTTCACTTCCAGTTTGACTCCCGTAGCCGCAAAGATGTCGTCCACGGCGAGCAGGTAGAGCTTCCGCGAACTTATCTTGGCGCTTCGATTGTCTTCGCCCACGTCCACGACCCGTGAACACGGCCAGCGGCTGAGGCGAGTGGCCACCAAAGCCTGGCGGTTGCTGGCGATTGCGTCTCTGAATACCGCGTCTATTTCGGTTTGCAGGGTTTTGACGACGCATTGGTGAACGTCATTTTGCAAAACCGTGCGGCACTGAATTGCGTTTCGTATTGAACTTCCTGTCACCAGACCAGGGGGCGCGGTTCTTATCCCTGATAGTTTCAACGCTGCGTCGCGCCAGACATTGTCGTGGTTGATGCGCAAGGCATCTATGACGACATTGATGACGATTTCGTACTCCGCGAGGCCGTCGTCCCGGCGGCGGCGCATTTGGGCAAGCGACAAATCCTGAATCGCCCGAATCATCCGGGCAAATTCTTCGATCCGTTGCCTGACCGATTTTTTCATACATGTGCGCCGATGTTGTATTGCAGAGTCCAGGGAGTCCGCAATAGGAGGCTTTGGCAAGACCTTGCCAGAACTGGCCACGGTTTGCCAAGCGCGGCCAGCGCGAATCGCCAAATTTGGTTCTACGCTACATGTGTGAAAGCTAAAAATTGTGCCGCTGGAACCGGCAGAAGTGCTGGCCACCAATCAGACCTTCTTCGAGCGGCTTGTCGCTTGTTTTGCACCGGCATTCTCTCCGTCGCCGCCATTTTTCCGATCCTTCCGCACCGCATTCCATTTTGTGTGTCTGGCACGCCCGACGACGGACAAATAAACCTATAAATGATGCAAAACGATTATGCGACGCGACGCAAATCTCATTGGACGCAAGGTTGCCCGGCTTCGCTATCAACAAGGGCTGACCCAGGACATGCTGGTTGCAAAGATGGAGGTGCTAAAATTCTTCGGCATCACCCGGGATGTGCTCAGCAACATCGAGTTGCAAAAGTATGTGGCCACGGACAAACACGTTTACTTTCTCGCCAAGGCATTGAAAGTGGAAATCGCCGAACTCTTTCGACCGTGAGCCACCGCGCGACAGGAACACCCAAAGAAAATCATGGCCATCCGGCGAAACCATGTAGAATCAGACCAGCAACTGGACCTTTTTTCAACGCGAAGGCCGAGCCATGACACCGCTGACACAATACGGCCGGATGGCCGAGAAACACTGGCGCGAACACCGCCCGAAAATGGTGCGCGACCTGGAACGGAAGGGGCTGCTGCACCAGATGCTTCTGGAGGCGGAGGAAAAGACGAAGGACGAAATGGCCACGCTGCGAACGGAGTTGATGCAAAAGGGATCAACGGCGCAACAAGCGCAGACGCAGGCGTGGGAAATGGTGCGGGAGAAATACATCCTCCTGCCGCCCGAAGAGTCCTAGCGGACGGCCACCGCCGCCATCACGAAGAGCCGCCGAAAAATCTCGATGCCTACCGCATCACCGAGGCTGACCGCCTGGGCGAGGGCGGCCCGAAGCTAAAATTTCAAAAGAACATCGCGGCCATCAAAACGCTGCGGCAACTCGATGCCGAGGAACGGCCCGCGACGCCGGAGGAAAAAGCCACGCTCGTAAAATACGTCGGCTGGGGCGCGATGCCCCAGGTGTTCGACGTGGACAACACCGACTGGCGCAAAGAACAATTCCGGCTTTCGGAAATCCTCTCGGACGAAGAACATCGTTCCGCCCGCGCCACCACCCTCAACGCCCATTACACCGCACCGACCGTCATCGGCGCGATGTATCGCGCCGCCGAGCGCTTCGGCTTCAAAGGCGGGCGCGTGCTCGAACCCGCATGCGGCATCGGCCACTTCGTCGGCCTCATGCCCGAAGACATGCTCCACCGTTCGACCGTCACCGGCATTGAGATTGATCCGCTGACGGCGCGCATCGCCAAGGCGCTTTATCCCGACGCGGACATACGCGCCCAGGCGTTTGAGCAAACCAAAATCGCCGATGGATTTTATGACCTCGCCATTTCCAACGTCCCTTTTGGCGATTACACCGTCCACGACCCGCGCTGGAACAGCTACAAGTTTTCCATCCACGACTATTTTTTTGCGGCGGCTCTGGAAAAAGTGCGTCCCGGCGGCTTGATGATGTTCGTCACGTCGCGGGGCACGATGGACAAACTTGATTCGACGCTGCGCGAACTGCTCTCCGCGCGAACGGAGTTGTTGGGTGCAATCCGTCTGCCGAATGACGCCTTCAAGAAGAACGCCGGCACGGAGGTCACAACCGACATCGTGATGCTCCGCAAGCTGCGCCCAGGTGAAACGCCCGCTGGCCCGGCGTGGAAGGAAACCGCCAGCCATGCCAATGATGTCGGCGAGGCATTCACCATCAACGAATACTTTGCCGACCGCCCCGGCATGATGCTCGGTCAAATGCGCCTCACCGGGGGAATGTATGGCGGCAATGAACCAACGCTGGAACCGGACAGCCGTAATTTGGCGGAGGCACTGGCCCAGGCGGTTGAACAACTCCCGCAGGGCATCTACGAGGCGCAGTCACACAAGATCACCGAGCCGACGCTCGAAGAATCCATTCCCGCGCCCGATTTCATCAAACCCAACGCCTATTGTCTGCACGATGGCATGGTCTGCATCTGCGAGGAAAATGTCCTGCGTCCACTCACCGACTTGACCGCCGAGACCCGCTCGCGCATCCGGCATTTGATTCCGGTGCGGGATGCGGTGCGGGATTGTCTGCGGGCGCAGATGGACGGCAGCACCGAGGAACATGTCGTCGAAACGCGGCAACAACTCAACCTGGCTTACGACCGTTTTGTCGGGCGCTTTGGTCCGGTGAATCTTCGCGCCAACCAGCGCGCCTTCGACGGCGATCCCGATTTGCCGTTGCTGCTTTCGTTGGAGAACTACAACGATGAGACGAAGCGGGCGACCAAGGCCACCATTTTCACCGAACGAACGATTCACCATCGCCAACCGGTTGAATCGGTCGGCACGCCGAAGGAGGCGTTGCTCGTAACCTTGAACGAGCACGGTTGCGTTGACCTCGACCACATGGCCGACCTGCTCAACAAACCGATAGCGGAATTTTTACCTGATTTGAAAGGCGTCATTTTTCTGAATCCCCAAGCAAACCAATGGGAAACCGACGACCAGTATCTCTCTGGCAACGTGCGCGAGAAACTTTCAATTGCGGATGCAGCATCATTGACCGACCCGCGCTTCGCCGAGAATGTCGAGGCGCTGAAATCTGTCCAGCCAGCGGATTTAGCGGCGACGGAAATTGACGTGCGGTTGGGCGCGGCCTGGTTGCCGCCGGAAGACGTGCAGAATTTCACCAACGAACTGCTCAACATTCCGTCCGGTGTGGAAATCGGGCACATCCACGCCCTGGGCACCTGGCACATCAACCCGAATTGGGAAGCACGCGGCGCAACCGCCAACACGACGGATTGGGGTACTGACCGTTACACGGCGCTCGAATTGATTGAAGACGCGCTCAATCTCAAAACACCCACGGTCTATGACACGGTGGACAAAAAGCCCGTCGTCAACGCGCAGGCGACCGAGGCCGCTCGCGAAAAGCAGGAGCGCATCAAGGAAAAGTTCAAGGAATGGGTGTGGACCGACGACTCGCGACGGGAACGGCTTTGCCGCCTCTACAACGACACGTTCAATCACGCGCGCGTCCGCACGTTCAACGGCGACCACCTGACGTTGCCCGGAGCGAGCGGGGCGATTCAACTTCACGCACACCAGAAGGCCGGTGTCTGGCGCATATTGCAGACACCCAACACGCTGCTGGCCCACGTCGTTGGCGCGGGCAAAACCTACACGATGGTTGCCGCCGGGATGGAATCGCGGCGGCTGGGAATTTCCACCAAGCCGATGTTTGTCGTCCCAAATCACATGCTCGGCCAGTTCTCCACCGAGTTGCTGACGTTGTATCCGGGCGCAAACATCCTGGCCGCCGGCAAGGAAGATTTCGAGTCGCAGAACCGCAAGAAACTGTTCAGCCGCATCGCCACCGGCAATTGGGATGCCGTCATCGTCACGCACTCCGGCTTCGAGCGCATCCCGCTTTCACGCGAAACCCAGGAACGGTTTTTCAAGGAGCAGCTTCACGAGTTGGAAATGATCAAACGCCAGCACGCGGACAGTTCCAACCGGCGCTTGGTGAAAGAACTCGAAAAGGCGAAGAAGCGGCTGGAAGCCAAACTTCAAACGCTGGCAGCCGAACACAAAAAGGACAACACGTTGACCTTTGAAGAACTTGGCGTGGACCGGCTGTTCGTGGACGAGGCGCACTATTTCAAGAATCTGTTTTACGTCACCAAAATGACGCGGGTCGCGGGTTTGCCACAAACCGCGAGCGAGCGGGCGTTCGATATGTTTTTGAAGGTGCGCCACATCCAATCGTTGAACGGCGGGGGAGGCGTGGTTTTCGCCACCGGCACGCCCATCGCCAACAGCATGGCCGAGATGTTCACCATGCAGCGGTATCTCCAGCATGACGAGTTGAAGAAACACAACCTGCATCACTTTGACTCCTGGGCGGCGACGTTCGGCGAGCCGGTGACGGCAATGGAACTTTCACCGGACGGTGCAGGCTACCGGCTGAACACGCGCTTTGCGCGGTTCATCAACGTGCCGGAATTGATGCAAATGTTCCGCCAGTCCGCCGACGTGCAGACTGCTGCGATGCTGAGTCTGCCACGTCCGAAGCTGGATGGCGAAAAGCCGACCATCCGCAATGCGCCGGCCACGGAGGAATTGAAGGAGTTCGTGCAATCGCTTGCGGCCCGCGCCGAGAGGTTGAAAACCGGCCGGGTTGACCCCAGCGAAGACAACATGCTCAAAATCACGTCAGAGGGTCGTAAGGCGGCTTTGGATCTTCGCCTGATGAAACCGGCCGCGCCTGACGAACCGCAGGGGAAAGTGAATCTGGCCGTCGAGAAGATTTTCAATATCTGGCAGGAATCCAAGCCGGAGCGTTCTGCCCAGCTTGTGTTCTGCGACCTGTCAACGCCGAAAGACCGGGGCTTCTCCGTCTATAATGACATGGCGCAGAAGTTGGAAAAACTCGGCATCCCAAGCTCTGAAATCGCCTTCATTCAGGATTACGATTCCGATGTTTCCAAGATGACGTTGTTCCGTGATGTCCGCGCGGGCAAAGTTCGCGTGCTTTTCGGCAGCACGCAGAAGATGGGGTCGGGGACGAACGTGCAGGAACGGTTGATTGCTCTGCATCATCTCGACGCGCCGTGGCGACCGGCAGACGTGGAGCAACGCGAAGGGCGCATTCTCCGGCAGGGCAATAAAAACTCCGTTGTGCAGATTTTCCGCTACGTCACCGAGGGCAGTTTCGACGCCTATATGTGGCAGACGTTGGAGACGAAGGCCAAATTCATCGCCCAAGTGATGAGCGGGGACATGACGATTCGCCGGCTTGAGGATTTGGACTCCGCTGCCTTGACCTACGCCGAGGTAAAAGCCATCGCGTCGGGCAACCCGCTGGTTATTGAAAAGGCCCAGGTGGACGCGGAATTGATCCGGCTCACCCGTCTGCGTTCCGCCCATGCCGAGGAACAATACCGCATCCGTTCCAATCTCCGTCGCTCGCACGAGGACGCCGAAATCTTCACCACACGCCTTGCCAATCTGCGCAAAGATTTGGGTGTCCGGCAAGACACATCGGGGGACAAATTCTGCATTGAACTTGACGGGCAGGAATCCAACAACCGGGGCATCGCGGGCGAATTGATTATGCGCCGGGCGGAAAAACTGAAGGCACGGTTTGGCGACGACATCCGCGTCGGCCGCTTCGCTGGTTTTGATTTGTTTCTGCGTCCGGGTTTCAACAACACCGTCGAAATGGTTGTGCGGGGGAGCAACAGTTACGGCGCGCGGGTCACAGACACGGCGCTCGGCACCATCCGTTCGCTGGAAGCGACGGTTCAGGGTTTTGAGGAACGCGCGGAACGATTGGAGTTGGACATCACCGATGCCAACAAACGCGTCAAGGAACTTGGTGAAAAAGTCGGCGCGAAGTTTGAGCGCGAGGACCGTTTTCAGGAACTGACCCGCCGCCAGAGTGAAATTGAGGAAAAACTTGATCTCACCAAGAACCAGGCCCCCAGCCAGGTGGAAGCTGCGTCAGTTGACGAGAGCGAGGAGAAAAACGCTGAAACGCAGAACAAAAGAAACGCCGTTCGGCCGAAACAACGGATGAAAATAAGCGTATAACCCCCAAATTCTGCGGCTCCGTAATTTTCACGGACGGTTTTTCAAAGCACGATAATTCGTGGCATTTCACATTTTCACACATTTTCAGTCTGCTATTGAAAGTTGCTGGTGCTTCTGGAATCATACCCCGGCGGGCCTGTAGCTCAATTGGTTAGAGCAGAGCACTCATAATGCTTTGGTTCCCGGTTCGAGTCCGGGCAGGCCCACCAATCAGTTCTCCATACATCTGACCGTAGCCGAATGCACCCCGCCAAGGAGGTCCCGCTCCCCTTCATCCATCGCTCAATTCGGAAAATGACAGATTGTGTGGCAGGCACACCAACGAAGTCGTAATGGGTCGTAGGCTGTTGACTCGTGAAACTTGAGTTTATGAATACAACAACCATTTCCGAATGTCAGACCCTGGACGTAAAGAGCAGCGCAGCAGAATTGGGTGTTTGCGCAGAAACGGTGCGGCGACTGGTTCGCCGCAAGGTGTTGCGGAAATTGCCGGGGCTGCGGCGCATTCTAATTCCAAAGGCGGAAGTCCAACGGTTTTTGGAGGCGGGGGCTGTTCCTCTGAAAACACTCTCAAAAAGTGGCCCAGAAGTGGCCCAGAAAAAAACACCGCTTGCGTAAGTACGTTTGAATTAAGAGGATGCGAGCCAATCACCAAGCGATTATGAGTCGCTTGCTCTAACCAACTGAGCTACGGGCCCGAAAGAAAACACGGGCAATATGACGCGACATTGGGCTCCGCTCAATCTTTAAGTG
>Ga0326727_10017734_pt1 | contig 14685 bp, 11 predicted proteins | sample MB2enrmetagenome_FD_207643 | JGI IMG/M metagenome (GOLD analysis project Ga0326727, IMG submission 207643) | Lab enriched peat soil microbial communities from McLean, Ithaca, NY, United States - MB29MY | ecosystem: Environmental > Terrestrial > Soil > Wetlands > Peat | place: USA: New York... | reverse complement strand
GAGCATGGGTATTGTGATGGCGGCGTCCCAATTGAAGCTCGATTTGGACAACCCGGAAATCGATCTGCCACACCACCGCATCGTGCTTCATGGCGAGCACGGGCTGACCCGGGAGATCCCGGTCGATGCGGACGGCAACTTTTACATCGATTGGTCCATGGGAAGGACCGATCCGAATTTGGCAAAGGGAGCCTTTGAGGAACTGCTGAGGGCGCAGGGGGAGCGGGACGCCGGATATCCAGTGACGAATCAATGGCGGGACAAATTGGTCGTCATCGGCTCGACCGCCACCGGCAACGATCTGACCGATATGGGATCCACTGCATTGGAGAGCGTTACCTATCTGGTCAGCAAGCACTGGAATGTGGCCAATTCCGTCATCACCGGACGGTTCATCAGGCCCACGCCGATGCCGGTCAATCTGCTGCTCATCGTCCTGGTCGGCGCGCTTTCCGCATGGATAACGTGGGTAGCCGCCCGCCCGGTCACGGGATCCATTCTGATGGCGGTGACGGCGATCGTCTATCTTGCGGCGGCGGCGGTACTCTTCATTCATTGGCGCGTATGGCTGCCCATCGTGCTGCCGCTGGTTTGCGCCGGGTTCGTGACCCATCTCTCCGCCCTGACCTACCGCGTCACTGTGGAACAATCCGAGAAAAAACGTATCCGGTCCCTCTTTTCCCGCCTCGTATCGCCCGAAGTCGTCAATGAAGTGCTCGGCGTCAAGGCGATTTCCCTCAATTCCCTGGCGGGTGAACGGCGGCAGATCACCGTTTACTTTGCCGACATTCGGGGCTTTACAGGGTTGACGGATGCCGCCCAGGCGGAAAACACGGAATTTGTGCGCCGCCATGAGCTTAGCGCCCAGGTGGCCGAGGACTATTTTGACGAACAAGCGCGGGAGGTCATGAAAACAGTCAGTCTTTACCTCGGCACAATCGCTGACTGCGTCAAGAAACACCACGGCACGCTTGACAAGTACATTGGCGATTGCGTCATGGCTTTTTGGGGCGCACCGCTGGCCAATCCCCATCATGCCCTGGCCGCGGTGCGCTGCGCCATTGAAGCGCAACGGGCCTTGTACTCGCTCAATGTGCGGCGCGAACAGGAAAACCGGCGGCGCGAGGAGGAGAACGCCGGGCGCCAGCGCGCGGGGCTGCCGGCCCTTTCCCGTTTGCCGGTCCTTTCCATGGGCAGCGGCATCAACACCGGCATGACCATTGCCGGTTTCATGGGTTCGGACGCGCATATTGTCAACTATACTGTTTTCGGCAGGGAGGTGAACCTGGCCAGCCGTCTCGAAGGCATTTCCGGCCGCGGCCACATCCTCATTGGCGAGGGGACTTATGCCGCGCTGCAACGCGACGACCCGGATCTGGCCAAAACCTGCGTCGAATTGCCGGCCCAGGTCGTGAAAGGATTCCGCGACCGCGTCCGGATTTTCGAGGTTCCGTGGCAGCCCCCGGCTCCCCCCGCCCAAGCCCCGGGACAGCCGGGCCAGGCTTGTGACGGCACCCCGGCGGTTGCCTGAACTGGTTTGACGCACTTTGACTGGGTTTGACTGGCCCGAATGCCTATTATTCTGCAAGCCATTCATGTTAAGGTCCTTGCATATAATTTGCCCTGGATTTGACAAACAGAATCGGTTTGATTCACTTTGACTGACTTTGACCCGCCTTTGCCCGGAAGGCCTTCGGGGCTTCGGCGCGGCAAGCCCGGCGGGGCAACCCATCTGCAAAAAAATAAATCCGAAATAATTTCGGAAAAGGGCCGTTTTTCCGAAATATTTCCGATTATCCGAAATTTTTGGACCTCCTTTATCCCAGCCTTTCAGAAAGGCAGAAAAATGAATTTGGCAGAAAAATGGTCTTCCTGATGTTCCCACCTTTGCCGCATCTGCCGTCGCCGCAACGGCTGTGGCGGACAAGTCGGCTACGGCGGGCAGGTCTGCCCGTCCATATTCCTGCCTGCGACCCTTTCTTAATTCTTCCTTCATAATTCTGCCTTTACTTCCGCATTATGGCACAAAAGGCGGAAATTGTACAGCCCATGGTGGGAGCTTTTTTTTGAACACGAAACCCCCGTAAACATTGGCCGAAACGCGCGCCGGGGGCCTCTTTGTCAAGTATGTATTCTTGACAAGCAACCCCCAAATGCGTTTTTTCACGGATCCGCCGCCGCGCCAGGGATTCCAATTTGTTTGACATAGACGGGCAAAAGTGGCTTCTTCAATGCGAGCATTTGGAGGAGCATTTGCATGAGGACGCCCATAAGGCCCGTTGTTTTCCAGCCGTTTTGGCGTGATGGCGCATGAAAACTGTCCTGCCAGCAATGTTTAGGGCGCCCAAACCCGCGTCCTGGCTGCGTCTTGGATTGTTCGCGGCAGTCGCGGTGTTCCTAACTGTCATTTTGTGGCCGGGCGAGTTTGGCGGCGGACCAACCTATCAAGATAGAACGGCAAGCGAATGGCTCACGGAAGCAGGACCAAATGAGGACGATGGACCACCAACCCTTGCAGTTAAGGCATTTAGAGCAATGGGGCGGGATGGTGTCCTTTTTCTGGCGCAAAACCTGGAAATGCCCTTCCGCGAAAGGATAGGCAGAGCCATCATTTATAAGTATAAAAACCTTCCGGAATGGTTGGGTGAGGTTCTGGGCAAGGTTCTGAATTTGTCAGATCGAATGGTTGATCAGCGTCTGCGCACCGCATATATGCTAACTCAACTCGGGCCGGCAGCGGGACCGGCGTTGCCTGAAATGTTGCGGGTTTTTCGTCGTGCAGACGAAAACGACCCGGTTACGTATGTAGTGGCTGAGGCGCTGGAATCGATGGGAGAAAAGGTGGCATTCATGGTTCCTGAGTTGATTCAGGGATTGAAGGATACAAATTTGGACCGTGCGGTCATTTGTGCTCAGATCCTCGGCGCCATTGGACCGAAAGCCAAGCCAGCGATTCCCGCATTGCTGAACGCGGCGAATGCTGGTGGCTGGCAGGCTCTATCCGCCGCATTCGCCATCTGGGACATTGATCGCCAGACGAATGTGGTCGTTGAAGCTCTGGCCCGCGATTTTGCGTATCAGCCTCAGGCCCGACTGCCGCTTCTTATAGGTTTGCGACGACGAGGCATGGCCCTAAAGGCGGCCGCCCCGATAGCCCAGCAAGCTCTTTACGATCCGAATGAGACCGTGCGAAATGAAGCCGAAAAGACGTTGCAACAACTCGATCCGGAACGTTTGCAAGCGACAATCGATCAATTGAATCAAAACGCGCCTCTCATCCTTCAGCAGACCATTGCCCTCTTGGAAAGCGGGAAAAACAAAATCCCATATCATGCCTTTACTGTGATCAAATTTTTTGGGCCGAAGACTGAAAGCGCGGTTCCGGCGTTGATCGAAATGTTGAACCAAGAACCGCCTGATCCTCCCTCTGATCTTATGAACTTCGCTGCTGTTAACAGATACCTATTGTCGATACGGCAGGCTTTGCCAGCCATAGTGGATATTGGACCGGCGGCGCGGGATGCAGTTCCCGCACTGACAAACTTGCTGGAGCGCACAAACCGGTTTGGAATTCGGGAATTCGAGGTGGATGTTTGCAACGCTCTGGGCGCGATTGGTCCCAATGCCAGTGAAGCCATCCCCGTACTGGAGGCAATACTGACCCGGACAAACACAAGCGTCCGTCTCCGCGGAAGGGGTGGCTTTGTCACTCTCCCCGGAGATGAAACCGTCCATTTTGCCGCCGCAAGGGCTTTGGTGGAAATCGCGCCGGGCCGGGCCTCCAATGCTGTGAACTTCCTGAAGAAGGTAAAGCCGGAACTTTCGGCGCAAGTAGCGCTTTGGAAGGCTGGGATGGAAAAGAATCCACCGGTAACGAATCTAATGGCCATCCTTTCCAAGGCTCCCTATTCCTATTTGCCACCCGATGCGTTTCAATTACTTGCAGAAATTGGCCCTGATGCGCGTCCGGCGTTGCCACTGCTGGAAACATTCCTGAAGCCCGGCGAGAATTTGCGATGGGATGCGGCCATCGCGATTCAAAGAATTGACCCGCAGGAGGCGGCCAGGCTTGGGCTGCCGGGGCTGTTGCTGGCTTATTAACCGGCTGCATTAAAGCTTGCGGCGCGGGGCGAAAAGCGGTCAACTCCGCGCATGGATTCGCGGGAAGCGTTGATCGCTTTGAATATGATTGACGGCGTCGGCCCGGTGCGCGTCCGGCAATTGCTCGGTCATTTCGCGGAGGCGGCCGACATCCTGCGCGCCAGCCGCGCCCAATTGGAAAAGGTCCAGGGCATCGGGCCGGAAATCGCGTCGGCCATCGCGGGTTGGGAAAAAACGGTGGACCTGAAGGGCGAACTGGAGCGCATCCAACAATTCGGCTGCCGCATCGTCATCCAGTCGGACGAGAATTACCCGGAGCTGCTCAAGCAAATCTACGATCCGCCCCTGGTGCTCTACACCAAGGGGGATCTGGCGGCGAAGGACAAGAACAGCGTGGCCATTGTGGGGTCGCGGCTGACCACGCATTACGGGATGGAAGTGGCGCGCAAGCTGGCCTATCAACTGGCCTACATCGGTGTGACCATCGTGAGCGGGGGGGCGCGGGGCATTGACACCGGGGCGCATCAGGGGGCGCTCAACGCCAAAGGCCGCACCATCGCGGTGATGGGCACGGGCATCAACCTGATATTTCCGGCGGAGAACGCCGAGTTGTTCGAGCGCATTGCCGCCTCGGGCGCGGTGATCACGCAATTCCCCTTCAACCGCAAGGCGGACAAGCAAAGTTTTCCCATTCGCAACCGGCTGGTGGCGGGCATGACGCTGGGCACAGTGGTGGTGGAGGCCAATCTGACCAGCGGGGCGCTCATCACCGCCCGGATGGCCAATGACAACGGGCGCCAGGTCTTCGCGGTGCCGGGGCGGATCGACTCGCCGCGCAGCAAAGGCTGCCACGAGCTGATCAAGAACGGCGGCGCGAAATTGTGCGAGAGCGCGGAGGACATCCTGTGCGAATTCGAATATCTTTTCCCATCGAGCAACCGGCCTGAAGTCCTGCGGGACGCCCCGGACCTGCCCGCCTTCGCGCTGTCGCCGAACGAGACGGCGCTCTACGCTCTAATTGACAAGGAGGAAATGTCGATTGACGACCTGATCCGGCGCAGCGGGCTGGCGCCGTCCGCGGTGTCCGTCACGCTGCTGGGGCTGGAGATGAAGCGGCTGATCCGGCAACTGCCGGGGAAGATATTTGTGAAGAACGACTGAAAGGTTAAAGCGGCGTCGCCCATCAGGCATCCCTGACTTCTACAAGCTCCTGTTTGTGGCAAGTGTTCTGCGGTTGCTTTCCAGCCCGACGAAAATTTCGCGGCAGACAGAAAAGTGCCGGGCCAGTTGATCTTTCCCGTCCGTTCCATTGCGAATGTCCATGATAACGATGCCGTCAGGATTAAGGGACGCCTTCACCAACTCCACGTAGGTGCTTACAGGATAGTGATAACCCCAAGACAAGAGCGAAACCACGATGTCGAACTTGCACCGGTTTGGGAAACCTTCTTTCGTAACATTATGGATCGTCACACGGTCATCCGGCACGCCATTTAGCCTGAGAAATTGTCCAGTCAAGGCGAGTGAATTATAATGAGCGCCTTCTGGATTGAATCCGTAATAGACTTTACTGGCAATCCCATCTTTGTCCAGAAGATGGAGGTTAATGCCATTGGCCTGATAGTGCTTGTAGAGAAACACGTTGATTCCTCCAAGACCGCAGCCAATATCCAGGGCAGCCAGCGCATTATTGGGCAGATAGTCTTTCAAAGTTTCATAATCCCTTTGGATATCGGCAGTATAAAGATTTTCGAGCCTCCTCCTCAATCGCATTGGCTCAATAACCCTGCCTATTGACCGTTGATATAATTTCCCCGAAAATCCAGGTTTCGAACCCTTGAGTCCGGGAGAATCAAAATGAGTCCTCTGTAAAAGAAGGTAAGGCAGGGAGGCGGCCGACAGCTTTAATTTTGATATTTTAAATGGCATTTGATTCTCTCCATTTGGATTCGAACCCGAAGCACAAGAACGGGCTGTGGACCGACCCCGTGTTCCGTAAGAGGTTGTTCCAGTTCATCTCCAGCCTGTCTTCGACGGGTTCATGTTTTCCTTGCTGCCGAAGATGTCGCCACCAGCGCCGGGAATCAAGCCTTTCGCGCGATTTCTTTAATGATAATTGTGCGAGAGCGCGGAGGACATCCTGTGCGAATTCGAATATCTTTTCCCATCGAGCAACCGGCCCGAAGTCCTGCGGGACGCCCCGGACCTGCCCGCCTTCGCGCTGTCGCCGAACGAGGCGGCGCTCTACGCTCTAATTGACAAGGAGGAAATGTCCATCGACGACCTCATCCGGCGCAGCGGGCTGGCGCCGTCCGCGGTGTCCGTCACGCTGCCGGGGCTGGAGATGAAGCGGCTGATCCGGCAAATGCCGGGGAAGATATTTGTGAAGAACGACTAAAGTTTAAAGTGGTGGTAGGTGATGGATTCGAACCATCGAAGGCAAAGCCAGCAGATTTACAGTCTGCCCCCGTTGGCCACTTGGGTAACCTACCATGTCCCACATTATCAAGCACTTAGCAATGAGTTTTTTCTCTTGCAAAGTGGGCGTTGTATCCGTATATTGTATCCCGCGCCATGAATACGGAAATTAACAATCCAACGCCAAGCGGAAGGACAAAAAGAACTGCCGATCGCCTGTCCAAAGACGGCAAATGGCGGTCAATCTCGCGTGTTCCGCACCTGCTTCAATATGTCAGCAGCGGCACATATTATGCAAGGATCAAAGTTCGCGGCAAGATTATACGCGAAAGTTTGGCCACTTCAGTCTGGTCCACGGCCCAATCGCGGTTAATCGACTTCTTGAAAGAGAAACGGTCTGATGACCGCTACCGGCTCGCGATGACCTTGGAAGGTATCCTTACCACGGATTACCCCGCGTATCTGCCAATTCCCCGCAAGTTGGAGGAAAACACATTTGTCTGGAAGGAGAGCGCTCGCGATGACACCACTGCCGAGGCCGGCGGTGAGTCGAACAAATTCGTTGGCGGTGCCTTGTATTTCGTAAAATTTGGCAACCGGCCACGCGACCCTGTTTGGCCGGTGGATATTTTTCTGCCGCAGGTTTCGGATGCCAAAATCATTTTGGGATGTTTACTGGCGGACGCCGAGAATGGTTTTCCCATTCCATTCTATCGTAACGAAATGGCAGGCCGGCGGGGTTGGACCAGTCAGCGGAGGCCATCCAAGTGTCGTAGGCGGTGACAATGTTCTTGTGGGAGCGATAATTGGTGATGAGTTTTTCGATCTTGGCGCCCGGAATCCGTTGGGGAAATTCCAAGATGTTGCGGACGGTCGCGCCGCGAAACCGGTATAGGCTCTGATCCTCGTCGCCGACGACACAGAGGTTCTGGTTTTTGGCGGTGAGCTTCAGGAGGATTTGTTCCTGGATGTAATTGGTGTCCTGATATTCGTCCACCATAACGAATTTCAGGCCGCGCGTGATGGATTGGGCAATTTTGGCGTCTTGTAGCAGATCATGGAGATATTTTTGCAAGTGGGCAAAGTCCACGCGGTTCTTTTCCAAAAGCGTTTTCGTGTAAGCCCGATAGGCGTGGCCAATGGCGCGATGGAATGTGTCAGCAGATTTGGTAAGGCGAGAAGCGTCCACCAATTCTTCCGTGATTTTATTAAAGTAATCACGCGCGCCCTCAATGGCAGTCCACTTGTTGGCATAGTGGGTCAGGAATTTTCCATTCTCGCCTGGGCCGATGATCTCGTCGAAATTGTCGAAGATGAATAGAAGTTGGGTGAGCTCATCGAGCGTTTCGTAGTTGCTGCCGAGCGGGGTGCGGTGGCGATGCTGCGTGAGAAGCTGATTGCAGAGGCTGTGGATGGTGGAGACTTTGAGTTCCGAGAGGTCATCTTTGAACGCGGTTTTGTGGGCGGCGGCGGAAATGCGGTCGCGTAATTCAAACGCCGCTTTTTCCGTAAATGTGCAAACGACAATTTCGGCAGGCTTGGCGAGGGCTCGGTGGAGGATGTTCATGGTGCGGAGCACCAAACTGAAGGTTTTGCCGGAACCTGGGCCGGCAATCACCAGCAGAGGACCTTCAACATGAGCAATGATGCGCTTCTGGGCGTCGCTGATGTCAGGGAAATTTTGAAGTAATGGCGGGGCGATCATGGTGTGTTTCCATAGCAATCTGGCACGCATCGCCGATGCGACACGCCCGAAACAAGTTGGCCCGGTTCATTGCTTCTGGCATTCGATTTCATGGAATGCGTCCATTCGACCGTCCTCAACGCTTGTATAATGCAGAATAGTCGCAAAGACTGCACGATAATTTCATGCGGCCAAAATGGCGGGTTTTATCGATCAGGAAAGAAAAACTGAGTATTTACATATCCAATCGTGTGGAATAGACTCGGGTATGCCTAAAAGGCCCGCAACTTTCAAAGAACTATTTTAGAGGCTGTCCGGCGAGTTGTGCGTGCCAGTTGCCACCCAAGTTGTGGAGGTCCGCGCGTGAGCACTCAGAGTTACACAATCCACCTGCTGAAAGAGGGGATTACATCGTTCGACACCGCACTCGATCCTGAGAAAAATGCAACGCGGCACGACCTGAACAATAGCGCGGGCATCACGGGTACGCTTTTCGTTGGCAGCCAGAACCAATCACAGCCAAGTTGGGTCGAATTGCTAAATCCTTTCCTTGACGTTCGGGTCGAGCGGGCCCTGTCAGCGAACATTTCTGCAGTCTTGCTGGTGAACTATGAAAAGAGAATTTTCGCGGCAACGTTCGGCTAAGCGAGGTTATTGAGAAGAACAGCGGCAGGCACACCATAGAGCACGGCGTCTTCCACCCTAAAATAGAGAGGCTTTTTCTTGATGAGATCCGCCATGCTTTCGAGTTTGAAGGCATACCAGTTCGTTCTGTCCCCTCTTCGCTTATTAAAATGTCCTACGACCAAAGGGCCGTTTTTCGTAGTCAAAAGTTGGATCGCTTCGTAAATCGCTGAACGGCTGAGATAAGGATAGTGCTTGGCTATTTCGTCCAATGTATCGTAAAACCAGTATTTGCCGTCCCTCTCATTCCTGCTCACGCTGATCCTGAAGCCGATGTAGCCCAGAACCAGGGCGGCATTGACACCGTATTTGGCTGCGATAGTGCGGGAAAAGCTGTGGATGTGGTTGGAGTATATAATAACCCCATTACACGTGGTTGTATCGTTCATAATCTATCTAATGTCTATCGGTGGTAGTGCCGAAGCTGGTGTTTTAGGCCAGAGAACGATAGCAGGCAGAGCGGGGAGATTAGGCCCGCCGCACTACCACCGAAATTGTTATTTGCTTCGTTCATGTCAATAATGAGGTATCAGCCTCATTAATTGTATAATTACTGTCGAGCGTTATTGCTGGACAACGAACGGGCGGATGGCGAAGCCGTTTAGGTTTAGGAGTTTTGCGTTTTGGAGGACCCGAATCTGCCTGCTCATTTTTGAGCTTACTATAACATGGCAATGTTGTCAATGGCTAATATCGCTATCATATAGTTGCCGGACAATGAGCATCAACGTCAGCGAACACGAGACGTGCGGCTCTATCTTAGGTCGATGATATTGTCTTGTAATGAGAATATGGAAAATCCGGGTGAAAACAAAAAGACCCCCTGCTTTCCGGGCAGAAGGTCTGTTAGTTATACGGTACGGTTTATATTTTTAACTGCACCCACTCGCCATTGCGTTGGGCATAAAACTGATTGAACAGCTTAAACTCTATCAACGGTTCAACTTCCCTCGTAAAATAGGTTGGGAAGTCAATGGTGGGATCCATCTCCAATCCTGCTGGGATATTGCCGGATGGGAACAAATTAAGCTCCTGATCATCACCGGCGAATTGATAGATGTCGTCATTTTCATAATTTAATAGATACAACGGTGCGCCTATATTATTGATGAAAAGGTGCTCGCCAACATTTAATCTTATATGGGCATAGCTTTGTCCCTCTTCGATCTTCTCAAATGCTTTAATCAGGTCGCTTCTAAGCCACCCAGCAAATACTGTATAATACCTGTTCAGAGACAAGGATGTGAAGAAATACAGTTTGTTTTCGTCTATTACAATCGGGTCGCTCAAAGGATTGTTAGTCATAAGAATTCTGTGTGAAAAGTTACTTTAGCTGGAGAACTTGAGGCGGTCTGATGCCGGCGTATCCGGTTGTCAACAACTGCCGTGACCTGGAGCGTTACCAAGTCCTGAGTTCCCGTAATCTTTGGGCTTTCGCCCGGCGTGTTGCGAGTCGAGGCGTTACTGCAATGGGACTGGAATCATTTACCAGCCCTTTACGGCTCGCGAAGGTGAAAAAGCCAGCATGACCGGCGTTTGCGGTCAGAGAAATAATTACCGGCGCCGCCGATCAGCTGGCCTGCAAGCCGGTAATGTTCAGAGTCGCCTGAGGGGACCTCCACTCCACCCACCGATCTCCAGGTCTTGCGTACTGGCCGAAGGTTACCGCCACCCCGTCCGAGTCGTCCGGGCAAGAAGATGCACCGGGCCAGATAATCAGCCCGGTGCATCTTGCTGTTTTCGTTGTCAGACCAGAGCAACGTTCTTGAAGCCGCGTACAGCCCTGCCTTCGCGCTTGATGTCGTTGCGCCTCGTCGTCTTGAATCTCTGCGCCAGCAAGTCCGGCAGGCGGGTATAAAACGTCTGCATCGGCACTGGGGTCCAGTTCTGGTGATCGCACTTTGCGTAATAGGAGAACAGCAGTTCCTCGCTCGTCACATCGCACCCGGCTTTGGGAACGACGGCCTGCTTGACGAACTCCGTGACGTTGTCAGAGTCTTGCAACAGGGAGGCGACACGGCACTCCTGCTCCGGGGTCAGGCTGAGCTGGCCGTGCTTATCCATCTCAGCCCGATAGGCGAAGGCACCCTCGACCAGCCAGTTCATGATGCCACTCCCTTCCGCAGCCACTAGCTTCTCAGCGAAGTGCGGAATCGGTTGCGCCGGCTTCGGATTCTTGAAGTCCACTACCAGCAAGCGGCGTCTCCAAGCATCCTGATCGCCGTCCAGCGCAATTCGCAGGTTATTATTGGAGACAATGGCGACATGAAAATCGCCACGCACCGGTTGTTTGTCAGCATTGAACTTGATCTCCGCCTGCACCCAATCGTTTCCGACCAAGCTCTTGAGCATACGCGCGCCGCTCACCGCCAACGTGTCACCCGGCACATCTTTCCCTACCAGCAAGCGCTTGCCCACGAAGGCCGAGGTTTCGAAACGTCCGCCGAGATGCGGAGTGCGGAGATGGGCGACGTTGTTCTCGCCGATGACCTTTTCAATGATGGACACCAGCGTTGACTTCCCGCCGCCCGCTGTGCCACGGATCACCAGGATGCCGTGGCAGGTATTGGGACCGAGCAGCATTGAACCACAGTATTTTTGCAGCAAGCCCACGTCGGCATTTTCCAGCGCAGCGCCCAGAAACTCCTTCAGAAACTTCGGGCAGGTGGCGTTGGCGTCGAACACGATCTCGCTGCTGGCGCGGAACGGATACTTCGCGTCGTGCGGCAAAAGCTTGGGTGTGTCCCCGCCCAGGTCAACCACGCCGTTGCGGACATGCACCAAACCAGTGGTGCTCTCCGATTCCACCATCGCGCCGTGAGAGCGCATCATTTTGCAGAGCGAACTCAGTTTCGCCGCTGATATGCGCGCCACGACATCCTGGTGACCGTAGGCGGTGCCCAGATCAATGAGGAGGGTGTCGAGCGCATGCGCAACAGCCACTTCATCGACCCCGACCCAAAGGCCGCGCTTGTTGTCAAAACGCTCGTAGGTCTTGGTGCGGGCGTCGAATTTAACCATGTGCTTTGCCGCGCACTTGACGGCGACTGCACGGTCATTGAGCGCGACCCTGTCTCTATCATCCACCAGAAACGGCAAGCCATATCTTCTAAATATGGGGTCTGCGATTTCTGGAGTCGGGGGTTTTTGTTTCAGATTTGCCGGCGCTCCCGAACCGCTGGTTTTATTAGAATTGATTTTTCCCATGTTATTATTAACTAAAGTTCCGCTGGCTGGCTTGACAGCGGTGCCAGCGTTGTTTGATCCTTGTGTCATTATTATATTTGATGCTTGTCCCGTGAAAACACGTAACGGACTTGCTTCTGCTTGAATCATGGCTTTGATGATTTGCTCCGCGACTTGGGGGACGATTGCATTTCCAAGTGCTCGCAATCGGTGTGTCCGATTGGATACCCCATTAGCCACTCGACCCACACTGGGTTCAGCTGGCCAGATTGCGGAGTTGCCACCATCGCGCAAAGATAGTGTTTGTCCTTCATGTATTTTTGGCTCTTGCTGCCTTCCGGCCCACTCCCTTTGAAATCCGACGCCCTGGGCGTCGGCCACAGTTTCATAGCCACTGCCTCTTCCAGATTGGCATGATAACCCGTCTTTTTTATTCGATTCAGGGCTGCTTGCATCGTAATTGATGCTGCCACTTTTGAACCCCTTGGCGTGGGCCAGAGTTTCACAGCCACCGCCTCCTTGTGGCTCATTATTCCAGTTTTCACCTGGTCGCTTAACATCCAATCTCCCGTCGCAAGATGCTTTTCTGTGCTGCTGGGACCCTGCTTCGATTCGCCCGCCCTCGGCGTTGCCCACAGCTTCACTTGTCTCCCTAGACTCAAGCTGCGGCTGTCCCGGCCATCCACGCTCTTTTTCCTGCCACTCGCGGTCAGTTTGCAATCGCTGTCCGCTTCCTGCGTAGTCGGCGTGGCCCACAACCCGATTCCCGATAATCCACACTCGGTCCCTGCGGTGTTTCGCGTCGACGGCGCAAGCCGGAATAACAAGCGGCCAGCAGGCGTAACCTTCCGCTTCCAGGTCAGCAAGGCAATTGTCGAGTTCCATCGTGATGATGCCAGCAACGTTCTCACCGAGCACCCAAGCGGGTCTTGTCTCTCTAATAACGCGCAGCATTTCAGGCCAGAGGTGACGGTGATCTGCCGCGCCTCGACGCTTCCCGGCGTGACTGAATGGTTGGCACGGGAAACCGCCGGTGATGAGGTCTGCCTTGAGGCCGTGGACATTTCGGATGTCTCCGTAGTTTGGAACATCGGGCCAGTGCCGTTTGAGGATTCTGCATGCATACGGGTCGATTTCAGAAAATCCGATGGTGGTGAACCCTGCTGCCTGCGCGGCCAGTGCAAATCCGCCAATTCCCGAAAACAAATCGAGGTGTCTTCTGCTTTCATTCATTCAAATATCGTGATGAACTTATTGTCATATATTTTGTTGGTTGCTGTAGCCTGCCGCTGTAGACAGGCTACAGTTTGGTTTACTGCCCTATATGCTCTGAGTAAGACCCTTCAAGATTGTCAATTCGTCTGGGTCTAATTTTGATGAGAATTCCTCCAATTGCGGGGATTCCATTGATTTTACAAAGGCGAAGAGCAATGATCTTCTATGGCAGAAGTTGACGAAATCTTCGAATTTCGATTGCATGAATACTCGCAAGTCCATGTTTCCTGAGTCCACACACCTTTGCCTAAATGTCTCCACTTGGTCTTGAGGTGCGTGCATCATGTAGTAGAAAAACCCGCCACGTTCTTTCCCGTTATCCGTAATCGTGTCGTCCATAGGCATGGCCAGAAATGCAAAGGCAAAGTACCTAAAGTCTTCTGCTGATAACGTCCTTGTATATTCTCCTATTTCATTTGGTTGGCAGGTAAATATATGCTTATTATGTTTATTGCTATTTTGCTTCATGTTTGTTGGAATTATTAATCCGCTGCCTCGAATGTGACGGCGGTTTGATTGTTTGAGTGAGTGGTGTGAGACCCCTGCCACCTTGATCAAGTGGCAGGGGCATTGGCTTGGTTATCTAAACTGCCATATAAATGCCCCAGCGAGTGGTTTCGCTGCCCTCGATGGAACAGACTATGTCACCATTGCTAACCAAACCTAATCGCTTTCGATCGGTCACGAGCAAGGCGATCCTATGCATCCCCTACTCATGGCGATCGAGCCCATATACCCGTAACTGTAGGATTATTGCGTCTTGTCTGCTTGCTCTGGCTGTTCCCAATAATAAAGTTCGCCAGTTGTCTTGATGCTGTTCAATGCGGTTTCGTAGAGATGCACTACATACTTTTGGATTACCGCCATCAAGGCCTCTTTCGTATCAGCTTCGATAGCGTAATTACCAAGGTTACATCTGCCATCATCTATTAATCGGGGGCAGAAATTGCACGCCGTCAATTCCCATTTAGCAGAATCGGTGCATTGGAAGGTTTTTTTGCCTTTCGTTCCTTTAGGTGGACGGATGCGCAAGTTTACAGGGATGTTCATTTCATTGGCTTCCGTTATTGGAATAGTTCCTGTATCCGTGTATTTCAACTCTTTATTATTTCCGGGATTGCCGGATTGTTTAACGTTTGATTTTCTAGCCATATAAGCGTAATTGCTATTTCTGTATTATTTATCTGGATTTGTTTATGTACCGTTTGTTAACCGATTTGTGGGGGACCGGCGATGAAACGATAGTGCGGTTGGATGGCCTGTCCAACTTCAGGATCGTCAACACCGGCAGTAATCCACCCGCTTCACCCGCCAAGCACCCATATCTCCGGGTTGGG
>Ga0326727_10017733_pt1 | contig 14685 bp, 7 predicted proteins | sample MB2enrmetagenome_FD_207643 | JGI IMG/M metagenome (GOLD analysis project Ga0326727, IMG submission 207643) | Lab enriched peat soil microbial communities from McLean, Ithaca, NY, United States - MB29MY | ecosystem: Environmental > Terrestrial > Soil > Wetlands > Peat | place: USA: New York... | reverse complement strand
TCCAACTGCCGACGGTGGACCATTGGAATGGCGAGAGAATGAAATTGTTTACCCACAGCAGGCCTGTTCCATCCATGACCAGTCCAGGAGGCGTAATAATTGTAGGTCCCGACCCGCCGTTACCCACAGAGTTTAATGAGGTTACCGTTACTTGGCTGCACGAGGCCGTGGTGCAGCCCGCGGGAAACTCCAGGACAGCGCCAATGTTCACGCCGACCGTTCCGTCCGCACTGCCCTCAGAGCCTTCCGTCACGTAAACGTTGCCGGCGCCATCCACAGTGACGTCTGTGACGTCTGCCACAAGGTTCTTGCCGGGGTTCGCGTTGTTCTGCGGAGGCAGGAGGTTGTACCAGACCGTTGAATAGGGAGTGAAGGTGACCTGGGGCGCGGTTCCCGTGCCCTCAAGGTAAGCCTCACCGATGCCGTTGCCGGCAGCGTCGAGAAGAACCACGCCGCCTTTGCGCTGGCCGGCGAGCCTGGGCGAAAAGGTTGCCTGAAGCGTGCAGGTGCTGCCCTTGCTCACCGGGGTATTCACCGCGCAGGTGCCGGGATCGGAGACGGCATAGTCCAGGCCGGTGATGCCCATGGTGGTGGCGTCGATAGTGGCGATAGAATCGCTGGCCGTGAAGGTGAAGGTCACAGGCTGCGCCGCGCTGGTCTGGCCCACGGGCAGCGTGCCGAAGTTGACCGGGTTAGTGTTGAACCCGTGAGCGGGTTGCCTGACCATCCAGGTTTGCGTAGCCGGGGGACTGGCGTTGCCCGCGTTGTCCTTGGCCTCGACGGCAAAACTGTGAAAGTCGCCCCAGTTGTTTATGCCGACAGGCGTCAGGTTGGGGTAGCTGACTCCGCTGGCGCAAGAAGCAAAGGCCGCACCGTCAAGACTGCACAGGAAAGAAACGCCCGCCTGCGCGTCGGTGAAGGAGAAAACAGCCGTGGGATTGACCGTGATGGGGGGTGGCCCCGAGGTAATCGCCGGCGCTGGCGGACCCACAGAATTCACCGTCCAGTTATAGAGCGCGGGCAGGCTGAGATTGCCCAAAGCATCCACGGCCTTGACTTGGAAGACGTGCGCGCCGCCGCTTATCGCGGAGTAAACCGTGGGGCTGGAGCAGGCCGAGAAGGGAAGATTGTCGATGCTGCATACAAAGGTGATGGGAGTCTGCGTGTCGCTGAAAGTGAAGGTGGCCGAGGCGCTGGTGGTGGAGCTCGGCGGGTTGGTCAGGATCACCGGCGTAGGCGGCAATGCAACGGCGGTGATCGGGAGGACCTGCGTCGCCGGGTTCTGGTTCAGATTGTTGTTGGTGAGCGTGAGTGTGGCGCTTAAGGGGCCGGTGGTTTGAGGCGCGAACAACACGCCGAGGTTGCAGGAGCCTCCCGCCGCGACGGGAGTGGAGGTTGAGCAAGTGGTGATTATGCTGTCGAACTGGAAGGAAGGATCGGAGAGGGTCATCGCGCTCAGCGTCAGCGGCGCGTTGCCGTTGTTCACCACGGCAAACACCTGCGTGCCGTCATGAGTGTCTGTTGTGCCCTCCAGGGTTGCCGTATTGAAGAGAATCGAGGGCAGATCGGCGAAATCCATTCTGTACACGTCGCCGAAGATGACGTCGTTGAGGATGAGATTGCCGTTGCTTTCCACGGCGATGCCCTCCGGGAAGATTGGAAAGTTATGTGAGCACAGGCTCCGTGAAGTCGCGTACTCCGAGCCCGCCGTAAACTCATTGGCGCACCAGTCGCCGAAGTCGGCCTCGTAGACGTTGCCGCTGCCGTCGATGGCCAGGCCGAAGGGTTTGCCGAAGCCACCACCCAGTGTGTTCACGGTCTTGTAATCGCCCGCCGCCGGAATCTCGACGATCGAGGTGTTGATGGAGCTGCACGTACCGGGAATGAAGATCACGCACTGATCGCCGCCCTCGGCCACGAAAAGATTGCCGCTCGCATCGACCACTACGCTCCAGGGGAGATCGAGGCCGCTGGCCAGCGTGTTGGTGGTGGTGTAGCCGCCCGCCGCCACCACTTCTTTAATAGCGTTGTTGTAAGTGTCGGCGACAAAGATGTTGCCGCTGGAGTCGATGAAGAGGCCATAGGGCCCGTTGAAGCCCGTGCCCACCGTCTCCAGGCAACTGGGAGAGGCGCATCCCAGCGGAATCTCCTTCACGTCGCCATAGGCTGCCTCGCTGACAAAGAGGTTGCCGGCGCCATCCACGGCCACCGCGGAAGGCGAAAGCACACTGTCCGATACCGTAACCGAGCACGCGGCGCTCGCGCACCCGGCGGGAATCTTCTGAATCCGGTTATCGCCCCAGTCGGCGACATAGATATTGCCGCTGCCATCCACGGCTACATTGGGATGGGAAAATCCGTTGGCCACAGTGACCGTATTCACCGGATAGCTATACGCGTAACTGGGGTCGTAATAATAAAGCCACTCGGACTGAATGTTCACCTGCGGGCCCGAGCCGTTGCCGTACACATAGGTCATGGCCAGGATGACGCCGGAGGGGTCCAGCGCCACAACGGCGCCGCTGCGCTGGCCGGCGAACTTCGGAGTAAAAGTCACGTTAGCGGTGCAACTCTGCCCGGCGGCCACATTGACGTCGACGCCGCAAGTACCCCCGCTCACGATCGCGAAATCCAGCCCCGTCGCCCCTTGTGTGGTGGCGATCAGGCTGGCCGGCGTGGAATTGGCCGGGAAGGTCAACGTGACCGGCGTCACCACGCTGCTCTGGCCCACGAGAACCGTCTTGAAGTTCACGGTTTGCGCCCCGGCGCTGATGGGCAGCGCCAACGGGAGCAAGGCGGCGAATATCAGGCTCACATTTCTGAATCGAAGAATGCGCATAGGTGTCTCCTTGCTTCGTTGCGGAACAGTAGTTTCAGACGGCCGGCGCCAGGGCCGCATTACGTTTTCGTCTCGGCCATCGCGGCCCTGGCAGGCGTTGCCGCAGCCTGAGCAGACATTTCACCGCACGCCAAGCCGAGTACGGCTGCCGCGGTAATCAACATCCATTGGCTTTTCATGCTCTCACTTTTATATAGGGCTATAATCGGTATCAACAGACACACAGAGCAAGTGCCATATCAGGTTTTAGCGGGTCATCTCATGCCACTTGAGGTTTCCGGGCCATCCAATCCGCAGCGGAATGCCTCCTCGCTCCGTCTGGACTCGTGGAAGCAGATCGCGGCCTATCTTTGCCGTGGGGAGCGCACTGTCAAGCGGTGGGAGACCGAGCGCGGGCTGCCGATTCACCGGCTTCCCGGCGGCGGGCGGGGAAGCGTGCACGCCTTTACCGCGGAACTGGATGAATGGCTGGTTTCGGCCGCGGCGCTGGAAATTGAAATCGGTGAAGAGGCAGGAGCAGCGGAGAAAACCGAAGCGGAAGCCGCCCTGCCCGCCGAGGCTCAGCCCGCGGCGCCGGCAGGGATCTCAGCGGGTAAAGCGCGGGGCAGATTCCGGCTCATTCCCATCTCCCTGCTTGTGGCGGCGCTTCTGGCTGTTGCGGGAGCGTCGATCTTCTTCGTCCTGCGCGGTGGCGGGCGCATCTTCTTTTCACGCGACTCGAAGCCGGCCAGAGCGCCGGTTTCCGAGCCGGAAAAACAACTTGCCCACCAGCTTTATCTGCAAGGCCGGTTCGAGTGGAACAAGCGCACTCCCGAGAGCCTGAACCGGGCGCTGGACGATTTTACCCAGGCGCTGATCCACAACCCGGAGGATGCCCAGACCTATGTGGGGCTGGCCGATACCTACAACCTGATGCGGGAATTTTCCGCCATGCCGGAAAACGAGGCTTACAAGCGCGCCCTGACGGCGTCGCGCAAGGCCGTCGAGCTGGACGATTCGCTCGCCGAGGCGCATCGTTCGCTGGGCTTCGCCGAGGTTTACGGCGAGTGGAATTTCAAGGACGGCGTCAGAGAGTTCCACCACGCCATTGAACTCAATCCGCGCGATCCACTGGCACATCTCTGGCTGGCCAATGCTTTGGCGGCGGAGGGCAGGTTGCAGCAGGCGTTCTCCGAGATCAATCGTGCGCAGGAACTAGACCCCACCTCTCCCTCGATCCTGGCCGACAAAGGCGGCTTTCTCTGCTATACGGGAAAGGCGAGAGAGGGAATCGATCTGCTCAAACAGGTCGAGCGCAACGATCCGGAGTTCCGCTCTCCGCATCGCTATCTTGCCGACATGTACATGAGCCAGAAGGATTATCCGGGGTTTCTCGCGGAGAGTGCAAAGACAGCGCAGATGACCGGCGATCCAGTTCTGAAAGCCATCACAGCCTCCGCGCAGGAAGGTTTTTTGAGAGACGGAGAGCGCGGTTTTTTGCAGGGGCTGTATACAGCCCAAAAGAAATACTACGAGGAAGGAAAACTTTCTGGATTTTGGCTTGCCAGGACATGCGTCCTGATCGGAAGAAGGCAGGAAGCGGTGCAGTTGCTTGGCGAGGATTACCAGCGGCACGCCCCGGAGCTTATTAACATTCTCGGCGATTCGGACCTGGCTCCTCTCAAAGACGAGCCCGTGGTGCGGAAGATATTGAGCAGTATCCAGGTTTCCGCTCCCGAAGACGCTGCCGGCGCGGAGGCAGTCGCCCGGAAGTAGAGGCTGCGGTAGGCAGAATTCAAATCGGCATAGAAATAATCGCCTCTTCTCCCCTGCTACACTACCGAACATGCGGGTCTGCATCCGGCGGCTCGATCGGAGTGAGCTATTCATGTGCCTCGTCATCATTCCATCCGGAGGCAACGAGATTACGGTTTTGAACTCTAAGGCGGTTTGAGGAAGGATTCTCGACGGCGTAGAGAAGCGTTCGGTGAAATTCCGCTCATTCTATCTATATTTAACCCCGATTTTAACCCCGATGAAACTGGCCGGTAACGGCTGTAGCCTTGTGCTCGTTCTCCGCGGCGTTCTAACTGAAGGCTGGAGGTAGTGCGATGCGCAGACTCATCATATTAGCTTTCATGGTATTCCTGGCTTTACCAGCCTTTGCGGCAAAAGGCATGACAGTGGCGCAGTTGGAGCAGGCTTTGGCGGCGGCCCATGCATCTCCGGATGCGGTGGTCGCGGAGCAGATCGCCGGCTACGAACTGACCGAACGGCTGAGCGCGGTCCGCTATGCGCGCCTGAGTGCGGCTCTGCCGGGCGAAAAAGCCCGCCAGGCATTGCGCGCACTAGCCGATTCTGCCGAGTTCCGCAGCCTTCCTCCGGACGATATTCCCACGACAGCCGCGCCCGATCTTGCCGAGCAGCGCAGGATGATGTCTCTGGTTGTCGGCTATGTAACCAAGGCTGTTCATCAACTGCCGAATATCTTCGCCACCCGCTCAACCACCCGCTATGAAGACCGGCCGCAGGTAGAGTACGGTTATCTGCCCCTGCACGCCGTCGGCAATTCCAGCCGGACGGTGCTCTACCGGGACGGGCAGGAGATGGTGGATACTACTTCCGGCAAGAGCGGCTCGGCGGAGCAGGGGCTGGTCTCCTGGGGCGAGTTCGGGCCGATCCTGAGTACGGTGCTGCTGGACGCGGCACAGAACAAGTTGGTTTGGAGCCATTGGGAGCAGGGCGTAAACGGGCCACTGGCCGTTTTCGCCTACGCTGTGCCGGATCAGAAGTCGCATTACTGGGTGCAGTTCTGTTGCACCACAGAGATCGTGACCGAGATCCAGCGCAGCAAAGCCGGCCTCAGCGGAGTTGGCCCCAACTATGCGCCGAACATGGAGAGCTTTCGCGAAGCGCCGCGCGTGCTGCGGGAAAAGCCCGGCTATCACGGAGAGATTGCGGTCGATCCAGGGACGGGCACGATCCTGCGCATGACCGCTGATGCGGAGCTTCCTCTGGGCGAGAAGCTGACCCGCGCGGCCATCATGGTCGAGTACGGCTCCGTCGAGATTGGCGGCCAGAGCTTTGTCTGCCCCGAAAGGAGCGTCGCCCTTTCTTTGATACGCTATGCGCACGCGACGAATGGCGCGCACTCCATCCTCGATCACGATCCGCTGAAGACACTAGTGAATGATGTAACCTTTGTGCAATATCATCGCCTGGGGTCCGAGGCGCGCATCCTGCCTGCCGCAGGCGGAGATTTGGCCGCAAAATCGCCGCACGCGCAGCCGCCGGATGCTTCGATGTTGAAGCACGCCTCGGGGGCGCAGGCCGAGCCGCTGGCAGCGGTGAATGCCGCTCCCGCGCAAGCCGTCCAGAGTGCCTCCGCGCCGGAAACTGCTTCACTCCAGCCGGCCGTCCTCTCTGCTTCCACAGCCGCCGCCGCGCCGGAAACTGCGCCAGACAATCTGCCGCAGACCCAGTTGCTCAAAGCCAGCGCCAGCAACGTACTCGTCGACGTGGTGGTCACCGATGCCAAACTGAAGCCAGCTTTAGGCCTGGACAAGCAGCTCTTTGAGGTTTTGGAAGACGGCAAGCCGCAGACCATCGATTTCTTTGAAGAGCACACGGCCGTTCCAGCACCGGAGATTGAAGCTTCAAAGCTGCCGGCGAATCTCTACACCAATCTGCCCACCGCGCCGGTCAGCGACTCGGTCAATGTGCTGCTGATCGACAAGGTGAACACTCCCTTGCAGGATCAGATACGCGTCCACAAGCAGATTAACGACTTCCTTCAGAAGATGAATCCCGGGACCAAGATCGCCATTTTCGTATTGAGGACGAATCTTCGGCTCTTGCAGGGCTTCACTTCGGACAGCGCTCAACTGCAAAAAGCGTTGAACGACCCCAGGAACGGAGATATTGCGCAGACAACCTTCACCTCGCGCAGCAGCAAAGACGATGCCGAGGACGAGGATCGCGTCCAGATGCAGGTCGAGATGAGCCTCCACATGGAAAAGGGTGTGGGGGATGGGCAATCGAGCCTTGGCCCATCGTTCAGCTACAGCTCGTGGATCAACTCAGGAAGAGGGCCGGCAAGAGGGCAGGAGAGCATCGCCGCTAACCAGGCACGCGAGCGGACTTCGATAACGCTGACGGCGCTGGAGTCTTTGGCCCGCTATTTGGCGGGCATTCCGGGGCGCAAAAATCTGATCTGGTTCTCCAGTTCCTTCCCAGTTTCGATCTTTCCCAGCACAAGCTCGCAGACAAATATGCAGAACGGCCAAAATCTGATGCTGAACTACAACCAAAGTGGATCGACTGGTATGTATCAACGTGATGATGCCAGGTACCTGACCATAGCCGACTTCAATCCCGCCGCCAAAGAGGTCGCTAACCTGCTGGCGCTCTCCCATGTTGCCGTCTACCCGGTCAACGCCGAGGGCGTGCAAATGGACAACGCCACGGAGACCTCTAACTATATGCCGTCCGACCTCGACAAACTTGCCCAGCATGCCGATCAGCGTGCTATCGAATCGGAGACCGTCAACAGGCTGGCCAACGACACCGGCGGCAAGGCCTTCTACAACACCAACGACCTGGCCGGCGCCCTGGCCCACGCCATTGACGATGGCGCTCACTATTACACCCTGGCCTACACCCCCGCCAACAAAAACATGGACGGCAGCTTTCGGCGCATCCAGGTGCGGATGAAAGAAGGCAGCTTCGATCTGGCCTACCGCCATGGTTACTATGCCGACGACCATGCCGCGCCGGAGTCCAAGACCGATTCCAATCCGCTGCATCCGCTGCTCAAGCGCGGCGCGCCCGCCTCCTCGCAGATCATCTTCAGTGCGCGCCTGCTCGCGGCTGCTCAACAAACCACCCCCGGCGACAAGCCCGCCGGCGGAAATGCCAAACTCACCGGGCCGCTCACCCGCTATCGCGTCGACTTCAACCTTCGCCCCTCGGATCTCGAGCTGATCGAGTCTGCCGGCGGCAAGCATACCGGCAAGATTCAGGTCGAGCTGCTGGCCTATGACGGCAACGGCAAGGCGCTCAACTGGAATGGCGGAACGATGGCCGTCAATCTCAGCGCGGAATCCTTTGCGGCGGTGCAACGAACCGGCATTCCGGCGCATGTGGAGATCGACCTGCCCAGTAGCGCGCTCTACCTTGAGGCGGGAGTCTACGACTGGACGGCGCACAAGGCGGGAACCCTCGAGATTCCTCTCCATCCCGCCGCCGAACAATCCGGGCTTCAGGCAAAGACCGGAGAACACAGAAACTGACCCGCTGCCGGTGGTGCGATGCGTTTGGCATCGCGAGACCAAAAAGAACGGCGGCCTTCTCGACTAGAAAAGGCCGCCGTTTTTCACTCTGCATCCGGAGCGCCGGCTATCACTGCACGATGATCGTGCCCACCGTGGTCAGGCTGGCAGCGGCTTCGGAGTTCCCCAGGTAGATGGTGTAAGTTCCGGGCGCCACCACCCAACTGCTTGTGCCGGTATTCCAGTACGACATAGGATGCGACGAATCGTTTTGATCCACTTCGATGGTGACCGGCTGCGAGCTTCCCGGTTGCAGCAAAACCTTCTTCCAGCCAACCAGCCGTTTGGGCGGCTCGTTGGTGCTGGCCGGCAGTCCTAGATAGACCTGCGCCACCTCGGCTCCCGCGACCGCGCCGGTGTTCGCCAGCTTGAAGGTCACCTGAAAGTTCGGATTGGTAGTTGAAGAGAGGTTGTTCACGATGGCCGCGTTGGTGATGGAAAACGTGGTGTAGGAGAGGCCGTAGCCGAAGTAAAACAACGGTGTGAATCCCTGCACGTCATACCACTTGTAGCCCACGTTGTAGCCCTCCGTGTAGTTCAAGGCAAAGGGTGTTACGTTATCCGGGGGCTGGGGAATGACGGGCCGGGGCAGTTGCGCCTCGCTGGCCGGGAAGGTGATGGGGAGCTTGCCGGAGGGATTGGTCACACCAAAGAGCAGGTCGGCAATCGCCGGCCCGCCGCTCTGACCGGGGTACCAGGCTTCCAGCACCGCGCTTACCTGGCTCAGCCAGGGCATCAGGATGGGGCCGCCGCTCTCGACGACGACAATGGTGCGCGGATTGGCCGCCGCCACCGCCGCAACCAGCGCATCCTGATTGACGGGTGTTGTGCTGGTCAGATCGGTAAGGCTGAGGCTCGGCTCATCCATCCCCTCGCTGGCCCACTGGCTTACGAAGACGATCGCGACTTGCGACGAAGCCGCCAGAGAGGCGGCAGCCACGGAATCGGAGCCATCGGCGAATTGCACCTTGGCACTGGGCGCTTTGGCCTGAATCGCGTTCAACGGCGAGGACGGATCCCAGATCACCGTCGCAAAGCAAGGCGGACATGGCGGCGGCCCAATGATCGCCGCGCCTCCGATGGGCATCACTTGCGCCGAGCCTCCGCCGGAGAGCACTGCAAAATCAGCGTGCGAGCCGATGATGGCGATGGATTGCAGTGCGGAACCATTGAGCGGGAGTTGAGCTCCAGAGTTCTTGAGCAGGACCGCTCCTTGTTCTTCGATCTCCTGCGCAACAGCGGCATCGGCCGCCGCCGGGATCGCCTGAATGGTCAACGGACCGTCGAAGATCCCCACCTCGAACATGGCGCGCAGAATGCGGTGCACCATGTTGTCCAGTCGCGACTGCGGAACCTGGTTGCCGCTGATGGCTGTGCCGAGTTTAGAAAAGTACTGGCCGTCAGGCTGTTCCTGATCCAGGCCGTTCAGGGACGCGTTGACCGTGCTGTGCGTGGCCCCCCAGTCGGACATGACGAAGCCCGGAAAGCTCCAGTCGCCTTTGAGCACCTGGTTGAGCAGATAACTGTTCTCGCAGTCATACTGGCTGTTGGTCAGGTTGTAGGAGCACATCACCGATTGCACATTCGAATCCTTCACGCCGATCTCGAAGGCCAGCAGATCGCTCTCCCGGCCGCCGCGATCATCAATGATGACATTGGCTGTGGTACGCCCCGACTCCTGATCGTTGAAGGCGAAATGCTTGATGCCCGCCATGACATGCTGGGCCTGAATCGCCATCAGATGCTGTGCGGTGATTTTGCCGGCCAGGATGGGGTCTTCGCCCTTGGTCTCAAAGGTGCGGCCATCGCGCGGCTCGCGGCCGATGAGGTTGATGTTGCCGCCCAGGTTCACGTTGATTCCGTAGTCGCTCAGTTCGGAGCCGATGACCGTGCCATACTTGGCGGCTTCGGTCGTGTCCCAACTGGCGGCGCTGGCAATGGAGGAGGGCAATGCAGTGGCTGGACCGATGCTGTTGCCCACGCCTACGCTGCCGTCGCCAAAATAAAGGGCGGGAATCCCGAGCGGCTGGATGCCGGCAATATAGCCGGCTGCACCCCGTGACATGGTGGCATTGCCAGAGCCCTGGACCATGGCAAGCTTCTGCGCCTGCGTCATCTCCGCCAGCAGCGCATCGGCCCGCTGGTCGGGCGTGCCGGAGGCCGGAGTGGGAGTGGGCGCTGGTGCAGGCGTGGAGGAGGTCGAACCGCTGCCGCCGCACCCGCCCAGGGCCAGGAAAAGCGGAAAAATCAGCAGGAGAGCCAGATGCGTCTTTGCGCAACTGCGACCGCTCAGGGCCGGACGGGTGGGAGGGATTTCAGAAATATCGAGCACACGCGCATCCGAGGTTAAAAATGAAGCCATCAATGGTATTCGCATCGAACTACCCCCAGCCTTCAGTTAGAAGCGTTGCGGAGAAGGAGCACAAGGCTACAGCCGTTACCCGCCGGTTTCATCGGGGTTACAGTCGGGGTTAAATAGAGCGAGAATGCTCGGAATCCCAATCAACAGAGCCTCTTGCAAAATTCCATTGCGACTGCGAAATCTGTCAGGGCACGACTTCAGAGGCTGCGGAATAATCGGTTGGCGCTGATATTGAGACCAGGGAGGCTACAGCCTAAGACAAAAAGCTCTGCTCATGCTTGCAGGGATTGTTTTTATGGGGTTTTTGAAGATTTTCTTGACTGTTGGTGCGAATGGGAGGAACCTGTCTGGGACATCCTGAGGTTTTCTCACCGACAGTGTAAAAAAGTAGGCGTGTCGGAAGCAAGCCAAAATGAGGGGTTTAGCGCACGGCGTCGAAGTATTTCCAACAACACTGTAATTCTAGGGGTGCTCAATTCCTGCAAAAATGCTAGGAAATGCTCAAGAAGCGCGCGAGAGAGGACCGGTGGTCACTCCCTTCTATTTCCGGCGGATTGCGTAGCTGGCGATCAATGCGACTTCGGAATCAGAGCCTTCAGTATCGGTTCGTTCCACTTGTTGGTTTCCACGTCATAGACCACGAAGTCAGAGTCGAACTGCCAGTAGGCCCAGCTGAAACCTCGATCTTCGGCGATCTTGCGGATGAAGGCATCCCAGCGGATGCGGCTCTCCATGGGAGCCTTGTCATAGGAGCCGAATTCGCCCAGAAGGATGGGGCGATGATGCTCCTGACTCCACTGCGCGACGCCATCGAAGTCGCGCTCGACGATGAGCTGCTCTTCTGTCTTGCCCCAGGCGATGTCATGCCCACTGCGAATCTCTTCGCTAGCCCAGGGTGCTCCCTGATGTGTGAAGGGGAGAGGCTCGTAGTAATGGAAGGTCACAATAATGTGGCCGTCGTCGCCGGGCAGGGCAAGATCTTTCAGCGCGGCGCGGCTGTTCCAGACACCGGGTCCGATGACAATGTTACGGGTGGGATTGGTTCTGCGGGTGACAGCGAGCAGCTCGAGGAGCAGGCCGTTCCACTCCTGGTTGGAGATGAGGCCGTGAGGTTCGTTGAGGAGTTCAAAGGTGACGCTGTTGGGAGTGTCTTTATAGCGGGGTGCGACCTGCTGCCAGAAGGAGAGGAGCTTGGGCTTGCACTCGACATAACTCGTGTCGCCGCAATAGATAAAGTCATGCTCGTCGAGAATGACCTGCAGATGCGCTTCGGTTGCGTTGGCGACGACCCAGTCGAGCATGCGGAACCAGGAATCGGGCAACTTGTTCTCTGCCGTCATGTACTGGAAGGCCTGCAGGTTGACGCGCACGGTGGTGAATCCGGCGTCATGAATCTCGCGGAAGTACGCCTTCTTGAATCGGCCCTTGGAGAAATCGGCCCAGATGGGGTCGTAGCCGAGCACATTCACTTCACGCGTCATCAATTTGTTTTGCGCATAGGGGTCGATAGTGGCAAAGCCGGCGGGCAGCCTGACCTCGGGGGCAACAGATTGTGCGTGGATGGCCGCAGCCAGCCCAACTAGAAGAGGCAGAGCAAAAAACGACCGCGCCAAGCGGGCCAAACAAATGCGGGTTAACATGATCGATCCCTTCCAAAGTCTTGGATGAATGCGAATACGAACAGTTTGGTGCGAAAGGGGGGACTCGAACCCCCATGGATTGCTCCGCCAGATCCTAAGTCTGGTGCGTCTGCCAATTCCGCCACTTTCGCGAGCTGCGAGGCCTAAATCCATTTTAGCCCGAAGTGCGCTTTCGCTATGAATGACAAAGGCTTGCATCGGCGCTAGCAATATGCTATCATTGATAGCATATTGAAAGAGGTGAATCCATGCCTGCCGTCACCGTTCGCAATCTTCCCGTTGCCGTTCATCGCGCGCTCAAGTTGCGCGCGGCGCGTAACGCGCGCAGCACCGAGGCCGAGATTCGGGTGATCCTCGAAGAAGCCGTCTCCGCTAATACGGTAGTAGGACTCGGTTCGCAATTAGCTGCGTTAGGGCGACGCTTTGGCGGCGTCGAGCTCAACATCACTCGCGATTCAAGGCCGGCTGAGCCGGCGGATTTCTCGTGATCGTCCTTGACACGAATGTGATCTCTGAGCCGCTGAAGCCGCTGGCCGATCCGGCCGTGGTTGCGTGGCTGGACCACCAGCCGAAAGAAACGCTCTATTTGTGCGCGCCTGTTCTCATGGAGGTGCTGCTCGGTATCACGCTTCTTCCCAACGGGAAACGAAAGAAGGACATGACGACGGCGGTGCAGGCATTGCTCGCGAACTACTTCGCCGGTCGATTTCTTGCCTTTGAACGCGAAGCCGCCGTGTTTTATGCCTCGCTTGCAAGCCGCGCTTCGGCGCGCGGCTATTCCATCTCCGTGGCCGATTGTCAGATCGCCGCTATAGCCGCCGTGCACGGATTCGCGGTTGCGACGAGAGATACCGCGCCGTTTTTGGCGGCGGGTGTGCCGGTTGTGAATCCGTGGGAGAGCTGAAGCAAAGTCAGTTTATCTATTCCCTATTTTCTAGTTGAACAGATCCTTCATCTTCTCGAGGAAGCTGGCGGAGGCGGGCTTGTTGTCGATGGCCAGCGACGCGGCGAGCTGGCTGACCAGATCGCGCTGGGCGCGGTTGAGCTTTTTGGGAATTTCGACCATCACTTTTACGATCAGGTCGCCCGCTCCCTTCTCGTTTAAGAAGGGGACGCCCTTGCCGCGCACGCGCAACTCCTTGCCGCTGGGCGTGCCCTCGGGAATCTTGAGAGTGACGTTGCCGCCGATCGCGGGGATTTCGATCTCCGCGCCGAGAGCGGCCTGGGGAAAGCTGATGGGGAGGACGCAGCGCAGGTTGTGGCCGTCGCGCTGAAAGTATTCGTGAGAGCGGATGGAGAGGACGACGTAGAGGTCGCCCCTGGGCGCTCCGGCGCGTCCGGCGTCACCTTCGCCGGAGTAGCGGATGCGGGTTCCGGACTCTACGCCGGGCGGCACCTTGACGTGGAGCTTGAGTTCTTTGGTGACGCGAGTCTCGCCGCGGCAGGTTGCGCAGGGGTCGCTGATGACCTGGCCAGTTCCTCCGCATGCCGGGCAGGAGCGCGCCACGGAGAAGAAGCCCTGCTGGAAGCGGACCTGGCCGCGTCCCTGGCAGTGGCCGCAGGTGGTGGGACCGCGCCGGGAGGCGCTGCCGGTCCCGTTGCAGGCGTCGCAGGCTTCAAGGCGGCGAATCTTCACATCGGTCTCGTAGCCGAAGATGGCGGCTTCAAAGTCGATGGTCAGGTCGAAGCGCAGGTCGCCGCCACGCTGCTGGCGGTTAGGGCGGCGCTGGCCTCCGCCCACGGAAAACATCTCGCCAAAGAGATCGCCGAAGAGGTCGCTGATGTCGACGCCGGCGCCGAAGGGACCGCCGAAGCCCTGGCCGGAACCGCTGACGCCGGCATGGCCGTAGCGGTCGTAGGCGGCGCGCTTGTCGGCGTCGCTCAACACCTGGTAGGCCTCGCTGGCGGACTTGAAACGCTCCTCGGCGGCCTTGTCGCCGGGGTTGAGGTCAGGATGATGCTCGCGCGCCATCTTGCGATAGGCGCTTTTCAACTCCTGATCGCTAGCGTCGCGCGAAACGCCCAATACTTCGTAATAGTCTGCTTTGCTCACGTTTATTTAGATTACTCGCTTTTCTGTTTGGGATTGGATGCCACGCGCACCAGCGCCGGGCGCAGGAGTTTATCGCGCAGCTTGTAGCCGCGGCGAACCTCCTCGGCGACGTACTGGTCGGGCAGGTCGAGGCGCTCGACTGTGCCCAGCGCCTCGTGGTGGCGCGGGTCGAACTTTGCTCCCTCCGCCGGAATCGCTGTCACCTGCAACTGGCGCAGAACATCCTCCATCTGTTTCACAATCAACTCGACGCCGGAGCGCAGTTGCTCGACTGTGCCGGCGGATTTGAGCGCCATCTCGAAATGGTCCAGCACCGGCAAAAACTTTTCAACCACGTTGACGACGGCATAGTCGCGGTCCGCGATGCGATCTCGCTCGGCGCGCTTGCGGGCGTTTTCGAACTCGGCCTGCAGGCGAGCCAGCCGGTCGAGGAGTTGGTCGCGCTCGGCCTTGAGCTGGTCATATTCCGCGCGGGGAACGGG
>Ga0326727_10017732_pt1 | contig 14688 bp, 10 predicted proteins | sample MB2enrmetagenome_FD_207643 | JGI IMG/M metagenome (GOLD analysis project Ga0326727, IMG submission 207643) | Lab enriched peat soil microbial communities from McLean, Ithaca, NY, United States - MB29MY | ecosystem: Environmental > Terrestrial > Soil > Wetlands > Peat | place: USA: New York... | reverse complement strand
TCGCCCGCAGCCGCACCGAAGTAACGTCCTCATCGTTGAGAATTCGTTCCATGTGCTCCGTCGCCGCGAGTATCTCGATCAGGCGGGCGTAATGATAGAAGAACGAACCGGCTACGATCCGCCCGCCGCGCTGACGGTATTCTGTCAGCTCAGCATCGGCGAGCGGCGAACCGATGCGCGCGCATACGTTGAGACGAGCCAGCGGGCCGACCCGGTAGACGCCCTGCTCGAAGCCCAGCGGCTTAAAGTAAGGCGACTTCAAGTAGGAATCGTGTTCCACCGATTCGCCGATGAATTCCGCATAGCGAGCCGGATCGACCTGATCGGCAACGATCTTGCCTTCGGAGTCCACGAAGCGCAGCGCGCCTTCGTGGTGTTCCCACTCTCCGGTCGGTGTCACCAGGCCTAGAAACAGACTGGGAAAATTCCCGAAGGTCTGCACGTCATCCTGGTGGGCGTCGAGCATTTTCTTGAACAGGGCAATGGCGGATTGCACCGTCGCCCGGGCCTCGGGAAGTCGCGCCCGCAGATGGGCGCGGCGCTCGGCTGGCAACGGTTCGCGCACTCCGCCTGGCACGGCCCAGGCTGGATGAATCTTGCGACCGCCGAGGGACTCGATCACTTCCTGTCCGAACTGGCGCAGACGAATGCCGCCACGGGCCAGGTCCGGCGCCGCGTCCATCAAGCCGAACACATTGCGCTTCGCCGGCTCGGAGTCCCACCCCATGATCAGATCGGGCGCGCTCAGATGGAAAAAGCTGAGGGCGTGCGACTGGATGATCTGCCCCAGGTTCATGAGCCGGCGCAACTTCTCGGCCGCGGGCGGCACCCGGACGGCGAGGATGGCGTCGCCGGCTCTGGCGGAGGCGAGCAAGTGACTAACAGGACAGATGCCGCAGATCCGAGCGCTGATGCCCGCCATCTCCCAGAACGGTCTGCCGACGCAGAATCGTTCGAAACCGCGGAATTCGGTAACGTGGAAGCGAGCGTCTGCAACACGACCGTCGTCGCCAAGCTGGATCGTGATCTTGGCGTGCCCTTCGATGCGTGAGACCGGATCGATTACGATGCGTCGGCCCATCGAGTTACTCCTACCCGAAGCGTCTTTGATCGGCTGCCAAGTGCGGCGTCTGACCGTTAAGCAGCGCCTCCACCGTTTCACGAATTCGTCCGGCGGGCGGCGGACAACCGGGCAAATAGACGTCAACCGGCACCACCGCATGCAGCGGTTGCACCCGATCCAACAATACCGGAACTATCTCCTTTTCATCGGGGATACGCGCATTGCGATCGCCACGCTCCAGATATACGGGGCGCAGAACCTCCAGGGCCACTCCGAGCGGATTACGCAATGCGGTAACATTGCCCGTCACGGCACAGTCGCCGAACGAAACGACGATCTTCGAACGCTCGCGTACGCGGTGCGCCATTTCCAGATTTTCCTCGTTCGCGACAGCGCCCTCGACCAGTGCGACGTCCACTCCCTCGGGGAATACCTTCACGTCGGCAAGCGGACTGAACACCAGGTCGGCCCGGCCGGCCAGTTCGATGAGCCACTCGTCCATGTCCAGAAACGACATATGACAGCCAGAGCAGCCGCCAAGCCAGACAGTCGCCAGTCTTAGCTTAGCCATTGCTTTTTCTCCCGAGCAGTCATGAGGAAATTCAGTTTCGCCTTATCACGTTCCATCTCGGCGACCGTCGAACCCTGGCGGAACAGGGCCCCTGTCGGACACGCCTGCACACACTTACCGCAAGACGTGCAACTGGTCGCAGTCCCCCACGGCTGGTTCAAATCGGTGATGACTCGCGACGTGGAGCCGCGGCCGGCGACGTCCCAGGTATGGGCGCCTTCGATCTCGTCACACACGCGGACACAGCGAGTGCACAAGACGCATCGATTATGGTCAATGCCGAACAGATCGTGGCTGACGTCGACCGTCAGAAGGGGAAACTGGTATTCGTAGCGGACGTGATCCATGTCCGCTTCGGCTGCCAGGGTCTGCAATTCACAGTGACCATTCGCCACGCAGACGCTGCAGACGTGGTTGCGTTCGGCAAACAACAGCTCCACGATCATGCGGCGATATTCTTGGAGTTTTTCGGTGTTGGCTCGAACGACCATCCCTTCGGCCGCCTTGGTGACGCACGCCGGTTGCAGCTTGTTGCTGTTGCCGATTTCGACGAGGCACATGCGGCAGGCGGCCGCGTCGGAAACCCCGTCGAGGTGGCAAAGGGTCGGAATCTTGATCCCGGCTGCGCGCGCCGCCGACAGAATCGTTTCGCCATCGGCGGCGGTCACGGCATGGTCGTCAACGGTCAGAGTCACTACGGCCATCTGCGGTCTCCAAAGTCGTGCGAATCAGAGCACCGGTAGCGGAATAGCCGCCCGACCATTTGAGCTGACGATCGGGCGAATCAAGGCTTCGTACTCCTCACGGAAATAGCGCAGGGTACTCAGCACCGGGTTCGGCGCTGTCTGGCCGAGTCCGCATAAGCTGGTCTCACGGACCATGTGACATAGATCGATGAGCCGGTTCAGGTCGGCATTGGTCGCGCGATGTTCGAGTATTCGAGTCAGCAGCCTCAGGAGCTGGACCGTGCCGGCACGACACGGAATGCACTTGCCGCACGATTCATCGGTGCAGAATTCCATGAAGAAGCGGGCCACCTCGACCATGTTGCTCGTCTGGTCCATGACGATCATGCCGCCGGAACCCATGATCGAGCCCAGCTTGACCAGCGATTCATAGTCGACCGGCGTGTCGAGAAATTCCGTCGGTATGCAGCCGCCCGACGGGCCCCCGGTCTGCACCGCCTTGACCGTCGATCCCGGAGGCGCACCCCCTCCCATATCCTCCACAATGTGCCGCATCGTCGTGCCCATCGGTACTTCGATGAGTCCGGTATTTCGGACCTTCCCTGTAAGAGAGAACGTCTTCGTTCCTTTGCTCTTCTCAGTGCCGATCGCCGCGAACCATTCCGGTCCGTGGCGAACGATGGCTGCGATGTTGGCGAAGGTTTCCACATTGTTCAGAAGCGTCGGAGCAGCCCAGAGCCCGGCCTCAGCCGGGTACGGCGGTCGCGGCCGAGGGTTGCCGCGCTGACCCTGAATCGACGCCATGAGGGCAGTCTCTTCGCCACATACGAAGGCGCCGGCGCCGATGCGAACATCGATGCGAAAGTCGAAGGCCGTGTCGAAGATGCCGGTGCCGAGCATGCCCATCTTCTGCGCCTGCTGAATCGCCTTACGAAGGCGACTGACAGCCAGTGGATACTCAGCCCGGACGTAAACATATCCTTGATTTGCACCGACGGCGTAAGCGGCGATGGCCATGCCTTCGAGCACGCGGTGGGGATCGCTCTCCATGACGCTGCGATCCATGAACGCGCCCGGGTCGCCCTCGTCGCCATTGCAGACCACGTACTTCTGGGGATTGACGGCTCGCGCGACCGTGGCCCACTTGAGCCCCGTCGGGTAACCGGCGCCGCCTCTGCCGCGAAGCCCGCTCTTGGTTATCGATTGGACCACGTCGGCGGGGCGCATCTCAGTCAGGACGTGATGCAACGACTGGTATCCGCCGACCGCCAGGTACTCTTCGATTCGCTCGGGGTCGATCTTGCCGCTGGTGGCGCAGACGATCTTGCGCTGAGACGTGAAGAACGGGTGAGAGGTGTCGCAACGGGGAACGTTCGGCGTGCCGCCATCCAGGGCCGCGAGGAGCGAGGGCGCGGCTTCGGCGGTTACCGACTCAAACAGGATTGAGTCGCGATCGGGTCCGCGGTCGACTTCGACCAGAGGACCGCGTCCACACAGTCCGAGACAACCGACGCCGACGACCGGCAACCGGCCGTTCGACGCTTCTTTCAACCGATCCCTTACGCCTTCGGCCCCGGTGGCGATGCAACCACTGGCGGTGCAGCAACGGATACGCGGTTTCTCGAGAGAACGGCGTTCCCGGTCGGCGAGTGCGAGAAGCTCACTTCGGTCCATCAGAGAGCCATCCGTTCAGGTGAGAGAGAACCGCCTCGGGCGTTTGCTGGCCAGCCGTGACACCGTCGTAGACGACGGCCGGGGCGATGCCACAGGCGCCGATACAACGAGCGGTCAACAACGATAGACGTTTGTTGGCAGATGTCTCGCCGGCTTTGATGCCGGAATGCTTTTCAGCCGCCGACAGAATGTCGACGGCACCCTTCACGAAACAAGCCGTCCCCATGCAGACGACGCACGTGTGCGCGCCCTGGGGCTTGAGTGTGAACAGGTGATAGAAAGTAGCGACACCGTAGACGCGGCTCGGCGGCAATAGCAACGCGCGAGCGACGTAGAGAAGAACGTCTTCTTCGAGATACCCGAAAAGCTCCTGAGCTTTGTGGAGCACTTCGATGAGGGCGTCTGGACGGAACTGCTGTTTTCGCAGCGTTGCATCCAGGATCTTGAATCGCTTATCCCCGCTTGGATGCGCAACGGCGGGGGCTGAGGGCGTACTCACCGAGACATCCCTCCTCAACAAATCGACAGTACATCCTGCCGCGACCGCACGGCTAGTGTGGAAAGGAGCCGTGCAAAGTTCACCCGGCGATCATCACCGGAAGATCTTGAGTCCGCACCTAGACACTATCCGAAACGACTGAAAATGTCCTAGAGCAAATACGGGACTTTGTCCACTTTTTGTTTCGACCCGCACCAGACTGTGCGATTCCGCACAATGCCGTGGCCTGAGAAGTTCGTCGCAGGCTGAATCGGCCTCTCCGACGGCGCGAATAAACGGCACAAGTTACAAAGCGCACGACCGAAACCGGTCGCGGCATGGTGTTTGCCAATAGCCATGCTCGAACGACCGTTGTACCCAATGAGGTGCCTAAATGCCAGCAAAACGTGAAACCATCGACGGGAACGAAGCGGTGGCACGTATCGCCTACCAGGTGAACGAAGTCATCTGCATCTATCCAATCACGCCTTCTTCGAACATGGGTGAATGGTGCGACCAATGGGCTTCAGAAAGCCGGCCAAACCTCTGGGGCACGGTGCCGCGCGTGGTCGAGATGCAGAGCGAGGGTGGTGCTGCAGGTGCGGTTCACGGTTCGCTGCAGGCAGGAGCTCTGACGACAACCTTTACGGCGTCTCAGGGTCTGCTCCTCATGATCCCCAACATGTACAAAATAGCCGGCGAGCTCACCTCGACGGCCTTCCACGTCGCAGCCCGCTCCCTCGCGGCACAAGGGCTGTCCATATTCGGCGATCACAGCGACGTCATGGCCACCCGAGCGACCGGCTTCGCCCTGCTGGCTTCCGGTTCAGTGCAGGAGGCGGCCGATTTTGCGCTGGTGGCCCAGGCGGCTGCGCTCGAGTCGCGCGTGCCATTCCTGCATTTCTTCGATGGTTTCCGCACGTCTCACGAAGTCGCCACGCTCGAGCTGCCGGCTCCGGATCAGATTCGCGCGATGATCGACGACGTCCTTGTCCATCAACACCGCGATCGCGCGCTGACGCCCGATCACCCGGTCATTCGTGGAACGGCTCAGAATCCTGATGTGTACTTCCAAGGGCGCGAAGCGGCCAATCCTTTTTATCTCGCATGCCCGACCATCGTACAAAATGCGTTCGATCGATTGGCCGGCCTGACCGGCAGAGCTTACCATCTGTTCGACTACTACGGTGCGCCCGACGCCGATCGTGTGCTTGTCCTCATGGGATCGGGAGCGGAGACAGCCGCTGAGACGGTCGACCACCTCCGTCGATCGGGCGAGAAAGTCGGCGTCTTGAAGGTCCGGCTGTTTCGCCCGTTCGCGGTCGACCGCTTCCTGGCTGCAATCCCGGCCAGCGCGCAGACCATCGTCGTGCTCGACCGAACCAAGGAACCTGGCTGTGTGGGCGAACCACTCTACCAGGACGTCGTCACCGCCTTCAACGAAGCCAGCGATCGTGCGCGTCCGCGAATTTTTGGCGGGCGCTATGGCCTGTCCTCGAAGGAATTCACCCCCGCGATGGTCAAGGCCGTCTTTGCCGAGGCCGGCAAAACCAAGGCCAAGAACCACTTCACGATCGGCATTCATGACGACGTGACCCACACCAGTCTGGACTTCGATCCGTCGTTCTCGACCGAGGATCCTGAGACTGTTCGAGCCGTTTTCTACGGCCTGGGCGCCGATGGAACCGTGGGCGCGAACAAGAATTCGATCAAGATCATCGGCGAACACTCGGGACTCCATGCCCAGGGTTATTTTGTCTACGACTCGAAGAAAGCCGGCTCGGTTACCGTGTCGCACCTACGCTTCGGCCCGCGCCCGATCCGCTCGGCGTACCTGGTGGGGCGGGCGACCTTTGTGGCCTGTCATCAATTTGCATTTCTCGATCGCATCGATGTTCTGAAAACCGCCGAGCCGGGAGCGACGTTCCTGCTCAACAGCCCGTTCGATCCTGATGAGGTGTGGGATAGGATTCCTCCATCCGTTCAAAACCAAATCAAGGATAAAAAGCTGAAGTTCTTTGCCATCGACGGGACGCGTGTGGCACGTGAAGCGGGGATGGGCGGCCGGATCAACACGGTCATGCAAACGTGCTTCTTCGCACTCAGCGGGGTCCTTCCCCGAGAGGAAGCCATTGCGGCGATCAAGAAGGCTATCGCCAAGACCTACGGAAAACGCGGCGAGGCCGTCGTGGCCAAGAACTGTGCAGCCGTCGACGCCACCCTCAGCCACCTGCACGAGGTTGCTATCCCCGAGGGGGTCACGGCCGTCCACGATTGCCGGCCCATCGTTCCGTCGGCAGCACCGGATTTTGTTCGCAAGGTTACAGCACTGATGATGGTAGGCGAAGGCGATAGCATTCCTGTCTCGCAACTGCCAGCCGACGGCACCTATCCCGTTGGCACCACACGTTGGGAAAAGCGAAATATCGCGCAGGATATCCCGGTGTGGGATGAAGAGATCTGTATTCAGTGCGGCAAGTGCGTGCTGATTTGCCCGCACGCGGTAATTCGCGCCAAGATGACGCCGCCCGATGGTCTGGCAAACGCACCCGAGGGCTTCCGGTCAGCCGCAGCCCGTTGGCCTGGCCGCCAACACGAGCGTTTCACGATTCAGGTTGCTCCTGAGGATTGCACCGGCTGCCGACTGTGCGTCGAGGTGTGTCCCGTTAAGGACAAACGCGAAACGCGTCGCAAAGCGCTGAACATGCAACCGGTCGAACCACTCCGCGAGGCCGGGCGCGTGAACTGGGACTTTTTCTTGAGCCTACCTGAAGTCGACCGGCAAGCCATTCGCGACGATCACATCAAAGACATTCAGATGATGCGCCCTCTGTTCGAGTTCTCCGGAGCGTGTGCCGGCTGCGGCGAGACTCCTTACTTGAAGATGCTCAGCCAGCTCTATGGCGATCGTCTCATGATTGCCAACGCGACCGGGTGTTCGTCGATTTACGGCGGCAATCTGCCGACGACGCCCTGGGCCGCCAACGAGTGCGGAAGAGGTCCGGCCTGGTCGAATTCGCTCTTCGAGGATAACGCGGAATTCGGCCTGGGTATGCGGCTCGCATTGGACATGCAAACCAAGCGAGCCTGCGAGCTGGTGCAGAGGCTTTCGAGCGTCATCGCGCCCGACCTAGCGCGTGCACTGCTCGAAGCGGACCAGTCGACCGAAGACGGCATTCGCAAACAGCGCGAACGTGTGGAAACTCTGCGCGATCGATTGGCGGGTGCCAATACGCCCGAGGCGCATGATCTTCTGTCATTGGCTGAGAAGTTAGTCCGGAAGAGTGTCTGGATCGTCGGCGGCGACGGCTGGGCGTACGACATCGGCTACGGCGGCGTCGACCACGTTCTGGCTTCAGGGCAGAAGGTGAACATCCTGGTGCTCGACACCGAAGTGTACTCGAACACCGGCGGCCAAATGTCCAAATCGACGCCAAGGGGCGCCGTAGCCAAGTTCGCCGCGGGCGGCAAGCACGCGCCCAAGAAAGACCTTGCCATGATGGCCATGAGCTACGGGACCGTGTACGTCGCGCGTGTCGCGATGGGAGCCAACGACAACCAGACCCTTCAGGCGATACGCGAAGCCGAGTCGTACCCGGGCACATCGCTGGTGCTTGCCTACTGTCCGTGTGTTGCTCACGGATACGACTTGGCTCACGGACCTGAACAACAGAAGGCGGCGGTTCTCAGCGGATATTGGCCATTGTTGAGATACGATCCGAGGCGTTTGGACGATGGCAAAAACCCGCTGCAGCTCGATTCCAAGGCGCCGAGCCTGCCATTGGAAAAGTACATCTACAACGAAACGCGCTACACCATGCTGGTACAGAGCAAACCGGAAGAGGCAAAAGTATTGCTGGAAGAGGCCCGCGAGGACGTGCGTCGCCGGTGGATGGAGTACGAACACAAAGCAGCACTGGCTGCCGCCATCGTAAACGGGAGGCAGAACCATGCCTGATTTGACCACACAATACCTTGGCCTCACCCTAAAGTCGCCGCTGGTCGCATCAGCGTCGCCCTTGACCGGGGAAGTCGGCAGCCTGTGTGCGCTGGAGGATGCCGGGGCGGCGGCGGTTGTGCTGCCTTCGTTGTTCGAGGAACAGCTCCGGCTCGAGAGCCTGGATCTCGATCGCTGGCTGTCGCATGGTTCCGACTCCTTTGCTGAAGCGCTCGGCTACTTCCCGGAGATGGAGTCGTACAATCTCGGCTCGGACGGTTACCTCGGTTTGATCGAACGCGCAAAAAACAGCGTCAGCGTACCCGTGATCGCCAGCCTCAATGGCGTGACGCGCGGCGGATGGATCCGCTTCGCGCGCTCGATCGAGCGCGCCGGGGCGGATGCGCTCGAGTTGAACGTCTACGACGTTCAAACCGACCCCACTCGAACCGCAGGCGATGTCGAGTCGGCCACGATCGACCTGGTGCGGGAGATCAAGTCGTCGCTGCGCATTCCCGTGGCGGTAAAAATCGGACCGTTCTATTCCTCGCTACCGGCATTCGCTCGAGAACTCCAACTCGCCGGCGCCAACGGACTGGTCGTGTTCAATCGCTTCTACCAGCCCGATTTCGATCTCGAGGAACTCGAAGTAACTCCCCATCTGCGTCTCAGCACGTCCGGCGAATTGCCGCTGCGGCTGCATGCCGTCGCGGTCCTGTTCGGACAAGTGCGAACCGATTTGGCAGTTACCGGCGGCGTGCACACCGGCCGCGACGTACTCAAGTCGATGATGGCCGGCGCGAATGTTGCAATGTTGACCTCAGCATTACTTGAGCGCGGGCCGGTTTACTTGAAAACGGTCCACGAAGAGATTGTCACATGGATGGAAGAGCACGACTACCACTCCGTGCGTGAGATGCAGGGCAGCATGAGCTTCCGCTCGGTCGCCGACCCTGCGGCTTTCGAGCGGGCCAATTACATGAAGATGCTTCGCTCCTACGCCTGGCGCGACGCCACGACTCCGCCGTGAGCCCGAGCTTCGCGCAGACAGCGGATCGATAACCGTAACAAGGCTCAGCCCTCAGGGTGGAGTCTGCCTTGGAAATGCGAGGAATGCCATGCTCCCAGTTCACACCATCCTGTTTCCGACCGATTTGTCGGAGGAATCGACCAAGGTCTTCCCGTTGGCTTGCGGTTTGGCTCACGATTGTGGCGCCCGCGTCGTCGTGCTGTACGTGATGCCGCCGCCGTTCGGGCCGGATGTGATCGAGGCGCGCCATCGGCCGGAAGAGTATTATCGCGGGCCGAAGACCGCTTTGCATCGCTTGCAACCGCCGTGCGGGAACATCAACGTGGAGCATCGCCTTGCTGAGGGTGAGGCGGCTCGGGTGATAGTTAACACCGCTGCCGAGGTCGAGGCTGGCTTGATCTTCATGAGCACTCACGGAAGGACAGGCGCCAGCCGAGTGCTGTTCGGCAGCGTTGCCACGGAGGTCCTTCGACACGCCACCTGTCCGGTCCTGACAGCCAGGCTGCCGCTGCCGCCGGCCGAAACGAGCGGCGTTCGTCTGGAACCGGCCGATTTCGCCACCACCGGCACCGATGGTGGTGTCATGTGGCCGATCAAATCGATCCTCCATCCGACGGATTTCTCCGAGTCTTCCGCAAAAGCCTTCGAGGCCGCGCGTGCTCTTGCCGCCGACCATCACGCAAAGTTGATCGTACTGCACGTGACGTCCGTACCCGATCTTGCGTACAAGGGCTACGGCGCTCCGGGAGCGCCTCTGGAGGAGGAGGAGTATATCGATAAAGCCCGTCGAGATCTGGCGAGTCTGACCTCTCCTTCGGGAATCGTCCTCGAGCGCCTCCTGGAAGAAGGCGACGCGGCCAGTCAGATCTTGCGCGTGGCTAATGAGCTGAAACCCGACCTCGTCGTCATGGGAACGCACGGCCGAAGCGGACTTCGTCACGTTCTCTTAGGCAGCGTTGCCGAACAGATCGTACGCAAGGCCACGTGCCCCGTTTTAACCGTGCGGGCGCCTGCGGAATGAGTTGCTGATTTCGGCGTGTGCGCGAAGAAAGTCCTTTCCGCCCACCTTCGATGCGGAAAGGACTTTTTAATCGTATCCGCTCTTCCATCGTGTCAGCTCTTGGTTGCACGTGGAACAACGAAGGCCGGCGACGTATTCACCGGCCCTCCGTCGGCCCCGAATGCGTCGCCGGCCTCGATTTGTCGAATCGCCGCTTGCTATTCCTGCGGCTTGACGGCAATCTTTTTTGCCTGAGCGGCCGGTTTCTTGGGTATTGTGATGGTCACGACGCCCTTGGTGCAGGTCGCACTAATCTTTTCCTCGTCGACGCCGGCGGGCAAAGGGAGTTCGCGATAGAACTCACCCTCGAAGCGCTCGGCTCGCCAGAAGTTCTTCCCTTTCTCCTCGCGCTCCTCCTTCTTCTGGCCGCGTAGTACCAGGGACCCGTCCAGCACCGAAATCTCGACGTCCTTCGGGTCGACGCCCGGCAAGTCGGCCTTCACGGTCACTTCCTTGTCGGTTTCGGCCACGTCGACGGACGGTGCGAAAGCGTGCTGCGCTACTTCGGCCAGCGGCGCTCCAAAGAATCGTTTCGTGTAGTCCTCGAGTTCCTGGCGGAAGGACTCGAACGGCCCACCACTCCTCCAAAACAACGGTGTTAAGGCTCTCATGATTGTGCTCCCCATCTGGTGGGCGGCGACGCAGATTGCGCCGGCGAACGCCCCGCCTCGATCTGCCCGACTCGGTGCCTTCCGAGTGTCATCGGGCCGATCACTCCATTACGTGAAAGCATTCGCCATGCCATAACAGTTCGGCGAATCCGCGTGATCGACAAAAGCCTTTGACGATAAGCTCCTCCGCCAAACCACGGTCGCGTAAACGCCACCGGGCGGCAATGCAGTTTGGGCGGAACGAGCGTTATCGCACAGACTCTGACCGGAACCGCACTCAATCCGTAGCTCAGCTTTCGAAAACCACGAGAAAACTCGGCGTTCGCGCATTTCGACCACTGGCCCGCGACTTGCTTTTACTATCTGCGCCCGAACGACGTCCGAGAATGCGAGCCGGCGTCCGATCGGACGAGAGGAAGGCTGACCATGACGTGGATTGCCTTGAAAATGCTGACGGGGGATCGAAGCAAGTACATCGCAATCGTCTTCGGCGTCACCTTCGCTTGTTTCCTCATCGCCGAACAAAGTGCCATCTTCTGCGGCGTCATGCTCCGTACCACCAGCCAAATCCGCGATACATACGGAGCGGACGTCTGGGTGATGAACTCCAACGTTCGCTATGTCGACGATCTGAAACCCATTTCCGACGACGCCGTATTTCGCGTTCGCAGCGTTCCGGGCGTGCTCTGGGCGGTTAATTTGTACCGCGGCCAGGGACAGGCCCAATTGGCGAGCGGCGATTATCAGGGCCTGATTCTCATGGGTGTCGACGACGCCAGCCTGGCCGGCGCACCGGTAAAGATAATCGTGGGCAGACTTGGCGATTTGCAATTTCCAGACGCAGTGCTCGTGGACGAAGCGGGCTATCACCAGATGTGGCCCGACGAACCATTGAAGACGGGAAAAGTCATCGAGATGAACGATCGGCGCGCCGTTGTCGTCGGTGTTTATCGAGCTTCTCAGACCTTCATGACCATGCCGATCCTTTATACGCGGTTCAGTCAGGCCACACTCTTCGTTGCTCCGTCGCGGCGAATGATGTCGTTCGTGCTGGCCAAGTGTCAACCCGGCACATCACCAACGGAGGTGGCCGGCCGAATCGCAAAACAGACCAGTCTCAAGGCGCTGACCAAGGAAGGATTCTGCAATCTCACGATGGAGTACTATCTACGCCACACCGGCATTCCGATTAACTTCGGAACCACCGTCATTCTTGCATTCCTTGTGGGTTGTGCCATTGCCGGCCAGACGTTTTACCTGTTCACAGTCGAGAATCTGAAGCAGTTCGGCACACTGAAGGCAATGGGACTGAGCGACCGGCGCGTCGTCGCCATGATTCTAGTACAAGCCTTGGTGGTCTCGGCGATCGGCTATGGAATCGGCGTTGGCCTGGCGACGATCTACGGCATCATTGCCCAGCGCGACATGCCGCTGCTGGCATTCTTCCTGCCGTGGCAGGTGCTGGTTGTGTCTGCCGTAGCGGTGCTGGTCATCGCCCTGGCCAGCAGCATGTTGAGCGTTCACCGGGTGCTCGTACTCGAGCCGGCAACGGTTTTCCAGGGGTGAACATGAGCCTTTCCATTGACGCGGCACAAGGAGTTCGCTGCCGCAATCTGGTCAAGGACTATGTCACCGGTGAAGCGCGAGTCCGGGCTCTACGCGGAGTCGACCTCGACCTGCACGCCGGAGAGCTGACGCTTTTGGTGGGACCATCGGGATGCGGCAAGACCACTCTCATCTCTGTTCTGGCCGGCACTCTCGATCCGACCTCGGGTGAAGTCGCCGTTCTGGGTGTGAATCTGCCTCGGCTTTCGAGGGCTGCCAAAGCGGAATTCCGGGCGAAGAACGTCGGCTTTGTGTTCCAACAGTTCAACCTCTTGCCGACACTAACGGCTGCCGAGAACGTCGCGGTGCCGCTCGTGATCAACGGGTTCAGCAGGCGCGCGGCTATTGCGCAAGCCACCGAGATGCTGAAGTCGGTTGGACTGGCGGAGCGCACCAACTCGCGTCCCTCCCAGTTGTCCGGCGGCCAACAACAGCGAGTTGCGATCGCACGAGCCTTGGTGCACAAACCGCACTTGCTGGTGTGTGACGAGCCTACGTCGGCGGTCGATGCCAAAACAGGCCACTTGATCATGGAGTTGATTCGTCAAATGGCTTTGCAACCCGGCCGCGTCGTGGTCGTGGTAACCCACGATGCCCGCGTCTTCGGGTTCGCAGACCGAATCATTACGTTAGAAGACGGCCATGTGTCCGAAGAGAAACGCGTGGAGCAGACGGCGGGAGCGACCGGGGCAGCCTGATGCCGGCCGAATCGTTGCAAAGCCCCGGGGATCAGGACATGAGCGGAACTAACTGTGTGCGGAAGAAAGGAACGTCGATCCCTGGCTGCGCATGCAACTCTGTCTCCATTGTGGGTGACACGATTAAAACGCTGTGTTGATCGTTGCAGTTGGATGCAGCGCATGGTCAGCAATGATCATTGACAAAAGGCCCCAAATGCGGATGGACGAATGCACCAACACCCACCGATTCAACCGATTCACCGGGCGGCGCGGTGGGAGACCTGCGCCAGGGAGTGCAAATCGTCAATGTTCATTGACAAAGCGACGCAAATGCGGATGGACGAATGCACCAACACCCACCGATTCAACCGATTGGACCCGCCCGACAGTTGGATGAACGGGACATGCTCCCGGAGACGAGGCGGTTTTTACTCGCTTCCGAACACTCTAACGACAAAAACGAACCAGGCAGCGAGAGGTAGGTAAATCATGTGGCGTCGCGCAGTACTTCCGTTGTTAGCCTCACTCCTGTTGGTGTTCGCGGTCGCTCACGCGTTGTACATGCAACGCCCGGAAAAGGAGACCCCACCGCCCGTGCCGCCACCGGAGACGCCGTTTGGACAAACGGTGGCGGGCGCTGGCATGGTCGAGCCTTCCACCGAGGCGAGTGGAACTTCCGCCATTTCGATCGGATCGCAATTGCCGGGCGTTGTGACCGCAGTGCGAGTCGGAATCGGCCAAGTCGTCAAGAAGGGTGACATTCTCTTCGAGCTCGACAAACGCCAAACCGAAGCGGATCTGAAGGTACAGAAAGCGGCCGTCAAGGCTTCGGAAGCCTCGCTCCGGCAACTCGAACTTCAGCCTCGCCCCGAGACCGTGCCGCCGAGCGAGGCGCAGATGCGAGCGGCAGAAGCCAATCTCAAGGAGCAAAAGGACCTGTACGATCGCGGCAAGCGCATGTTCCCGCCGGGAGCGATCGCCGAGCAGGATTTTGTTACCCTGGAACTAGCCTACAAGCAGTCGAAGGCACAGTTTGAGCTGGCCAAGTCCAACTTCGACCTGCTGAAGGCCGGTGCCTGGGATGCGGACAAGGCCATCGCCGCGGCCAACGTCGGCCAAGCCCGCGCTCGCGTCGAGCAGGATGAAGTCCAACTAGAACTGCTCGTCGTTCGAGCGCCCGTGGATGGCACGATCTTGCAGGTGAACGTTCGGCCCGGTGAATACGTCACGACGCTCGGGTCGCAGAGCCTCATTCTGATGGGGAACCTCACTCCGTTGCACGTTCGCGTCAAT
>Ga0326727_10017731_pt1 | contig 14689 bp, 15 predicted proteins | sample MB2enrmetagenome_FD_207643 | JGI IMG/M metagenome (GOLD analysis project Ga0326727, IMG submission 207643) | Lab enriched peat soil microbial communities from McLean, Ithaca, NY, United States - MB29MY | ecosystem: Environmental > Terrestrial > Soil > Wetlands > Peat | place: USA: New York... | reverse complement strand
TGGACACAGACAACCATTTCGTGGCCCCGTCCCCCGTTCCCCCACGTGACCTTGTGCGCCTTGTGCGCCCCCCGGGACTCGAACCCGGAACCTGCGGAGTCTTGCAGGCCTGTTAGCGCGTTGCAATGGCCGTCAATAACCGCAGGTCAGACCGGGTGTCGTGTAAGCCACAGGCAGCCGCCGGAAACCTGCGGCAGCCCGTTCGGTGGTCAGTTCGGTGGTCAAACTTCGGGGCGGTCCTGGACCAGAAAGAGCTCGACGCGCCGGCCGGCTCGGCGCTCTTGGACATGGCCGGAGGCGATCGCCGCCGCGAGCTCGGTGGCGAGAATGAGGCGTCGCTTGCGATTCACGCGGGCGCAGAGCTGGCCGCGGGTGCTGCCAGGGTGTTCGGCAACGAGCTGAGCGACCGTGGGCCTGTCTCGGCGCGGTAGGCGTCGACCTCGAGCCTTTGCCGGGGAACGCGAGAGGGTATCGAGCGCTCCTCGGAGATTCTGTCGCCTCCCAGGAGGTATGGAGTTGCCTTTCTCCCAAAGGGCTATCGCTGATTCCGTCACGCCCACGCGGCGCGCGAGCTCACTCTGGGTCACGTTGGCGGCCCGGCGAACCTCTACGATCTCCTGGGCTTCGGGAGCGAGGGGCCACTCCTCGGACGACTCACCAGGGCCGGGATAGAGGCGCTTACGGACTATCGGACGGCCTCGACGATCCGGGATGAGACGGTGCTCCACGTGCACGATGCCTTCGGTGAGAGCGAGCTCCAGGGCCGCCTCGGCTCCCTCGCGCCTGAGCCTGCCGAGCAGCGCCGGCACGCTCCACTCACCTGGCCGGCGCTCGACTGCCGACGTTACCGCCCGAAGCGACCGGTCGACGTCTCCTGTCCAAGGGCGGGCGGCCGCTTGCGAGAGAGCGTCGCGCAGCGCAGCCGCGGAACGGGCACGGATCCGCTTGCCGGTTTCCCAGCCACAGACCGTCGAGGTGGTCACGCCCACAGCCTGTGCCAGCTCTCGCTGCGTGAGCCGCAGAGCCTGTCGCTCGCGTCGGAGTTCGCCAGCACTCAAGGCTGGTCCCTCGTCGCCTTCGGCTCGCCCTGCCCGCAGGCCCCAGTAGGGGCCACGGTGAGGAAGCTCGACGAGGACTTCGTGGACGAGGCCGTCCTCGAGCGCGCGCGCGAGCCCCGTCCTCGAGCGCGCGCGCTCTCCGACGTGGCGCTCGAACAGCTCCGTGCGGCCGATGTCCGGGTGCCGCGCGACAACGGCAAGAATCTCGCGAGCAGCCTCATCGGCCAGCGACCTCTCCCGGCTGCGCTCGGCGAGCGCCCTGCGGATTTCTGGAGCTCGTGCTTGCGGGATCTTGGCCGGCCCGCTCTCCCAACCGCGGACGGCTCCTGCGGAGACTCCAAGCCGTTCGGCGAGCTCTCCGGGCGTGAGTCCGGCGACCTCGCGCAAAGCTCGAAGCTCCTCGCGGGCGAGGTCGGATGGCGGTTCGGCTGCCGCCGGGCCGGCAACTAGGTAGCGGACAGGCCACCGGCGCGGTCCGGTCAAGCGTCGCTCCTCGTGCAGCTCGCTGGCGGCCGCCGCCTCATCAATGATGACCTCGGCGCGGCCCGGATTGAGTTGGAAGCGGTGGCGCCACCCGACAAGATCGGTCCGCGTCAGCGCCTCGCAAGTGCGGACGAGCTCGAGCAGCGCTTCAGACGCGTTCGCCGCCGGGCGAGCAGCAGTGGCGCGGGCGTCCTCCAGAGCGAGCCGTAGCGCCTGGCGCCGTTTCGTCGAGACCGGCTCACCAAGCTCCCAAAGCCGCACCATCTGTCCGGTTACGCCGATCCTGCGGCCGAGCTCGGGGCGCGACCAGCCCGCTGAGTTCCGAGCGGCGGCGATCTCCGAAGCCGTGGGCGCAGCGCGGAGGATCCGGACGAGCTCTTCGGCGCGGCGAGGCGGGACCGTCCCGGTCGCCTCCCATTTGGCGATCGCGGCCGCGGTTACGCCGATCCTGCGGGCGAGTTCCGGTTGACTCATCCTGGCGAGCTCGCGGTCCCTTCGCAGTTCGCCGAGTGCCGGATCCGGACGAGAGATCGCGGGTGCCGTGCCGGCGATGAACAGACGGCGCGCGAGCCTCGAGTCGCGGTTCTCACCGAGGGCCAGGCGCTCCTCGAGGCGTCCGGCTCTGAGCAGCTCGTCGATCCTTCGTTCGGTGCTGCTCCGCCGGCCAAAAGCCTTTACCACGTCGGTACGCGTGAGGGCCGGCCGGCGCGCGACTAGCTCCGAGATTCGCTCGGCCGGATCGCTGGAGGCCTCCGAGTCAGCACCGAGCGAGCTCAAAAGTGTGATGAAGCCCGGGCGCGGACGTAGTCGGCCACTCTCGACTTGAGCCACGTAGGGTCGACTGACACCGCAATGACGCGCAAGCTCAGATTGCGAAAGGTGCTTCTGCAGGCGGATCCGGCGCAAGTCAGCGGGCGTCAACTCGTCGTCCGGTGCGCCTCTGTCAGCCACGCCCTAACACTAACAGCACCGACGGTTAAGGTTGTAGCAGAGGACTGCGCACCGCCTGATTGCAATTGTGGGGTGCTAGGCGTACCGTCCTGCCTATGTCATTAACGGAAAACGCCCGCCTGCTGTTTACGGTGAACGAGGCGTGTGAGGTTCTGCACCTCAGCCGGCCCGTCGTCTATCAACTGATCAACTCTGGAGAGCTTCGCAGCTTCAAGGTGGGCAACGCTCGGCGAATCCCGGCGCAAGCGCTCGAGGACTTTGTAGCAACGCGGCTGTCGGGTAACGACGACGCGGCCTGAGCGCGAGCCCGCAGAGAGTTAGCGTCATGCCCTCACCGTCGCTTCGCGTACACGTTCCTTGCGATGAAGAGGCAGAACAAATGCTCGTTGCGCTCGCCGTCGGGCATCCGACAGATGCGCGCACGGTGAGTGAGCAAGTCGATCCTGACGAGTTCTACCGGCCGGCCCTTGCCGCTGCAATCGAGGCGGCGAGCCAGCTGGGTGCGGTGAAGAATCAAGCCACCCGAGTACACATCGTGGCCGAAGCGACCGGCATCCGCGAAATGGAACTGGAAGTCTGGGTCGCGAACCGGATAGGTCCCGCCGCTCGATGGGCGCGCAAGATCCGGGCTTCAGCTCGCCGGCGGCGCGTGATGGCGCTCGCAGCGCGCATCTATAACGAGGCCCCCGATTGTGCGGCAAGGGAGCTGGCAGCGGTCGGTCACGACTTACTGGCCGAGCTCGAGCTCCTCGCTGCTGAGCGTGACGAATACGAGGCGTACCTGTGTCAGCGAGCCCAGAAGTCGTCGTGACAGGGTCGGTCAGTGCCCTCAAACCGCCCGCTGCTCCTGAGTTCAGCCCGAGCCTGAATGGCTCAGCACCGCGTACCCCCAGTTGGCCGACGCTCGACACGGCAGCCTTTCATGGTCTAGCAGGCAGGATCGTGAGGACGATCGTTCCCGAAACGGAGGCCGACCCTGCGGCGCTTCTGGCGCAGTTCCTTACAGCGTTCGGTAGTGCCATCGGTCCCGGCCCACACGCCCGAGCTGAAGGAAGCAACCATCCGGTTCGGCTCTTCACGATCATCGCCGGTAAGACAGCGAAGGCGCGGAAGGGTACGTCGTGGGGCCGCGTTCTTCAGGTAATGGCCGCGGCGGATCCCGAATGGTCGATGACTTGCGTCAAAGGCGGCCTCTCGTCCGGTGAAGGGCTGATCAAAGCGGCGTCGGGGCCGGACAAGCGGGTTCTGGCGCACGAGGGCGAGTTCGCCAGCGTGCTCTCGGTCGCGATGCGCGACGGCAACACGCTGTCGACCACGCTCCGTCTGGCGTGGGACAAGGGCGAGCTATCGGTCATGACGAAGAACGAGCCGCTGTCGGTGGCTGGCGCTCACATCAGCCTCGTCGGACACATCACGATCGAAGAGCTGCGCAGCAAGTTCACCGATACACAGGCGGCGAACGGATTCGGAAACCGCTTCCTGTTCGTGGTTGCCCAGCGCGACCCAGAGAAGCTCCTGCCCAGCGGTGGCAATCTGGACGAGAGCGAGATCGCGGGCCTTGGACAGGAAGTCCACGAAGCCGTGGAGTTCGCACGCAAGCGCGGCATCATCACGCGCACCAGCCAGGCAGAAAGGGCTTGGGATCAGCTTTATCGAGAATTCGCGGCAGACGATCCCGGCGGAATTGTCGGAGGTCTAGTCCAGCGGGCCGAGGCGCAGGTGCTCCGGCTCTCTGTTGCATATTGCCTGCTCGACCGCGAGCAACGCATCGGCCCCGTACATCTCGAGGCGGCCGCGGCGGTTTGGCGCTACTGCAGAGCGTCGGTCGCGTACATCTTCGGGAGCCGGCTCGGCCATGCTCTCGCGGAGCAACTCCTCGTCGTTCTTCGCGGAGCGCCCGGCCAGGTCATGAGTCTTGATGAGATCAGTGCCGCGTTCGGAAGGCACGTGGCGAGTCGCAAGATCCAAGCCGCGATTGACGTGCTCGAGCAACGGGGACTCGTGGCGCGCGTCATGGTGCGCGGCGGCGGAGGGCGGCCACGGACACAGATAGCAGTCGTCGATGTTTAAGGTGCGAAAGAAGCTAGAAAAGCTACAAAAGCCTGGTCACGGCCGAAATCCGGCCTGCGAAGTAATGCGAAGAAATGCGAAGAAAGTCCCCCCTTTCCTCGCACTTTCTTCGCACCACGACCAGGCTTTCCTCGCACTTTCTTCGCAGGCGAAATGGGTCATGACCTGCGGTGATGGACTTTTTTCGCTTTCCTCATCACTCTTGGGCGACCGGGACGTCCAGTGTCGGCTCTAGGTAGCTCGTGACGGCTCCCGCCTTCGATCGCGGAACCGGCCATCGCGGTGGCCACCCTTCGGCCGATGGTGCGAGCGTGTCTTTTCGGGCGCCGTACGTCTTGGGCGAGTACCCGCTGCGGCGATCGGCCACATTTCAGCGAGCGTCAACCTATCGTGGCAGGTCAACAGGTGTGTCCGGAGCGTTCGCACTCCGCGATCGGCCACCGCTTACGGCGGATCGGCCACGTCCGGACCCGGATCGGCCAGGTCCCTGGACTCGATCGGCCACCCGCGCTCGTGCGGCAACGCTGGCATGACACGCTGTGAAGACGCGTTGCGCGCCCTCGAGGATCTCGGTGGCGAAGCAACGCCCGGACAGATCACCGCGGCAACCAAGGCGTCGGAGCGCACGACCTCTCGGGCGCTGCGCGACCTCCGTGAGGCTGGCCTCGTCGAAGGGCCAGAATCGCTTCCTAGGCTCTCGGTGGCGGCAAGGGCGCGGGCACGCCTTCTTGGGTCGGTCGCCGCCGGCGACTTCGACGAGGCGCTGGAGGCGCGCTTCGGGCCCTCGCCGGCGCTGTGCGCCTTCGCCCGGACCGGTGCGGATCTCATTGTCGCCAAGCACCTCTACCGAGGACGCAGCCTCTATCCAGCGCTCTTTGCCTACGGACGGATCTCCGGTACCGGCAAGACGGCTCTGGCCGAGTTTCTGGCGCGCTCCCTCGCGCTCAACCTAGAGGAGGTAATCGTCCCGATGGGCCTCAAAGCGCGAGGAGAGGTTGCCGGCCGACGCTCTGGCGGAGGACACCGCTTCAAGGCTGTCGATCACCTCGGTTACCCATTCGTCTGCCTCGACGAGCTCGGCGATGCCGAGCCGGATGTGCGCCGCGCCGCGCAGGCCATTTGCCATGGTGAGGCTTTCATGACGATCGAGGACAAGCGCGTCGAGATCCGGCCGACGGTCATGGCGACGTGGAATCCGAGAGAGCAGACCATCGTGCTCGGAGAGCCGTACCTGCGCCGTGGGCTCGTGCTATGCGCCGACGCGCCCGGAGTCCGCTTTGCGGGCCTGCGCGGGCGTCTTGGTGATGCCGAGCGTGCCGGCTGGCCCGAGCTGGGAACCCTGCGCCTGGACAAGCTGCGCCCGGTGGCGCCGGCGCTCCCTGAGCAGGCCCGCTCAAAGCTCGAGGAGGTCTTCGAAGTCCTCACCGAGGAGGGCCGAGCTCGTGTCGACTTCCGGCTCCTCGAGCTGGGCACGCTCGGTCGAGGCGCTCGCCACGGCCTCGGCGGTTCGGGGGAACTCGCGAGGATCGCCTACTGGGTCGGTACTGACGTGCTCATCGTCACCGAGACTGTGACCGGTCTCGTTTCTGACGACTGGGGCATTCAGCTCGACAAGGCGGCTGCGTGGTGGGGCGATGTGCCGGGGCTCGCCGAGATCTCGGCTCTCGCTCAACGCCGGTTGGAGCTCCGCGAAACCGCCATCCTCGAGGTCGTAAAGCGGCGCAACTCGGCCACCGTCGAGCGCCTTGACTTCGGCCGTGAGCAGGAGGAGCTGAGCACGACTCTCGACGCAAAGCGCAAGTCGCTCGAGCGCGTCCCTCCAGCACACAAGGTGATGGCGGCGGGACTCCGCCGCCAACTCAAAGATCTCAAGGATTGGAACGCTGCGGCGCGTTCGAGTGAGCGAGTCGCGGAACTTCGAGGCCTGTCCCGACCAGTCCTTGCCCGGGCAGACTCTTTCCTTCAGGAGATCGCCGGGGAGCAGATAGCGGTGACCCAGGCTTTGAGGGAACAGCGGATCGCCGAGCGTCAGGCGAAGGACCTCGCTGCAGCGGTCCGGGGCGCCGCCGCGGCAGCTCAGGCCGCCAAACGGCAGCGCCGAAGTGAAATCCGAAAAGAGCTCGCGTCTTTGCGTGCGAGATGGGCAGCGGCTCGCCGACGTACGACGACGAGGCCGGGCGAGGACGTCGTTGGCAAGCTCGTCGAGCTGCACGTCCTGCGCGTGCAGCGCGAGGGATATCTAGAAACCATCAAGCCGTCGAGGCTCGAGAAGCTGTGGGCAGCCCGACGCGGGCGTGAGATGCCTCAGCCTTATTCGGTCAAGCGGGTCCGGACAGTGCTCGTCGACCACGCTGGCGCGCGGTACTCCCGTTCGGAGCTCTCGAATTGGGGAACCACGGCCGTCCTCGAGGCGCTCGACGCGGCGAAGGCACGGGCAGACTATTTCGAGGATCTTTACGCGGAGACTGGCCGAACGGTGGAGCGATCGGCGCCCGAGCTCGACACCGGTAGCTGGGATCCGTTCGCGCTGTGACTAAGCGGCTCTCTAAGTAATCGTTCCGACCTCTGACGGGGGAGGTTCGAGCTCGGTTAACGGTGAGCTGCGCAGCAGCGCACCGATCCGACTATTCACAGCGGCGAAACGGGACATCGCCTCGCGCATTTGCCTCTCTGCCTCGACCCGCGAGCGCCCCTCTGCCAGCGCTAGCTCCAGGAAGCGCGAAACGAGTGTCCGCAACTGCTCGTCATCGATTCGCTCTTTGAGAACGAGAATTCGCCGCTGAAGCCTGTTGAGATCCTCGGACAGCCCATCCGGAAGCTGCGCGACCGGGTAGTGCTCAGGTTCGCCTGCTGCGCGCCATGCCATAAGGTCAGCGTGATTGGCTGCGCCAACCTTACGACCGAAGTCCGAAAGCTGCTCCTGCAACTCCAGCATGGCCTCCCTGCGTTCGGCACGAAGCGAGTCTCGGAGGTGCGCCTCTCGGCGCTGCCGCCGATCGGCCGCGACAGCCCGGCGGTCCGCGGCCCGCTCGGCCGCGACGGCCTGGCGATCCGCGGCCCGCTCGGCCGCGTCTTGACGTCGGTCTTCCCGAGCGACAATCGTGCGCAGGTACTCAACTCCGAGCGTGACTCCCGAGCCTCCGACGAAGGTCAAGACCGGTAACCACCACAGATCGCTCATGTCCAGTGCGAGTCTCCCACAGTCGATCGCGGCAAACCTCGTGAGTCCTCGGTGTGCCTCGAAGAGCCAGCCCTTGAGCTGAGATACTCTTTCCAGAGACAACGTGGCCCCGGCGGTGGTCGAACACCCCGGGGCCCGGCCGACACCTACAAAGGAGGTGGCGACATGACCGAAGGTACTCGCGAGCCGCGAGGACCAGGCGGACCCGCCGAGACTGGTCTCGCCCACTGGCGCGAGCGGTACGGGGACTTCGAAGCTGACGGGCTCGACGAGCTACGGGCAGCCGTAGCGCTCGAGCTTCGACGTCGCGGACTGGCGCCGAAGTCAGCGCGGGACTACTCGGCGCTATTGATGCGAGCCGAGCGCTCCTGCCGCGAGAGAGGCGCGACGGTGTTGACGGCGCCGCCCGAGATGATCGGACGCTTCGCTGGCGCTCTGACCCTCGACAAGAGAGCTCAGGCAGCGTCTGCCCTTCGTCATTACTTCGCCGTGCTCGGGCGTCCCGATCCGAAGGTGCCGGCGTTAAGAGTCGCCGGCCGTCAGCCGGGCCGCTCACGTGCACGGACCGAAGGGCACCGCCGCGGGTTGCCTCATAGCGGGCACGCTTGGGACCGAGCCGACAACGCCGGCGGCGCTCGCGTCCGCGCGACACGCGAACGCATGCTTCGCGATGGCATGAGCGAGACGACGATCAGGCACTACTCGTCGATGCTCTGGCGTGCCGAGCGCTGGGCCGACACGCGCGGCCTCGGCTTGGTCGAGCTCGACGCACGGACGCTCGCGGAGTACTCGGAGACGCTCTCAGGTGCATCACGTCGGATCTTGCGCTCCGCGCTCAGGGTGTACTACGGGGCGCTCGGGGTCGACGACCCGCCGATCGGAGCCGTGCGAGCACCTCGGAAGGCGCGCCTCATCCCACGACCGCTCGAGCTCGACGAGGCGCAGAGGCTGCTCGTCGCGGCGGTCGACGAGGGAGGACGCCGCGGTGTCGCCGCGATGCTTGGCCTGTTGCTGGGGCTTCGACGGTTCGAGATCGCGAAACTGCGCTTCACCGACTTCTCAGCTGGTTGGGTTCGCTTCGTCGGCAAGGGACAGATCGAGGCTTCCCTCCCGGTGCCCAAGCTTCTCACGCGAGCGATCGCCGAACTGCCGCACGAGTCGCCGTTTCTCTTTCCCGGCCAGTCGGGAGGCCACGCCAATCCGGCGACGGTATGGCTTTGGGTGCGCGAGCTCGCGAGAGAAGCCGGCCTCGGCGACGTGGCCGTCCATCGCTTACGTCACACTTGCCTCACTGTCGCGAACGATGAGACCGGGGACCTCCGCGCAGTGCAGGAGTTCGCCCGTCACGCCGACCCAGACACAACCGCCGGCTATACGCGGGTGACCCGCGACCGGCTCTCCTCGATCGGTGACGCTGTGCTCGCCGCGTTGAGCAGCGCTGAGATTCCGCCGGCCGAGCCCCTCGTGTCGCTCTCGTTCCTCGCTCTCGCCTGCGAAGGCCCTCATGCCGTGGGGCCGTGGCTCGAGCTCGCTCGCCTGTTCTTTGACCGGCCCGGCTGGCGGCTCTCGGTCAGCGAGGACGGCGCAGGCACGGTCAGCTTCGAATACGGCGACGATCTCAGCGCCTCCGTGCTGTGCTACACGAACGGCCGGGCGCCGACCTATCAGCTCACGCGCCTATTCGATTCGGGGACAGAAGACGCGGCTTGGTGGGACTTCGCCGACACCGGGAGCATGGGCGTTGTGCTTGGCGACTTCGAAAGCGGGCCGCCGATTCCCTTCACTCCGTCTCACTCAGTTGTGGGCGGCTACGCGCAGGAGGCGGGCATAAGAGAGGCATCACCATGATCGGTCCGAGAAACCGAAACGCGGCTCTCTACCGATCGGCCTCGGGAGGGGGAGGCCACGGAGCGCTGAGACCCTCGGCCGCGAGGTACTCGGATCCCCCTCTCATTGGGATGTTGCTGGGGTTGGGGACGAAGGATCGGTTCACCGCGGATATCTTGTCGAGGTTCGCCCGCACGGCCCGACGGTCTTTTACGGTCACTTGCCTCCCGTCGCGGCGAATCATCTCAGCAGCGTCCAGTTGCGTGAGGAGCGCCGGGAGCGCATCTACGGCATCCTTGCACCGCTGGCTCTTGGCGGACGAGCACGCAAATTGAAGCTGGCCGACCCTCTCGGTGAGCGCTAGGAAGTCGGGTGCCCACGAGTTGTTGTCCACGTCATCGAACGAGAGATCCGTGATCAAGCGCGCCGCCATTGACACGACGATCCACGCGAGATCGTTCCGCCTAGAGCTCTCGTCATGTCTACGACGAAGCGACTCGGCGAGGACTACGCCCGCGACGACTCCCGCTGCTCCCACGAGCGCAGCGATGATCGCAACCGGCACCCCCTCATATTCCCACCGGCAGCGTCTGATATGTCCCATTACCGGACGCGCACCCTGGGAGTAGCGTCCGGAAACGCGGGCGCAAGAGGTAGCCAATCGAGGAGGAGCCGTGTCCGATAACAGTGGCATCGTGCGCAGGCACGGTGCGGGCCACGGAGAGCGGCCGTCCCTTCGGATGCTCAAGGAGGCCTTCGTCAAAGGGGTCCTTGAGCGCTCCGTCGGCGGCGTCAACCGGTCGCTTGAGACGACCCGCCGTTACGCGCTCCCAACGCAGGCAGACAGAGAGGCGGCTGTCGAGCTCGCAGGGGTTGACGGCTGATGGCGCTTGCTGCGTTCCTGGTGGCTCTCCTGGCGCTAGTCGTCGCGGGCTGGAGCGCCTTCAGTGCGCGGCGGTCAGCGAACGCGGCCGAACTGAGCGCGGAGAATGCCTTCATGTCTAGAAGTGACCAACTCGCACCGTCTGTCCGGATCGAGCCACAACCCATCCGCGAACGCTTCATGGTGGATGATCGGTTCCCGCGACAGCCGCCGGGAGTGACGGCCCCGCGACAGACCGAGTTCATCTTGCCCAGTCAAGAGAACGTCCGCAATCTTCTCGGAGCCTACCTCGACATCCGCAACGAGGGCTCCGCGACCGCAACCGTGACGTTCGACGCATTCCGAGTCGACAGGTGTTCGAGCTTCGACGAAGTCGAGGAGATCGCGGTCAAGCCTCGCCCCGCAGAGCTACCGAATACCGACATCGATAGCAAGAGGCTGTCCCTACGCCCCGGGAGCAACGCCGGCGTCATCGTACGCGCGGGTCCAACGGTCGGAGAGTGGGCAGCCTTAGGCCACGACACGCCGGTGGTGATGAGGATCACCGGGGAAGCTTCGCCAGACGGAGCACGACAGGTCTGGCTGCTCACGCTCACCGGAGCGCTACTCCAGCCGAAGTACGGCGACGCGTCTCACTTTCTGACGATGCCGCACTCGCTGCCTGAGCTCCAGCTCCAAGAGTTACCGCGGGAGTACCCGACCCGAGTCCACGCTCGGCGGCCGTCGCAGCTCCCGTGGCGGGGCACCCGTCCCTGAGCCACGAGGCGACCAATGACCCAGGGTGAGCTGACCGTGCTTTCGGTGACAGTTGGCGCGCTGCTCGTTGTCGGCGGTTGGCTCGTGAATCAAGGAGTTGCTCGTCGAGCAGCGAGACGACAGACACGAATCGAGTATCTCCTTAGCGCGTATCGCGGGTTGGAGGATGCAAGCAACAGAGTGATGTCCTCTGAGCATCGACACGACGTGGAGCGTGCGATCTCTGACGTTCAACTGCTCGGCTCGGTTCTTGAGGTTCGTTTGGCTGACGAGTTCGCTCAGTCCTTTGCGCGCGATGGACACGCGAACCTCGATTCGCTTCTTGAGGCGTTGCGTCGCTCGCTGCGCGAAGAGTTGCTCCTAGGTTCGGTGCCGACGAACCGGGTCATTCTGAGGGTCACCGATAGCGGAAGCACGGCTTCGAACGAATCATCGGCGTGGGGCAAGCAGAGAGAGGACACAGCACGGGCGGTAAACGCCGCTCTGCTTGTAGGTCAAGGCGAAACAGGCAGCGTGGGCATTGGCCTCTTGAGCGACGGATCGCAGTCGGCGGAGCTCCGCTCGCTCGCTCGAGACGAGTCTCCTGCCGCGTCAATGGATGCGGGTCTAGCCCAGGTTCGCAGTCGGTTAGAGGCCCTGGTTGCGACCGAGGCCACGGGGCCGGCTGACAATCGAACGTCCTCCGAGCTCGTACGCGAGGCGCTTGAGTCTGGATTGATCGACAACCAACTGGCGGTGGCCATTCGAGGGCTCGGCGTTCTGAGGCATCTTGCCGAGGGTCAACCAGGAGGTCCCGACGTTCAGGAGGCGGACGAATTCTCCGACCTAGTGGTCCCAACTCTCTTCGCGCTTGACGTCGCGGTAAGCCGCCGGCCGCCTGGTGGCTAGTTACTCGTCATCGTCAATCGTTACGTGTATAGTTACGGGTATATGGTGACGAGGCGGCCAGTCCGGACCATCCGTTGCGCTTATTGCGGCAAGGTGAGCACGGTGCCGTCTGCCCGTGGTCCTGCGCCCACGTACTGCTCGCCTGCGCATCGGCAGGCCGCCTACCGACGACGGCGCCGCGGGCAAGGTGCGACCCCGGGCTCCCCACCGTTGGCCACAAGCGAGCGTCACGAGCTCGACGCGCTGCGGCGCGTACTCGAGGATGCCGTGACGGTGGACCGCTGGGCCGAGGCCCGAAGGGTGCTCGCGGCCGGGCTCGTGGAAATCGCTCAGCAGTCGCGTAACTGAGGCCTCGGAGATGCCTTCCGCTGTCGCCGTTGTTCACGTCGCCGTTGAGCAGTCCTGGTGGGCGGAATGGCTCCCGGTCATGGCAGCAACGGTCGTGGCGCTTCTTACGGGCGTCTACGTCGTTATCACGTGGAGGCTGGTCAAGCAAGGCCGTGACGCGAACCGGATTGCAGGCCTGACGCTCGCGGCCGAGTCGGAGGCGCGAGCGGCGGCGCAGCGGCAATCGACCGCGATGATCCGCGAGACGGAACGCACCCGACTTGCGGCCTCCACGCCACAGATCACGGTCGAGTTCAAAGGCAGCCACGCCACTCGGGTACCGCCCATTCCAAAGCAAGGCAGAACCGTGACAATCGATCTGGGTGTCGACGGTGGCGCAGTCTTTCGTGTGGGAATGACACTGCGGGTAAAGAACCATGGCCCAGGGCCGGCGACCTTCAGCCTCGCGAAGGGACCCGATGGGTCCGTTCTCAACCACGTGGAACAGGTGGGTCGTCCGACGATGCCGATGCGAATGACCTTCCGATCGAGCGCACAGACGGTGATCGACGAAGGCGAGGAATTGGATCTTCTTCTCTCCATCGAGGACACAGCGGCTGCGTTCGCGATTCGATCCGACGAAGAGTTGCGAGTCGAGTTCGTCTCGAGCAACGGTATAACACATGTGTCCGATACCCACGTGTTGACAGGGCAACTGTCAGGCCTCAGCTATTCACCTCAACCAGCGGGCGGCGGAGGCCAGACCTACACACTCGACACGGGCCAACCAGTCACCTTCGACCCGCGCATTGCCGTTTCGACCCGTGCATGGCCGGACGAAGGACGTACGGAGGGCACGCCGGCGCCTGGGCCGGTGACCACGGACTAGGGGAAAGGCCGAGGAAGGGAGCCCGATGATGACAAAGCGCCGAGGTCGTGGCGATGGGACGATGCGGGAACGGAGCGACGGACGTTGGGAAGGCCGGATCGAGCTCGGCTACGGACCGACCGGTAACCGCAGGCAAAAGTCGGTCTTCGGCCGGACCAGGAGAGAAGTCGTGGCCAAGATGCGCGCCGAGCAGCAACGCCTCGACAGCGGTCTGCCTCCCACGGACGGACGCCGGCGTGTGCGCGACTTCCTCCAGTGGTGGTCCGAGAAGGTCTTGCCGGGCACCGTGAGTGCCGGCAGTGAGGCCACCTACCGGCGGCTGCTCAGGCTCTATGTCATCCCGACTATCGGGAACTTGCGCCTGACAGAGCTCACCCCCGCGCACGTGACCGAGATGATGCGCTCGATGGAAGCGGGGGAGTTGTCTCGACGCCCGCTCTCACCTCAGACGCAGAGCTCGGCACGCAAGGTCCTCGCCCGGGCGCTTCGTCGAGCGGAGCAAGAGGGCCTCATCGGTCGCAATGCAGCGATGCTCGCCGATGGTCCACGGGTGCCGCGGCGCGAGGGGCGTAGTCTCACCGGCGCGCAGGCGCGCGAGCTGCTCGCGGCGATCGAGGAAGACCGCCTCGGGCCAGCGTTCGGCGTACAGCTCGCCCTCGGGTTACGCCGCGGCGAGGTCCTCGGGCTTCGCTGGTGCGACGTCGAGCTCGAGTCCGGCTCGGCGATCGTCCATGTCCGCCAGCAGCTTCAGCGAGTCGCCGGCGTCGGGCTGAGGCTGAGCGAGCTCAAGACGGCACAGAGCCGCCGCGATCTCGTGCTCCCGGCGCCGATGGCCGTCGCTCTTCGGCGCCATCGTGTGCTGCAGTCGACCGAGCGGCTAGCCGCTGGCCCAGCGTGGCAAGACGAGCTCGGGCTCGTGTTCACGACACCGATCGGAACACCCGTCGACCCCGACAACTTCCGTCACCGACTAAGCGAGCTCACGACGCGCTGCGGCCTTGGTCACTGGACAACTCACGAGCTTCGCCACTCGGCCGGCTCGCTGTTGTTCGCCGCTGGGGTACCGATGAAGCTCATCTCCGAGATGCTCGGTCACTCCTCGGAGCGAGTGACCTCAGACATCTACGTGCACACGGAGCAGGCGGCCAGGGACCGCGTAGCCGAGGCGATGGCCGGTGTCCTGTTCGCTTCGGGAGGCGAAACGGGACCGATAGGTGGTCAGTTAGATGGTCAACTCGCCGACGAGATCGCCAGTTCAGCGCTCTGAGCTGGGATTTCGTGCGCCCCCCGGGACTCGAACCCGGAACCTGCGGATTAAGAGTCCGTTGCTCTGCCAAATTGAGCTAGAGGCGCATCCGCCGGGTCAGCCTAGCCGG
>Ga0326727_10017730_pt1 | contig 14690 bp, 11 predicted proteins | sample MB2enrmetagenome_FD_207643 | JGI IMG/M metagenome (GOLD analysis project Ga0326727, IMG submission 207643) | Lab enriched peat soil microbial communities from McLean, Ithaca, NY, United States - MB29MY | ecosystem: Environmental > Terrestrial > Soil > Wetlands > Peat | place: USA: New York... | reverse complement strand
GTGAGCCATCGCTTTCCCCGCGTTGAATCGCGCGCTGCGCGACCTCGCTACCGACCTTTAGCCCCTGATCGCAATCAAATGGGTAATGGATGCCTGCGTAAACGCGAGATAGAGACGCTTGTTGCGCCTGGGCTTCTAACGGGCCCTGTTCCTTCGGGAAGATGTAACTCAATACCCCAGCCGCCGCGCCGGAAAAGTCAGAGTGACCTGAGGTGTACGAGGGGAAGTTCGGAGTGGCGAAGGCCGTCTTGATAGTCGGATCGGCCGTGATGGGCCTGAGTTCCCAATACTCGTACTTCGCTTTCCAACAACAGATCCCAGCGTCCTCGCTCGCAGTATTCATTAGCGCGAGCGTCCGCGCGGCGCGCAGCTCGTCAAGCGAATAGTTTTGAATCAGGCCGCACGCAATCGCATTCCAGTGGCCTGTGGGCGTTGCTGTCCCGTTGCCATCGTCCCAAAACTGAGCGATCTGGAGTTGTTCCGCGGTCCGATTGTTGGCGATCTCTCTGACTTCGTTGAGACCCGCTTCGAATTGCGCAGAGCTATATGCCGGTGGTGGTGGTGGCATGATCAGGTCAGATTTATTAAGCAGCCACGGGGTGACATTGCCCCAGTTTGGCAAGAGGGGCGGCGTCGGTGGAGATGTCGTGCTAACCCATTTTCCTGCACCGGTGGGTACTGTGCCAGTCCAAGGGACACTCGAGCCATCATTTTTGGCACGGTTGATGACGTCCTGTGCGACGGTGAGGCCGATGGCATTGCCGGCGGTGATGTCGCTATGGAAGTTCACCCCTGCCTGAAGCCGTGATTCATCGTCTGCAGCCGCTTGTCTGTTCAACCAAGCGGTTTCATTCGGGTACAGGTACGAAAGCACCGCCGCGGATGCTGCGGCGACAGCGGCGTGATCAGACGGGTACGCCGGGTCGCTAGTCGTCTGCACAGAAGGCTGAATGCTTGAGTCAAGGTCGTGTGGACTCGACCGGTTGTATGTGTACTTGTTGTTCCACGTAGAGACGAGCGCATCATACTGCGCCACGCTCAACAGCGCATAGACGCGTGAGGCCATGGGCGCTGAGGTGCCGTATTTTATCACAAGGCTGCGCGCGATCCCGTTCCAGCACACAACTGAACCGTTATTCCAATAAGCGATGCTTTGGTTAACAGCAGCTGTCCGATTCAGCTGAAGCGCCAGCAGCTCGTTGACGTCCTGAGTGAATTGTGTCGAGCCGTGCAAGGGTGGAGGGAGGGAACGTATCTCATCGCTTGAACTTAGGACGAACGTCTTCCAGGTTCCGCCTGTTGGCTCTGCGCTTAGCACAGCGCCTCCTGAGCTTGTCGAGTTATTTGTCGACGTACACCCGCTGGCGCTGACGGCGACGAGCACCGCAACGAGAACGATGGCTATCAGTGTGTGTTTTAGCCGCACAAGTTTTTCTCGACCGGATCAGTATAAATAATTCCTGCTTAGTTCTACCGAGCCTTCCTACCACGTTCTCCTCCGCACCAAGATCATCAGCAACTTGGCCGCAAGCGTACCAGTCGCCAAAAAACCGCAAGCGTAGCAGTCTTCAAAAAACCCCATGACGGGTCGATCTGCCAATGGCAATTAGAATACAAACAAAAGTTATTGCTGAAACAGCCACTCGGGAACGAAATATCGTCAGATCCGAAACCTAGTTTGGAACGCGTGTTGATCAGGCATTTTTTTCGGCTGTGCTCAATAGCCTAAAGATTCGTCGATGAGAATAAGGGTCACCCTGCCCTCAATTTCCTCATGCGCGAGAATCACACATTTTCCGATCTCACTTGGAACTCCATACGCCCTCTTTGCGCGGGCATTTTCTAAAGGGTACGCATACTCCCAGACGCGGAGTAAGGCGTGGTCAAGCGTGGGGGCGATCTTGTTCGTGCCACTCACGAGTATTAGGTGAGTTGCTGCATAGGGCCACGCTCCGACACGGCTCCCTACCTTGTCGCACGCGACGATTTCGCCTGACTGAGCGATGGCATTAGCTCCCGAGATGAAATAATCAGCGGTCACAGATTTCCTTCTTAGGTCACGTCTCTTTTCTTCGTCATTCTCGGCAACGATAGCGCGATGAAGATCGTTCCATCGTGATTCATCACTATGCACATATTCATCGTAGCCAATCTCGACCAAGGTAGTTGACGAGCCGTGCATCACTTCTGCCTCTAGCGGAATCAGGTCTTTGAGTATTCCCAGCGCGATTTTTCCATTTTTTGCACGAACTACCGCTATCCCGCGCTGCATAATTGCTTCGACCGTCTGAGCCACTTCGTTGTCGGGCGGCAGTTGATTCCACTTTTCCGGGTCTACGTGAGCTTCGGCGGAAAGGTTTGCTGCGCTGTATTGGGTGAGTTTAACCATTCATTCACCGCATACCGGTTCTTCTTCGACCTATATACAGTATGCGAGCCTAGCTTGGCTGAGAGGCTGGCCGAGTCTTCTTTCTTTTAGCGATTTATTCGTTGGTCAAGGCGTCCAAGGTGGGTTGCAAGGCGAGCTTCGTAAGAAAAAGAACCCCGCAACAAGCCAGAAAAAGCCCTATCTCTCCCTCGTAACAATATCGTCTGCGAAACGAGAGCCATGAAGGGAGAGGAGGAGCGCGCGTTTTTTGTGTTCGCACTGCCGTTTTCGCATCGCCAGGCTTACGCCGCGTGTGAGGTCTGTGACAGTTTCCGCACGTTGAACGTGGAGATCCCTGCGCAATGGAGGACGGAGTTAAAGATCAGAAGCGTTATACCACTTCAGCAATTTAGGTGTGGACGGATGCAAAACAGTCGCCTCACGGACGGAGACAGTAATAAGCGTAGATGGGCTTCCTTCATCTCGGACGTGACGATCCCTCCAGTCGTTGCCGTGCTTATGTTCTCGCTCATTGACTATTCCTTGTTGCGCGGATTCCAGTTTGCCGCGGTAACGTGCATCACTACGCTGTTTGCAGCAGTTGTGCCCCTAAGCACGTTGCTGATCTGGGAAACGAGAACGAACGCGAAATTTGACCTTGACGTTCCCACGAGAACAGAGCGGAACCATCCACTTCTCTTCGCCTCCGCATCGTACCTCATTGGCACTGCTGCATTGGTTGCTGCACATGCGCCGCTGCTTACGACCGTTCTCATGTTCGGATATTTTGCCGGGACGCTCTGCCTTTTCTTTATCAATCTCTACTGGAAAATAAGCATCCACACGATGGGCATCGCAGGGCCAACGACGGTTCTCGTATCAGTCTTTGGTTATTGGGGCATGCTGCTGGGATTGCTCCTGCCACCCGTTATCTGGAGCAGAGTATACCTCAAGAAACATACGGTCGCGCAGGCGATCACTGGAGCCATCCTCGGTTTTGTGCTGACCGCCGTTGCGCTCAGCCTGCTGTTCCTTTACGCACCCATAAATGCGTCAGTTTGACCGTGCAGCCAAGAATCGGCTTGTAGTAAGATGCCGCGTTCAAACTAGATAAGCGTCTGACGTCGACGCGGCAGTTCACACCAGATTGGTGCCTCCAATCGGATTCATCCATCATAGAAGACGGCTCAGTCGGATCAACGACTACTGAAACAAACCAAAAGAACGACGAGTCAGACGGCAAGCGCTTTAATAAAGTGAACTAATCGGTTTACTCCCTCCGCCGCAACAAGATCGTCGCCAGGACGAGAAAGACGCCGGCGAAGATGAGCAACGCGACGACGTCGGGGTATATCTTATCGAGCCCCCATCCACGCAAATTCACAGAGCGCACGGCCTCTACCGCGTAGGTCGTCGGAAGTAGGTACGACACGGGCTGCAGCCACTCTGGGATTGCTTCTATGGGCCAAAAAACTCCAGAGAGGAGGAATGCAGGCAATACAACGAATGGCAAAAACTGGACTGCCTGAGCCTCCCGTCGTGCAAAGCTCGAGAGCAGTATGCCAAGCCCCTCCGCCACGATAGCAAGGAGCGCGATGACCCCGAATGACAGAAAAACGTTTCCAACGATGGTAATGTGAAACAGCAGCACGGCAATCGCAAGCAGCACCGCAGACTGGGCGGCGCCAATCGCACCAAACGCGACAGCGTACCCTGCGACCAGCTCGCTCTCCTTTAGCGGGGATGCAAGCAGTCGAGAGAGCGTTCCTGACGTCCGTTCACCGACGAACGCGATGAGCGTGAGAAGCATCGTAATCTGCCACACAGCCACCGAGACGATACCTGGCACAAAGGTATCGATGAACTGCGCGTTCGCGCCGTAAATAGCGCTGCTCGAGTCAACCGAGACCGGTGGCTGATGGCCTTGGCCCTGCGTAGTTTGCACCACCGCGTTGTTGACCGCTGCGATGATCGGGTTGGCGACGTTAACGTTGCTCTTGTCCGCGAGAATGCTAACAGTCACGTTCTCCTGCGGGATGGACGTTTGACCCGAGGCCCTTGCCTCGACCGATTGGGTGAAGGTCGATGGAAACGCGATGACGGCATATGCACTCCCGTTTTGCACTTGGCCAATGGCATCGCTCTCACTATTCGAGTACGCAACGTTGAGAGTGCTGGTGTCGAAATTGGAGATAATCTTATCTGACAGTGAGCTGCTTGCCGCTGCTGTGTCATTGTTAACCACGATCACTCGCACGTCCTTGACGTTGCCCGTAAACGCGACGCCGAAGAGAATCATTACGAGTAGCGGGGCCACAAAAATGAGGACACGGGTGCGGCGATCGTTCTTAATGTCCCGCAATGCGCGCTTTGTCACCGCAAACACGCGCGAGACCTTCATGTGGATCCTCCAGTCCGGGAATACGACAAAAACGCGTCCTCGAGCGAGTCGGTGTGCGTCAACTCGAGAAGCTCCTGAGGAGAACCCTCGGCGATAAGGCGCCCTTCGCGCATAAAGCCAATGCGATCGCAATGGCGCGCCTCGTCCATGTAGTGGGTAGTGATTAGGATAGTAATTCCCGAATCCCGCAGCTCCTCAAAGTACTGCCAGAACGACGCGCGCAGGTCGGGATCGACGCCTACCGTCGGCTCATCAAGAAACAGGAGTTGCGGTTCGTGGAGCAAAGCGCAGGCGAGCGAGGTGCGGTGCTGCATGCCGCCGCTCAACTGATCGACCAGCGTATCTCTGGAAGCTTGCAGATCGATAAGCTTGAGAAGCGCTTGTTCGCGTGTATCAATCTGCTGTTTGTTGAGTCCAAAAACCTCGCCATAAAACGCGAGGTTTTCGTGCACGGTCAAACCCCGGTACATTGCCAACTCCTGCGGCATGTAGCCGATACGCGACGCAGTGCGCGGATCGGGAACCTTCGTGTCAAGCACGTACGCTTCCCCTGACGACGGCCGTAACAACCCGCAGAGGATCTTGATGACCGTCGTCTTTCCGGCGCCGTTTGGGCCTAGCAACCCGTAGATTTCGCCGTGCTTAACCCGCAGCGACAGCTTGTTTACGGCTTTGAAGCCACCAAAGTCTTTTTCGAGGTCGCGGATGCAGACATCATCCTTCATACGAATTTCCGCCTGAAACAGCCCGTTTTTCAGCGACAATCGCTGAGGTTTATCTGACTCGCGATGCCTCTCCCGGCCGCACCGAGCAGGTTGACTGACGTCCTTGTGTAAGGCTTGGCCCCATATATACATTCGTCGCATAAGCCGTTTAAGTGCACACTCCGGCTAACCGAAGCTTTAACGGAGCTGAAGCATAAGAGTTAGTCGATCCATTTGGTTACTTCGCGAGCGTCCGGACGTTCGACAGGTGGGATGCGCTTCGTTGGAAAGCCGATTGCACATCCATTAGTCCCAAATTCGCCATTAGGTATACCTAGCAATGAACAGAACTCCCTATCCTGTCCCATTTGAGCAGTCACCGACACGAGCTGAAATCCCAGCCCCAGGGCTGTTGCCTTCAGCCACATGTTCTCCAGACAGTGAGCGAGTGATTGCTGCTCGGCAGGCGGGATGCCGCTCCGTTCTGCCACAACGACGTAGTAGGGGGCGGTGCCGATGCCTGGTACACCCGTCTCTGCGAGTTGCTCCAGACTTTTTACAAACCTACGGGCTTGGTCTTCCAAGGATGGATTAGCCGCCAGTTGATCGCGCAGCTGTTCAGCCAAGCGCTTCGCATGGCGCTTCGCAAGCGCCGCAACGTGCGCAAGTTGAGGACTCGCCTCTTGGAACACAAAAAATCGACGGAAGTCCTGTCCAGCAACAGCCTGTGCTGCATAGGGAGCGAGCAATCCCGCCCGTATGATTCTCATGATGTCCTCTTTTAGCGGAATATCTTGCGTAAACGACCTCATTGAACGCCGTGATTCGAGGATTCGGTCAAGGATCGCATTATCCTGTTGGGTGAATGGTGAAACGTCGTGATAGGTTTCGCTCATGAGTATTAATACGGTCTTGTGTCTTACCATTCGCGTGTGCCCTCGCGTCAAAGAGCCGTTCACATACGTCTCGTGCATATATCGTGCTTGCGAGCCATCCGGTTCATTGAGGGCTACACCTGCTGACCGAACGTTAGTGGGTGCAAATACGGATATATAGGGAGAATCATTTCACAGATTCGTGCAAAAACGACCGTAAATAAGGGATTGTTAGTGATGTGGATCGCAGATAACGTGTATGAAGTCAAATCGAGGGCAGTCAGTATGTTCCTGTCCACGGCAGATGATTCGCCAATCTGCTTTGACACCGGCATTAGTGAGGAGCCCGTCAAGCGAGAATTTGATGTGCTTGGTTTCAAGCCTGAGCACGTGAAGTACGTGTTTCTCACGCATACCGATCGCGACCACGTGGGGGGCCTCAATCTTTTCAAAAATGCCGACGTGTACTTGTCGATCGACGAAGAGCAGATGGTTAACAAAACAACGCCGCGGTTCTTAGGGTTCGTGCATAATCCACCAATTAAGAAACCCTACACACTGCTCAAAAACGGGGAAATTGTCCAGGCGGGACAGACGAAGATAGAGGCGCTAGCAACTCCAGGCCACACCCCGGGCTCCATGTCTTACTTGGTGAATGACTCCATTCTGTTTACTGGCGATACGCTCGCCCTAAAAGATGGAAAGGTTCGTCCCTTCTCAAGGCTGCGCCTTGGAGATAGGATACACATGGACATTGCGACACAAACCGAGTCAGTAAAAAAGTTGGCACAGCTCAAGAACATATCTCTGATGGTCACTGCGCACACTGGTTTCACCACTGATTTTCAATCCGCGATGAGCGACTGGATATAGCGTCCCATTTTCTAAGCTGCCAAACTGCACAGGCCGCTGTGGAGCACGCCGGCCGCTCACGCGGGCCGGTAAAGGCCTGTCAGAGGCGGTAGCTGCGTTAAAAGGTACCTATTGGACTACACCTAATTCACAGAAATAGAGTCCAGAAAACTCGTATTCGTTTTCTACGGACATCCGCCACAGAAACACCCTTTACGCACAAGGCTGCAGTCTGTTTTTTCGCGCGCACAGAACAACCTCTGCTCTTGGTGCTTCATGCACTCGTTTCGTGTCGGACCACTTGGACAGAGACATAGGTTTGCGTTGTCAAGCGTGTCGGGAACGTTCACTCAAATCACCGCGTCTTCTTGAGCGCTGTAAATAATTATCGTTTTCCTCTTCTCAGGATCACCAGTTGTCGGACTCGTCATGTTGAATCAAATAGAGAACGCAGCGTGCGCCTCTTTGCTGGCGCGTTGTCCTGGAGAGCGTGCGCCGCTTGTGGAACTAGCTGGCAACGTCCGTTCAAGATCTCTAGCCACGATCTACTCGGCAAAGATTGAGTCGACGTACCTTGCCCCGTGATTCAGTGCCGAGTAGCTGCGTATCTAGCGGTCAAACCGTTGATGGGTGCTAATCGCCGCATCGTGCTCGAGCAGATCAAGGTTTGTGGGAACCATTCAAGCTGTTCATACGTTGTAGTGGGCGCCGAGAGCTCCATCCTAGATGGAAGACCTCATAAGTCAGAGACGACATGTTCACCCTAAGGAGTTAAAGCATGCAAACATTGACCCCTAATCAGGGCGTTGCGCTCGCTGCGCCAATGATCTACAGCCTGGTAACGTCGCTGGACACAAACGGAAGACCGAACGCACTCGGCGTATCTTGGGTGACGCGCACGTCATTTGACCCTTTCTTGTTGATGATCTCCATTGATCATTCGCGCTATTCGCACGCGGGAATTGACTTTCACAAGGAGTTTGTGGTGCACTATCCAAGTGCAGAACAGGCGGAAGCCGCGTGGTTTTGCGGCACGAGATCGGGACGAGATATCGATAAGATAAAAGAGGCTGGGCTCTCATTGATCGACTCTGTCGTGGTGCAGGTGCCAACGATTGAAGGGGCGACCGTTGCACATGAATGTAAAGTAGTCGGGCAGTTCGAGACAGGCGACCATACTGTGTTTGTCGGAGAAGTCGTAGCGACACGCGGTGAGCCCGAAAAGGCCGGGCACTTGTTTGTTACGTCTGATTACAGATTCTTTGGCCTGGAAGGTTTGCGTGTCCCTGTCGACGGGCCACACTTTGCTGCAAGGAATTAAAAAGAACAGAACCGATTCGATTTGATTAGTAGGTTGTGTGAACTTATAACCAGGCAAAAGAAGAATTATACGAGTATCGTGTAAAGTCAGCTGTAACGCTTCGGAAAAAAACGCTCCGAGGACAGACGGTCGAACAAACGCCAGATAGGTGGGCTAGACGATATTTGAACTCCTCGCTTTTGGTTTCACAGCTTTTCTGGTAGGTTTTTCTGGCGCTATCGTGCCAGGCCCAATGCTTACGGCCTCAATAACCGAATCATTCAAAAAGGGTTACAAGGCCGGAACGAGTGTGGTTTTCGGTCACGTGGTAGCTGAGACCAGTATAGTCGTGCTACTCGGTCTAGGCCTCAGCCAGTCATAGGGCTGAAAGCGCCATTTATTACAATTTGCGTTATTGGCGGAGCATTTCTTGTACTGATGGGCATCAATTTAATAAGGAGCGGCCAACGGAAGGCCTCCATCCGGACGGCTGCCGAAAAACCGACGCATGCATACGGGCCTATTTACAACGGCTTAATAACCAGCTTGTCGAATCCGTTCTTCTTCATGTGGTGGTTTACAGTCGGAGCGGCGTTTGTGTTCGAGGGTCTCAGACTCGCCGGATTGGTTGGGCTGGCTGCGTTCCTTATTGGTCACCGGGCCTCAGATTTCTCGTGGTACGGATTCGTTTCCATCTCTGCCGACAGAGGGGCCGCCATTGCTGGTGACAGAGCCTATCAAATCGTTCTCATAAGCTGTGGCGTTATCTTGTCCATACTTGGGCTTGGTTTTGTGTACACTGGTTTCATAAACATTTAATTGCTAGACGATATTCAACGCCGTTCGCGCGCAACTCTCGGCGTCAACGTGCGACGGGACGTATGTTAATCAGTGCCCTTGCCTAAGAACCAGCGGGTGACGTTCGGTCTGCCTCGATTCTCGTGCTGCCTAGATACCAATCGTTGACTCCAATCTAACGCCAGCTTATATTTCAACCAAAAAGCCGCGATCGAAAACTATTTCTCTCAGATTACGTAAGTTGGCCTGATGGACGTCACTAGTGCGATAGGATTGCTCGTCGTAGCTATTCTGGTCCTGATCGTGCTGTACCTTCTTGTCAAGCTAGGGGCCAGATATGGAAAGTACTTGGCAGTGAATTCGATACTCGGTATCATCGTTCTACTTTTGGCGAACTTCGTTGGACTTCCGGTACCCATAAACCTGATTACCATAATTATTTGTGCCTTGGCGGGGATACCCGGAGCTTTGCTTGTGATACTATTGTTTGTGCTCGGGATTGTTGTCTAAGCTCAATGGCCTCACCAAACCAATTTTTGACCACCTAAGCTCCGGGCGCCTTTTTTTAGTTTACCTAGATTTCCACGTTTGGCGCCCGATAACTGTTCGGCCAGGCTCATCATCGTGGCTCGTCAACAAAAAAAACAGACCTAGGCTGCTTACGCTGTTCTCGGTGAACAAATGGACGTCGAGCATCGATAGACTAATTCACGCTGACCGTCACGAGCTGCTCGTCGCCGCTTGAAAGGAGCTGTCACCGGCAAAGGTAGCGTAAGAACAATTGCCTCGGTCGTTGTTGATAAAGAACCATAAACTACAGTTATAAGCATTCCGATGCGACAACCGTTCTGCGTGTGCAGCCAAACCCATTTGGGGGGCTCGACCGGTGTCCCCGAAAGCCGATGAGCTGACATACGATACGTCTAGGGCTCAAAAACTAAGCCCACGACTTGGCATCAATGGACAATCCAAGCCCCAACATTTAAGTACGCACAAAAAACTCATGGGCGTACTGCCCCCCTATTGCGCCGTGTGCCCACCAAATGAAAATTATTGCCTGTGCTCTCATTGCGATTGCTTTCTTAGCGCCGCTGCAAGTATCGGGAGACGCCCTAATTTGCCAAGGCACCATGGCGAGCACTGTGCACTATACCACAACGCGCGACATTACCATTCCCCAAGGAACTCAAAAGGCAGTGGTCCAGATTCCAACGGCACTGAATACGAGTCTCTTTGCATATTCGCAAAAAGTGCTGTCATTCAGCATTTCATATAGCAAGAAACCAGACGATATTACGGCTACAGACGAAGGAATCACCGCCACGTGGCTAAACCCGCCGCCGAGATTGAGCTACACGATAGCGGCGAATTTGACCATCGATGTACAGGTTGCAGGGCTGAATTCGGATTCACAGCTACCGATCAGGCTCAATTCTTCTGATCAGAGCGCTAGCGAATACCTCGCCCCTTCGAAGTACGTGCAATCAAACGATTCAGCCATCAAAAAAACCGCGGAAACCCTTATCAGCAACGTTCACTACGAGAGTGCCGCAGTGACGTCCATAATGTTGTGGGTGCGTGATAATCTCAAATATGACTCTAGCGTGACGAACCACGACGCGGCTTGGACCTTTTACAATAAGCGGGGAACGTGCGAGAACTACGCGCAGCTGTCACTGGCACTGCTGCGGAGCGTCGGAATTCCAGCGCGCTATGTGAGCGGCTATCTCGTGGGCGGAGATATCACCGTAAGTAGTTACCTATCGACGTACGGCTATAGTTGGAACGCCGGGCCGCACGCTTGGATCGAGGTGTACTATCCCGACATAGGATGGGTGCCCTACGAACCACAACAAACACTGGGCTTTGTTGACGATCATCACGTGCGAGTGTCTGTAGGCACCGACTCAAGCGACGTTACAGATACGCTGATTCAAACGTACGCCACAAGTGATACCGGGCACGTAGCAATCAACGAATCTTCAGACGCAACCCTCACGCGCGATACTTCGACATTGCACGTGGTCAACACGTCAGCTGCCTCGAGCCAGGGAGTCATGTCTCAGGAGATGGCACACGGCGGCGTGATTACCGATCAAATGAACACATTTGATAGCGAGAAGCTCGTAAGTCAGCTGGCGGTGCCGATCATAGTCGCTGTCGGGGTGGTAGCGAGTTTCGGATTGTTGCTCGCCAGCAGGCGACGCCGTTAGAGATGACGCCTGTTTCGGGCTATGCTCGTGCTGATTCGAGAGCCCATGCGATGAATCGCCTTGCTGGAAACTCGTGAATCGTCGACAATATGAAGCGCCCTTTATCTGACGACGTCACGGTCAAAACGGCACCGTCTCCTGCCTCTAGCACAACGTCGTGCTCTATCGCGCCGGTCAAGTAGCCATCTGTGTGGGCTTCAAGGACATCGACGATCTGTGTGGCCGGATGTTCCCTCTTGATAGCTATTTTCACGAGCTCATCTCGCGGGAGCAGCCGGAACCTACACGGAAGACCAAGCCATCCGAAATCGTAGTCGTCCACGCACGGACTGAATGCGACCAGCGATCCTCCATTTCGCACGAACTGGCGGAGCGGCGTTCCCAAGCTTTTCACTGATTTTGCAACGGTGCTGTAAGCGGGATTCCCAAAGCCTACAGGGAGTATTGCCACCTCGAACTTGGGCGAGTACGCGCTGCCGACCTGCAACGGAGACACGCGCTCGCACGCGAAACCGTACTCCACGAATAGCTTCTCAAAAAGAAGCGGCCGATCCCAAATGAGCGCAATTTCAGTCATTACCTCAACGTGACTGAGCGGTTACTTAAGCGTTATTGCAGCAGGAAAGGCCCCCCACACATCGCAGAACTGACGCAGCGATAATAACACTTGACCTTCGTCCAAACATGACGCGCCGAGCACCTCTTCGCCGAAGCACCCCAAAAGATCAGGCACATCGCGAACAGATCCCTCGCGAAAGGCTTAGCACGGGTTCGATTGGGTCAAACTCTGACAAGCGCCTGTTTTTTCACATCGGTGATTGCGCGTGCTTCCAACTCTCGACCAATTCCGACAGTTCTTCTGGGTCAGTGATTTCCTCGATCCAAATCTCGTTGAACCTGGTGCGCAGCGCGGGAGAGAGCACGTTTCGCGACGGGTGAATTTTAGGAGGATTGATGGAAAAAAACAACCTGAAATTGGGATGTAGTTCAAAGAGGGTTCCCTCTTCATCGGCAACGTAGCCGAAGTCTAATAACGTGTTGAGATACTCAGAGAGAGGGTTAAGGTTCGCCTCGTCAATCAAAAGCCACGCGCCCTTCTTAATAGCCTTAAATAGCAATCCTCGCTTGTAGTGCCATTTGCCGCTGCGGCCTTGCGTGTAGCCACCCAAGAGCTCCTCAAGACCTGAGTCTGATGATAGGTTAACATAATAAAGATCCGTTTTCTTTTCCCGTGCAAGGTAGCGTATCAACGTCGTTTTGCCTGAAGCAGGGTAGCCAACCAAAAGAATCGGCTCATTGAAAAAGAGCGCTCTGACGACACTCGCCAGTGTTTGTCTCTGCGTTTTGGTCGGGACAATGTTAGCCTCTTGACCAGGGATAAGGTGGCGACCGCGAGTAACCGACAAGTCCGTTAAGAACTGCTCGAACTGCTCAACACGGACAGCAAGAACGTCCTCAATGGTCGTGCTCTCAGTTTTAAGGCCAAAGAGCGTGTCGACAAGCTTTGTAAGAGCTTCCCGTTCGTCACGGTTTCGGACGCGTGCGACGTAAATATCTGATAGTTCTCCGGCGAGGAGCTGCAAAAGCGCTGGTTCGGGTACGTTCGCCTGTATAGCGGACGTCAATCGCCTCCCGAGCCGTATCAAGTCGCGTAAACTGAATATGTACGGCTCTTTTTCCTCCTTGCCGATGACTTTCGAGTCCGCTTGTTCCTGCAGGGTAATATGGAAAAACGCCACCGAGTACGCCAAATGAGCGGGAATGTCGAACAGCCCGCTCAAAATCTCAATTAGGTCTTCTTCGCTCAGCTCGGGTTGATAGTGCACTTTGAATCTCGACACAAACACCTGCGAAAGCCGTTCTCTTTGCGCGTAACTCAGTGGGTTCGCTGTGGCAAACAGCCGGAATTCGTTTGATGGTTCGACAACGCGTTGATCGCCATTCTCTGAATAGAGAAACTTGCCGGTGATCAGGTAGTCATTCAGTATCTCAAGGACTTCAGAGGTCGCGAGGTTGAGCTCTTCGAGAACGAGGCACATGCCGCGCTTGGCCGCCTTGAGCATGATCCCATCCTGCCAAGCAAAGATGCCTCGTTTGTTTGGCTTTATCCCGCCTATGAGTTCTGACTTGGAAATGTACGGGTTGAGCGTGTACGAGACGTGTTGGTTGCCCAGCGCCTCAGTTAGCCACTTGACCAAGAAACTCTTCCCCGTAGACGTCGGCCCCATCAGCAAGAGCGGGTGGTGCAAACGATACGCTGAAGCGATAGTGTAGAGCATCTCGTACGAGGCCTTGGTCACGATGCACGGCGGTGTGCTGGTGCGCAATTGCATCTTCTTCAGGGTGAGACGGCCTACCTGAAGGGAGTCTTTCCCCAACACAACAAAAGACGAATAGGCACCAGAAAGTGGGGCAGACAATGGCTCGTTTAGCTCCTCTCCCAGCTTTTTAATGGCCTCCGCAAACCCTGCTTCCTCCTGGCCCGATAACACTACGCGCGCAATGCTAGCGAAGAGATCTTGCGCGACAGCGCGCACGTCAGCCGCCTCGTCGTCCAGCGCGCGCTCCAACTCGCGCAGCGGCGCGGCCCTACCCTCACTGACTTGTCGCGGGTAGACTCGTTGGAGTGCTTCTATCGTTTTTCGGCGCACGCCCGGGTCGTGATCAGTAAGCAGCTGCTCTAGAGGCGCTACGTTTACGGCGGTGGTCCCGTGTTCGATGCGTGCTGAGTAGACCCTCCCTAGAGCTTCGGCCGCTGCCACACGAACTCCTGAGTGTTTGCTGTGTATCGATTTCTCTAGTTTTTCGACCTCGACGGCCACTTCCCTTTGAAGCAGCGCTGGATATATCGCGCCAAGCGCTTCTATCGTTGTCCGGCGCACGCCCGGGTCGTGATCAGTAAGCAGCTGCTCTAGAGGCGCTACGTTTACGGCGGTGGTCCCGTGTTCCGTGAGGGCGAGATAAACGCGGCTCATCGCACTAGCTGCAGTCCGACGCATCTGGTCATTTGAGTCTGACAAAAGGCGCTCGAGCAGCGTGCTGTCAGCCGCATTCCCGTGTTCGATGAGTGCTGCGTAGACGGTGCCGAGTGCGTTCGCGGTTGTTTTGCGTACAACCCAGGATCGATCACTGAGAGCCGCTTCAAGAGCTTTGAGATCGACATCCGTGCCTCGTTGGAT